>WNFH01003930.1_pt1 | contig 12416 bp, 8 predicted proteins | sample 5400411 | NCBI WGS metagenome assembly WNFH01 (sample SAMN13153347, study PRJNA577476) | soil metagenome | isolation source: 200 cm saprolite under Douglas fir tree site 2 hole 3 | place: USA:California | collected 2015-04-18
GATCATTCTCGTCGCCAAAAACGACGCCGCTCACGCCAAACTCAGCGAAGCTTTCCGCCAACGCCAAATCAAGAAAATCTACCTCGCGCTCGTGCAAGGCCTCCTGAAACAAGATCGCGGCACCATCGACCTCGCCATCGCCCGCGACCCCAAGCGCCGAACACGCATGACCGCTCGCCGCAGCATCGTTCTCGGCAACGCCCGCGAAGCCCGCACCGACTGGCGCGTCCTGGCACGCATCGATACCGCCTCGCTCCTCGAAGTGCAGCTCCACACCGGCCGCACCCACCAAATCCGCGTGCACTTCTCCGCCCTGCATCATCCGGTCGTAGGCGATACGCTCTACGGCGCCGCCGCCCAACTCCGCATCGGCAAGCTCTCGCTTCCCGCGCTGCCCCGCAATTTCCTCCACGCCGCCAAGCTCGGTTTCGCGCAACCGCGCACCGGTGCCTGGATCGATCTCCGCGCGCTGCTGCCGCAAGATCTCCGTACATTCCTCCAGCAACTCGCCACCGCCGCCGGCGAGTCTCCCGAGCGAATTGACGCTGCCCTCACCGCCTACCTATAATCGATTCACATGCGTCGGATTTTCATCTCCGTGCTCTTGACCGCGATTCTGCTCCTCGCATCGGCCAGCTTGCCCGCCGGGGCGGGCGATCGCGCCCAGCAATCTTCCAGCGCCACCGCGCCTGGCAAGCGCCAAGACGCCGCCCAGCAACCCGCGCATCCACAGCCCGCTCCGTCGCAGGAAGCGGCACCGCAACGCCAGGATCAAGGCAAAATCACCCAGGTCGTCAATCTCGTCGACGTCCTTTTCACTGTCCTCAGTCGCCGCAATAAATTAGTTCCCGACCTCGAGAAAGACGACTTCAAGGTTTGGGACGACAAGAGCCCCGAATCGATTCGCTACTTCAGCCGCCAAACCGACTTGCCCCTGCGCATCGGCCTGCTCATGGACACCTCCAACAGCATTCGCGACCGCCTCAAATTCGAGCAGGACGCAGCTACCTCATTTCTCTTCAGCGTCCTGCGCCACAACAAGGACCAGGCGTTTGTCATGACTTTCGATGACGAACCGGCCATCCTGCAAGGGTTCACTGACGATGCCGGGCGCTTGCGCGACGAAATCGTTAAGACGCGCGCTGGCGGCGGTACGGCGGTCTACGACGCCATCTACGGCGCCTGCCAGAAGGAGCTAAGCCACCCACCGCGCCCGCCGGGTGACCAGCCCGACGTGGTGCGCCGCGTCATGATTCTCATCAGCGATGGCGACGACAATCTCTCCAATCACACGCGCTCCGAAGCCATTGAGATGGCCCAGCGCTACAGTGTGGTCATCTACACCATCAGCACCAGCACGCAGTGGATTCAGCTCTCCCAAACCAACCCGGACAAGATCGCCAATCGCAAGACGCATCTCACCGAGGGTGATAAGATTCTGCAAGATCTAGCTGATGAAACGGGCGGGCGCGCGTTCTTCCCGTATCACGTCGACGATCTCGACCAATCCTTCCAAGACATCGGCGACGAGTTGCGCAATCAATACTCCATCGCTTACATCCCTACGCATTCGCAGTATGACGGCAAGTATCACAGAATCCGCATTGAAGTGCCGGAGCACAAGGGCTATCAGGTGCGCGCCCGCCGCGGCTATTTCGCCAAGGCCAATACCGGCGGTTCGGCGGGAACAAACCCCTCGGGCACGGGGAATTAGCCCCATAGGCAACTTTCGCTTCCCCTTCGCCTCGTAATCCGCTACGCTTCTCTCCGTTACCCTTGGCAAGCATGGGCACACTCTTTGATCTCGAGCCGCTGGCCGACCCCGGCCTGAAACTCAATGACGCGCAGCGGCGCGCCATCACGCACGGCGATGGTCCGCTGCTCGTGATTGCCGGCGCCGGCACCGGAAAGACCCGCGTCATTACCGAACGCATCCGCCACCTGCTGCAGTCCGACCCGAACCTCGCGGGTGAGAAAGGCGCGCGTGGTAAAAACCGTCGGGGAGCGCGCTAAGGACGTCACCCTGAAAACGTTTCATGCCTTTTGCGAGTCGCTCCTGAAAGATACCGACCCCCGCAGCCGCATGCTTGACAAAGTCGATCATTGGATTCTCCTTCGGCGCAATCTTTCTCGCTTGCAGCTCGATCGTTACCGTAGGCTGGCCGAGCCCGGCCAGTTCTTGAATGACTTCGTGGAGTTTTTTTCGCGCTGCCAGGATGAGCTGATCTCCTGCGAGGACTATCAGAGGTATGCCGACAAACTGGCCGCCCAATTGGAAGCCGAGCGCAGTCAGCTTGATGCCGACACGTTGGCCGAGCGCCAGGAAACTGTGGCCCGCGAACAGGAGATCTCCCGCGCCTACCGCGCCAGCGAAGAGCTACTGCGCGAAAAGAAGTGCTCTTCGTTCGGCACCCTCATCACCGGCGCCGTCGGTCTGCTGGAGCAGGACGCCGCTCTGCGCACCGCGCTGCAAACTCGCTATCGCTACATTCTGGTCGACGAATTTCAGGATACCAATATCGCCCAATTGCGTTTGCTCGAGCTGCTCATCAACGATGCCAAAAACATTTTCGCGGTCGGCGACAATGATCAAGCCATCTACCGCTTTCGCGGCGCTTCTTTCGGCAGCTTCAAGCTTTTCCTGGAACGCTTTGCCGGCTGGTGCGAAGGCCAGGATTCCACGAAGTTCCGCATCAGCCTCACTGAGAACTATCGCTCCACCCCCAACATTCTGCGCGTCGCGACGCAGGTGATTGGCCAGAACACGGTCAGCGCCGATTTCCCCAAGAAATTGCTTACCCCCAGCAAACCTGAAGGCGAGAAAATTCGCATCGTGGAGCTCGCCATACCGGAGGACGAAGCACGCTGGGTTGCCGGCGAGCTCCAGCGCATCCACAAAGCCGGCCGCCGCTGGCGCGAATTCGCAGTGCTCTACCGCGCGCATAATCATCGCGACGACCTCGTGGGCGAGCTTGCTCGCCGCAAGATTCCCTTTGTGATTTCGCGGCTCTCCATCCTCGAGCACCCCCTCGTCAAGGACGTTCTCGCCTATCTCCGCCTCATCGCCACTCCCTATGACGATATCGCCATCGCACGCGTGCTCGCGGCGCCTGCCTGGCAGCTGGCCCCCGCCGACCTGGTGCGCTTCGCCGAGCGCGCTCGCAAGGAGCGCACAAGAATTTACGACGTGCTGCAGAGCCAGCAGCCGCCCCTGCCCTTCGATCCGTCGCACAGCGCCTTGACGGACTTGCTGGCATTTACCACCGCGCTGCGCAAAACGATGAAACGCCGCGACGCCCGCCACATTCTCGCGGACCTGTTCGAGTGGCTCGAAGTCTACCAGCGCGCCCCGGAACAGGATCGCGATTACCTCAAGCGTCTGGCGGAATTCGTCAAGGAATGGGAAGACAAGAGCGACACGCGCAAGCTGCCCGAATTCATTGAGTATTTGGACTATTTCGAGCAGGCCAACGGCGCGGTCTGCCTGGAAGACGACGCTCCCGGCGATGCCGTGCGGCTGATGACCGTGCACGGCGCAAAGGGCCTGGAGTTTTCACACGTGTTTGTATTGCGCGTGAACAAAAACAAATTTCCTCAGCCGGAACGCCCGCATGTCTTCGAATTCCCCGCCGCTTTGATGAAGGAGGGCGCTCCCGAGGAGCAGTTTCATAACCAGGAAGAGCGCAGGCTTTTTTACGTGGCTCTCACGCGCGCCGAGGATCGCCTCACCATTACGGCCTTGAGCGAAAAGAAAGGCAAAGTCCCGCCCTTCGTAGAGGACATTTTGATGGAGCCGCGCATCAGCCGCAGGGATGTCTTGCAACTCGCGCCAAAGCCCGCGGCCAATGCCGTGAACGGCCCGCAGCCTGCCGCAGCCACCGCTGCAACCGGCTCGCTGTTCGCTCCGCCCGTCGACCGCCCCAAGATTTTTTCTCGTATTGCGGAGTGGGCCGAAACGTTTCTCCCCGCCCCTCCAGAGCCGTTGGAGTTGAACCCCTCCGCGGTGGACAGCTACCGCCGCTGCCCGCAGAAATACCTTTTTACTTATTTGTGGTCTTTGCAGGAAGGCGCCAAAGCGACGCTGACCTTCGGCCGCGTGATGCACTCCACCATTCGCCGCGTCATGGCCGAATTCAAGAAAGGCAATCGCTTGCCATTTGAAGAGGTCCAGCACCTGTTCGAAACAGAATGGTCCGCCGCCGGTTTTGAGGATGACTACCAGGAAGGCGAATACAGGAAAGATGGACTCGAACAGCTCCGCGCACTGCACCATGCCGTGTTGCAAGAAACACCCGAAATCCTGGAGCTCGAAAAGACCTTCACGCTGCCGGTCGAAAATAACGTGGTGCTCAAAGGACGCATCGACCAGATCAACTCCCTCGGCCGCAGCGACGTCGAGATCGTCGACTACAAGACCGGCAAAGCCAAGAAGGAAGCAGAAGCGCGCCGGGATTTGCAGTTGAGCATCTATGCCATCGCGGCGAAAGAAATTTTCGAGCTGAATCCCGCGCGTCTCGTCTTTCATTATCTGCAGGACAATTCCCGCCAGGAAACCGCGCGCAGTGCCAAGCAGCTCGAGGAAGCGCAGGAAATCGTGCAAGAAGTTGCCGCCGATATTCGCGCGCGCAGTTTCCCCGCGAAAGAAGGCTTTATTTGCCGCAGTTGCGCCTATCGCCCCATCTGCCCGGCCCACGAAGAAACTTTGTCCGCCGAATAGCGTAGCACCTGTAGGCGCGCAGGCCTTCCGCCGCAGGTCGAAAAAAGAAGGCGCTGCAAAATCGCAGCGCCTTCCGTGAAACCCTGAAGTCTGAGAAATGTCCTACTTGCCTTTCTTGCCGCCCTTGTCGTCCTTCTTGCCCTTTTTCTTCATGGGAATCTCCTTCTGTTGCTCTGCGGATGACCGGCACGGTCGCCGGTTTCTACCTGCCTCAAGCTGATATACGAGCGCGCTTAGCGGCTGTCAAGAAATATTCGCGTGTGAGCGGAAAAAAGTGGCGCTATGGAGTGGTGGCGCCCGGTATCTCGCCACTGTAATAGCGGTCGCGGGTCTTGATGGTGAGCCCTTCGCGCTTCACCCGCACTTCCACCTTGTGGAAGTCCGCCGACCGGTCCGTGCCTCGCGGCACGTACGCGATAGTGTATTGGTTGCGCGCTTCCTCGCTGATCCGCGAGTAAAGTTCTTCCAGCGTCTCGCGCTTGGCCGCAAAATAGACTTCACCGCCAGAGTCGTGCGCGTAGTCGACTAGGCGCGAAAACTTGCGTTCCAGGAAAGCACTGGCCACCGCCACGCTGTAGACCTCGATGTTGTCGTGCAGCAGCGTCTTCACCACGCCGTCGTAAGTCATCTTGTTGGTCTTTTTCCCACCGTTGGCGCCGTCGGAAATCAGCAAAATGAGCTTACGGCGATTGCGGTTGCGGTCGCGTAGCAGCTGCGCGGCCCCAAACACCGCGTCATCGAGTGCCTTGGTCGGCTGCCCGCCAATGGCGATTGTCGCGGAGGCAATGCTGGGTTGGTCGCCAATCGCCGAATGTCCGTTGATAGACGGCCCGTTGGCGATGCCGCCGCTAGACGGAGCCACGGACGGTTCCGTATCGAGCTTCGTGTGCTGCAGCTCGGTGAGCAGCAGATCGTGGTCGGTGGTAAATCCTTTGCCGGGATGGAAAAACTCATCGAAGCGGCAGATGAATGCTTCGTCTTCCAGGCTTAGCCCTCCGACGACCGCGTCGAGGCTCTTGCGCACCTGTTGCGCATCCTTCTCCTTCAGGTCGTTGTCGAGAAGGATGATCATCGACAACGGAAAAGCTTCCGCAGTGAAGACATCGATCTTTTGTTCCACATTATCTTCAAACACGCGGAATTCGTCGCGTTGCAGGTCCGGAACGAGATTGCCGGAGCGATCCTTGACCGTGACGGGCAGGATGACCAGGCTGGAGTTCACGCTGATTTTCGCTCGCGCGTCGCTCGGCGGTGGCCCGGAGGGCGGGCGCTGGGTTGCTTGTCCAGTCGCATTTTGTAGAGATCCCGTCGCAGGAGCTGGCTGGCCGGTCGTTTGCCCTGCGAGGTACACGGCAAACCCGAGCAGAGTAGCGATGGCGGCAACAGCGATTTTCCGTAGACTTTTCATGTCCCTCAGGCCAAACTTCCGGCGGTTTCCAGTAGCTCCAGCGGGCCCAGCACGCATCCCGCGCTACGTTTCGCCGCATCCTACGAGGCGTGGGCGACCTAGCGGCGGGCACTTCTGTCCGGGTATCCTATACAAGGAAATTATACATGCGTTCTGCAAAGAAGGTTCTGGTGGTCTGCGTAGCCTGGGGGATGGGCCTGGGGGCTGCCTTGCCGGCGCCGTCGCAGGATCCGTCGCAGCAGCAAGCGCCGGTGATCCGCACGCAGGTGAGCCTGGTCAACCTGTTCGTGACTGTGCGCGACAAAAGCAAGCGTATCGTCACCGATTTGAAGCAAGACGACTTCAAGGTTGCGGAAGACGGGAAGCCGCAGCAGATCGCCTTCTTCTCCAAGGAAGTAACCCTGCCGATTACCCTGGCACTGCTGCTGGACACTTCCGGCAGCGAACAGTACATGCTTCCATCGATTCAAGACGCCGGCGGGCGCTTTATCGAACGCGTCCTCCGCAAGGGCGATGAAGCGCTGGTGATGTCCTTCGATTCCGACGTGGACCTGCTGTCCGATTTCACCGACGATCGCGGCCAGATCGACCGGGCCATTCGCAAGGCGCGCATAAACGTGCCCTCCGCCGGAAGCATCGGAAACAATCCCGGACCCATCGGTTCGCGGCAAATCACGGGGACGGCGCTCTACGACGCCATCTACCTCGCATGCAACGAAAAACTGAATACCGAGGCGGGCCGCAAAGCCATCGTGATTGTGACCGACGCGCAAGACGAAGGCAGCAAAGTACGGCTGGAAGAAGCCGTCGAAGCAGCGCAGCGCACGGACACCGTGGTGCACATCTTACTGGTGGCCGACCCGCACTTTGGCGGCGGAAACGGCAGCGTGGCACACAAAATCACGGAAGAAACCGGCGGCCGCACCATCTTCGTCAACTCCGAAAAACATATGGCCGAAGCGTTCGATCAGATTTCCGAGGAGCTGCGCAGCCAGTACACGCTCGGCTACTATCCGACCAACGCGGCGCACGACGGAAAATTTCGCAAAATCAAAGTCGACATGTCCAACCATGATTTGAAAGTGTTGGCCCGCAAAGGCTACTACGCGCCCAAGGAATAGCACGTAGCTGAGTTGGTCTTCGGCGTCGCGACCGCAAAAGCGGCGGCCCTTCGATGCTCAGGATAAACCTCGCCGACCCCAAGAAATATCTGCTAACGAACGTTGACCCGATTTGCGGCAGCGTCTACCATCTCTTGTTTCACAAACAGCATGGAAGGCCAGCTCATCGCGCACTACAAGATTGTCCGCAAAGTCGGCGGTGGCGGCATGGGTGTGGTCTACGAGGCGGAGGACACCAAGCTGGGCCGCCGCGTCGCTCTTAAATTTCTGCCTGCCGAGACCGACAAGGACGCCACGTCGCTCGAGCGCTTCGTTCGCGAAGCGCGCGCCGCGTCGGCCCTCAACCATCCCGGCATTTGCACCATTCACGCCATCGAAGAGCACGACGGCCGCACCTTTATCGCCATGGAGCTGCTGGAGGGCCAGTCGCTCGATAAGCTGCTGGCGCACGCCCCGCTGGCGATTCCCCGCGTCCTGGAGATAGGCATACAGCTTGCCGACGCGCTGGATGCCGCGCACAAAAAAGGCATCGTGCACCGCGATATCAAGCCGGCCAACATTTTCGTGACCGAGCGCGGCGCCGTCAAAATCCTCGACTTCGGCTTGGCCAAGCTGTTGCACGACGGCGAAGAAAATCTCGGCGGCGAGACGATTGGCGATACCGCGCACTTGCTGACCAGCCCGGGCACCGCCGTTGGCACCATCGCATACATGTCACCGGAACAAGCGCGCGGCGAAGAGCTGGACGCGCGCAGCGATTTGTTCTCGCTCGGCGCGGTGCTCTACCAGATGGTGACCGGAAAGCATCCCTTCCCGGGTTCCACCAGCGCGGTGATCTTCGACAACATCCTTCACAATGTGCCCGTGGCGCCCGTTTCGCTGAACCCCGCTACGCCCACCGAACTCGAGCGCATCCTCAACAAATTGTTGGAGAAGGACCGCGATTTCCGATACCAAGTGGCGTCGGAGCTGCGCGCGGATCTGAAGCGCCTGCAGCGCGAAATCGACTCCGGCCGCGTGGCCGCAACGTCGTCATCGACAAGAATTCCGGCCGCGCCCGCGCCAACCCCTGCGGCTTCGGCGAGCGCCGCCACCGCGCCCGTCAGCGGCGAAAAACGCTTAATGCGTTCCAGCACGGACAAAAAAATCGCCGGCGTCTGCGGTGGCTTGGCCGAGTTTTTCAACGTCAGTCCGACCCTCATGCGCGTCGTTTCCTCACTCGTATTCCTGTTCACCGGTGTTGGATTATTCCTATATCCGATCCTCTGGATTGCCCTGCCGCTTGCCCCGACCACCCAGGAAGCACCATCCGAAGCAACGCCGCTCCGCGTCAAATCCAGCGGCTCGGTGATTGTCGAGGCCGCGCGAAAGAATAAATTCGGCGCGGGCCTAACCGCCGGATTGGTGATCGTAGTGATCGCTGCCGCAGTATTCGGCGTGTACTCTTTCTTGCAGTACAGCCAGCACGTGCCCTTCGAGCATTTTTCCATCGAGAATCTGACCAACAACGGCCACGTGTACCGGGCGGCGCTCGCGCCGGATGGCAAATACCTGCTGCATGTACGCGAAGAGAACGGCTTGCAGTCGCTGTGGCTACGGCATGTCCCGACGATGAGCGATACGCAGGTGGTGCCTCCGGCGGCGACGCGGTACGCGGGACTCACTTTTTCTCCGGATGGCAGCTACATCTATTGCGTGCGACAAGACGAGGCCGAGCATACCTTGGCGTCGCTTTATCGCGCTCCAGTCCTCGGCGGAACGCCGCAATTGCTCATCAAGGATGTCGACAGCCCCATCACGTTTTCTCCCGACGGGCTGCGTTTCGCTTACATGCGCGAGCGCCACTCCAGCCCCTTCTGGGATCTGCTGATTGCGCACAGCGACGGCACGCCGGACCGTGCGCTGTTCAGCAACGCATCGCTGGCTAGCCAGGTCTACGAGCCAGCGTGGTCGCCGGACGGGAAAACCATCGTGATTCCGGTGAGCCAACCCACGGCGGACGCGTTCTCTGGCCTGTTGGAAGTGGACGTGGCCAGCGGCAAGCAGCAGACTCGCATTTTGTCGGCGGATCGGATTTTTTTCAATGTGAAATGGCTGCCGGATGGCAACGGCCTGGTGATGACCACGGTCAGCCAGCTGACCAGCCTGCACGGACAGTTGACGCTGGTCACGTATCCGGGCGGAGAGTTCCGGCAATTGACTACGGACACGAACGACTATTTCCATCCGAGCATTTCGGCAGACGGGCGAAGCATCGTTGCGAGTCAGTTGCGCGGCCAATTTCAAATCGGCGTGGCGCCGGTACGTACTCCGGATGCCGTGCAGCCGGTGCCGTTGGCTTCGCGCCGGGATATTTGGCGATGGGACTGGGCCGCGGATGGGCGCCTCGTGATACCGCAGACTCCGGACATTCGCTTGGTGAATCCGACGGGCGGCGAGACGGTTTTGTTCTCGGACGCGCAGCACGTCACGGACCAGGTCACGACCTGCGCTGGAGGGAAGTATTTTGTCTTTCGCACCGCGGGGCGCTCCGGGAAAGTGGTGCAGAATCTTTGGAGGATGGACAGCAACGGAACGAATCTGAAGCAGCTTACGTTTGGCCCCAATGAGAGCGAGCCAGAGTGCGTGCGCGACGGACAGTGGGTGTTTTACGTGGACCGTGCAGACAATAAGGCGATCAAGCGCGTTTCCATCGAGGGTGGAGACCCGGAGACCTTGATCAAGGAAGCGCCCTGGGGCTGGAGCGTGTCCCCGGATGAAAAAACGATTGTGAGCACGGAAGTGCGCGAGTTGGATCACCGGCTGGTATTGCGATTCGATTCGGTCGAAGACAAGAAGACGAACTACCATGATTTGGACCCCAAAGCTTCCCCGCCCTTGGCATTTGCGCCGGATCCTAAAGCGGTGGTGTACCTTGTTCGTGAAAAAAACATCGATAATCTGTGGGAGCAGCAGCTCGATGGTTCGCCTGTCCGGCAGCTCACGCACTTCACCTCGGAGCAAATTGCGAGGTTTCGGTTCTCGCCGGACGGCACAAAACTGGCGATCGAGCGTGGGCATTTGGAGTCCGACGCGGTGCTGCTCCGCGACGCCCCCCGCTAACAGAATCGCCGCTCCCCATCGGGAGCGAAGTATAACGGTGAGAAACCTAGGAGCGCTCAGCTTCGCTCGATTTCAACCATAGCGCGCTCACCGCGACTTACGATGCACTATCGCTGCGAAGCTTCGCCGGCGGCAACACAGCGGTTGAAGTCCGCGGACTTTTTCTTCGGCACGCTCAGGGTTTGCCATTTCTCGCCGGCGAAATGTTTGGCGAGGAACACAATCTGGCCCACATGATGCGCATAGTGCCCGACCTGGCGGTTGATAGCTTGCATCACCGAATGCGGCTCGGTGCGGATGGTGATCGTGCGTGCCAGGTCTTCGTCGCCCAGCGCGTCCAGCGCATCAAGACAAATTTTCCAGCCTGCTTCCCACAGCGCCACGAGGTCGGCGCGTGTCTGCGGCGGCGTTTCAAATTCCGTGTCGCGGTTGCGGTCCAGCTTTTCGCCATCGGTGGTCAGAAAGTCCGTCCAGCGCGAGCGCATGTTGCCGGCCATGTGCTTGCCGATGATGGCGATGGAGTTGGACTCGGGATCGAGCGTGGTGAACAAATCGGCGTCGGGACATTGCTCAATGGCGCGATCGCCGAGCTTTTTGTAGTAGCGCAGCAGGTCGCGCGCATCCTTGGTGTAAGAGGTTGTGAATTGGTGTGCCATGGGGCTATTCTCTGCGTGCGGAAGTAGAAGTCAATCGGCGGGAGCCACCGTCCCACAAAGTACTTGACATTTCGCCTTTTGTTCGCCTAAGATTCTAGCGCTGCAACTTCCGCAACCTAATCTCCCGCAAGAGAGGCAACCATGACCATCGGCCAATCCATGCTTGGTGAGTTCGATCAGGAAATGCAAAACACCCGCAAGATTCTCGAGCGCGTCCCCGACGAGAAGTGGAACTGGAAACCGCACGATAAATCCGGAACGGTCGGCTGGCTGGCCGGGCACATCGCGACGTTGCCCGGATGGACCACCATGACCATCAATACGGAGGAGCTCGACTATGCTCCGGTGAACGGCCCTTCGTACCAGCCTCCCAAAACTGAAAACCGCAAGGATGTTCTTGCCGTGTTCGACAAGGAATCCGCGCAAGCGCGCGCCGCGCTCGCTGCCGTGAGCGATCAAGAAATGCTCAAGGGTTGGAAGCTGCTCGCCGGTGGTCAGGAGATCTTCACCATGCCGCGCATAGCTTGTATTCGCGGCATGGTGATGAACCATCTGATTCACCATCGTGCCCAGCTCGGCGTCTACTTCCGCTTGCTGGATATCGCCGTCCCAGGCCTTTACGGCCCCAGCGCCGACGAAAACCAAGCGACCGCTGCCGGCGCCACGAACTGACGCAGACTCGCTGCAGTCGACGAGGGCACAACCACGTCGTGCCCTCCCTCTTCTCTGCTCACTCTGCGTCTCTGCGTTATCTCTTCTTCTTCTCTGCGTTCTCCGTGTTCTGCCCTCAGTGGCCTCTGCGTTATGCCTTTGCTTTTTCGCAGCGAAGCGCCTGCCTCCCGCATCCGATATAATGTTGTTCGCTACGGAGGCCTTCCATGGAAACGCCCGTAATTCTCTCCGCCGTCCGCACTCCCATCGGAAAATTTCAAGGCGGACTTTCCAGCTTCTCCGCCGTTGACTTGGGCGCGAAAGCTGTCGCCGAAGCCATCCGCCGCTCCGGTCTGGAGCCCAAGCAGATGGACGAAGCCATCTTGGGCAATGTAGTGCAAGCCGGGTTGGGGCAGAATCCCGCGCGCCAGGCCGCCCTCAAAGGCGGCTGCGCCCCGCGTGTCGCGGCGATGACCATCAACAAGGTGTGCGGCTCGGGACTGAAAGCCGTTGCCCTCGCCGCGCAAGCGGTGCAGCTTGGCGAATCCGAAATCGTCGTGGCCGGCGGCATGGAATCGATGTCGAACTGCCCATACTTGCTGCCGCAGGCGCGGACCGGCTACCGGCTGGGCGATGGCAAGATCGTTGACTCGATGATTCACGACGGCCTTTGGGACGCTTACGAAGATTTTCACATGGGCATGACCGGCGAGCTGGTGGCCGAAAAATACGGCATCAGCCGCGAAGAGCAGGATCGCTTC
>WNFH01002722.1_pt1 | contig 12410 bp, 12 predicted proteins | sample 5400411 | NCBI WGS metagenome assembly WNFH01 (sample SAMN13153347, study PRJNA577476) | soil metagenome | isolation source: 200 cm saprolite under Douglas fir tree site 2 hole 3 | place: USA:California | collected 2015-04-18
ACGATTCGCCAGCAGACGATGAATGCCCGCCACCCCGACATCATAAAGATGCTCAACGTCATTACCCATGATTTCCGCAGTGACCACGGCTTCCTCGGCTGCGGGGATGTCGCTCGTGCCGGCCGAAATCACGGCGATTGTTCCCTTGCCATATTTCTTCCTGTCCCGCTGCAGCACAATCGCGCGAGCCAATGCTCGGTACTCCGCCGTGGGCAGCTTCTTGCCTACGGCGGCAAATTGTTCTGCACTCGCGCGCGTGGCGAGAATGTTGCCTCCGTGTTTGGCCAGCCGCGAAAAGATTTGTGCCATCTGCGCGGGCGTCTTGCCTTCTCCGAACACTACTTCAGGCATGCCGGCGCGCAGCGCGCGATGGTGATCCACCTTGGCGAATCCCAGGTCCTCGAACGGCAGATGCCGCAGACGCTCCACGGCCTCGTCGGGCGAGAGCCTGCCCTTGCGGACCTGCTCGAAAAGTTTGCGAATGGAATCAGCGTTCAAGAAGCACTCAGCAATCAGCCAGCAAATATCTAGATTAGCACCTGTGTGCTGATGCCGCTCGAAAGCGATGGGACGTGAAAACTCTGAGGTGGTCGGCTGAATGCTGAGTGCCTACGTTGCCCGCTGCGAATCCGCTTTGGGTGCTCTCTTGCGTCTGGAGCGCACGCTCGCCAGTTCCAGACAAATCTCTTTCGCTTTGCCCGGCTCTTCGAGGTGAGTCAGGAACAGACGGCGCAACGCGCTCCGGCTCACGCGCCCGCCCAGGTATCCGTCGTACAATTCGCTGCCCAGTGTGTACCCGAGCTTCTGGGCCAGAGAGTCGAACTTAGCCCGATCGCCGCGTACTGCATCTTGCGCAAGCTTTTCATAAGCAGCGCGCGCCAAATCGCATTCATCCTCCTCACGCACCGCAGGCCGCGCCGGATACAATACTCGTGATCCAAAGTAGGCAAGCGCATGTTCGAGTGTCCGGGCATAGAACCGGTCCGTGCGTTCGAGCGCGGCCACACCGTGGCCGTTCCTGCTCAACGGTAGTCCACGGCAGGCATGATGCAGAAAACGCGATGCCTCCTCCGCCGCATACATCATTTGAAACTCACGGACGTAAAAAGCATTTACTGCGGGCAGATACACGCTGCCCCGGTCTTCTGCCCGCCGCAGCATGGCTTCAATTTTTCTGCCTTCATCGGTTACGCGAGAGAGCAGCCTGCGCAAGCGCCCGTCCGAGGCACGGCAATAAACTTCCGGCAGCAGGTCTACCAGAAATTTTGGCTGCGTGCCGTTGTTCGAAGCATAGCGGTTGATATCAAGGAAGCGCAGCAGGCTGTCAATCAGGTTGTAGATGGTGGGTGCGAGATCGGGCCCTTCCTCCTCGGTCCGGCCCCAGCGGCTTAGATGGAGGCGGTAGCTCTCGTACTTTTCCAGCGGAGTGGAGGTAAAGACGCACACCACGTCGTCGGCCACGCGCACCGCCTCGACGTGTTCGCGCCGTTCCCCGGCGGCGTGCCAGTACAGAGCATCCACGTTCTGCAGAACGGTGCGCACGCGCTCTTCGGGCAACTGCTCGCGCAACACACGCGGAAGATGTCCCGGCGCCAGGTGGGATTCGCCAAACAGAACCATGATCACCGCATTGGGATGGTGCTGGCGGATCTCGGCGATCTTATGGGCGGCATGGCGATCGCGCGCGCCAATCTTGCGCAGGTCTTCCCGCGGCATGCAGTCCAGACCGTAGATCGCCTCGGCGTGCTCGCGCGCCGTCACCAGCAATTCGTGGAAGGGTTCCCAGTCGTAACCCCAGTCGAGGTCAAAACGAATGCGCTGGCGCAACTCTTCTTCATCGATTTCCCGCCGCCACCATTCATCGAGGATGTGCTGATCGCGGGCAAAGATCGTCTCCACTCCCAGCACGACTGGCCGGTCTCCCGGCTGGGCCCGCTCTTCGAGCAGAGTCGCCGCAAAACGCTGCGCTGCGGGCAGAGCATGGTAATCGCCGATCAGAACGAGGTCGGCCTCGGCGGTTAGAATTTTCAGTTGTTGCGAGTTGATGACGGAATCGTAGGATCGAAAAGCCTGACTGAAGTCCTTCAGGTATTTGCGGTGGCCGTTGGGATCGTTGGCGCGAATCTCGCGTTCGACGCCGGCCAGCGCGTGGCGCTGCGCCACGCTGCGGCGGGATCGTAAGTTGGTGGTCGTCGCCATTGTTTGTGTCTAACGACTGATCCTTGACTTCTTCTCCGCGGCGTCCCTATGCTCCAAGCTTCGGGGCGAGGCTCGCTTCGCCACCGGGGAGTCGAATTTGCCCAACCAGCCACCTCAGAACCTCACAGTTGCTACAACCGGGGCCAGCGGCTCTCTATTCCTCAAGCACTTCCTGCTCGCGGTGGAACGCGATCAGCGCGTCCAGGCCGTGAACTTCATCGCTTCCGACAGCGCCTTGCGCGTCATGGCCGAGGAGCTCGGCCTGCGCGGCCGGAGTAACCTCGTCGGCCAGATTCTGGGCCGCGGCTCGCGCCGCGATTCAGAGAAGCCCTCGCGCAAAATCCGCGAGCAGGCCAATGCCGATATCGGCGCCAACATCGCCAGCGGCTCCTATCCCGCCGACGCCATGGTGGTCATCCCGTGCAGCGTGGGCACGCTCGCCCGCATTGCCAACGGCATCGCCTCGCAACTGATCGAGCGCGCCGCCGACGTCTGCCTCAAGGAGAAGCGCCCGCTGGTGCTCTGCGTCCGCGAGACGCCGCTCACCAAAATTCACATCCGCAACATGTACCGGGCGGCTGACGCCGGCGCGACCGTCTTCCCGCTGATCCCAGCCTTCTACTTCCGCCCGGCCAGCCTGGATGCCATGGCCCGCGAATTCGCTTACCGCGTGCTGGCCCACATCGGCCTGCCGCAGCCCGACGCCTACCGCTGGAAAGGCTGAGATTTGCCTAGAAAGATCTTCAACTTAGAGGCGCTCTATTTCGGGGGAGATCGGCCGACTTCGGGGAGACTTCAAGTGTAGAAAGGCGGGGGTACTAACAGTAGATTCCCGTGGGACATGTCCGGCCGGGGAAGCCTGGCGAGTGGAAAAAAACGAAGAAACGTTCAAGGTGGAACATTTTGTACCGGCGAAATTGTAAGTACAAGAATATACGGCCTTGGCCCAGAAGATTATGAGTCTCAAGACTTTAGCCGGTTGAAGCTGGGGCGGATCAGAGACCGCCTCATCCCGCAGAGTCTGGCGGTCTCAAGTGGAGACGATGACAGGAAAGAGCAGCCGGGCGCGGTTCATCGGGATGGTGGTCGGCATTGCAGTTCTCATATTGGCGCTGCTGTGGAAGCGTCTGTTGCGCTGAGCTGCCGGTCCCAGACCGGGCCAACTGCAAGGGCCGCGGACAGGAGTGTCCGCGCCACACATGCTCGAATCAAGTGTCCTGAGCAGGAGGATCTATCCTTAAATGTCACGACCACCGTATCGTGGGTTGTCAATCGGATTGCGGGTTGTGTCCGTGCTGATCGCGGTTGGAGGTGTCTTTTTTTATTTGGAGCTTATGATCTTCAGCAGCCGACCGCTCATTCTTTGGGTGTTCATGCATCCTTCGGAGGCTGAGAGGAATCCATGCCACCGGAATACACCACGCCGAAAGGCGGTCGCGCCACCTCGCAAAAGGCGAAAGGGGGCACTATAGGACAGGCATTCCCCTCTGATTTCTGACGTAAACTCTTCCAGCCGGAGACCTAGGCTACCCGCCGTACGTCATGCGCCAGAGGGCTAGCAGAGTTCAGAGATCTACGCTGCCCTTGCGGGCGAGAAGCGTAGCTCAAGCCGCTTTATTTTGGCCAACTCGGCACGAAGCAGCTTCCTCTTACGCCGTATCTCACTCCGGTGACCGCGGCGATCCTCGCGCGCAAAGCTCTTCTTCTTTGCTTCAGACCCGAAGACCTGGCTCCACTTCCCATTCTTAAAGATGATCTGATAACCGTCTGAAAGAATTTGAAATGGCTTGTTGACCTTGTCCAAATGATCGAAGCGTACCGACCCCGGCTTGTGGAAGTCTTCGAAGTAGGCCGGGTGGATGAAGTCGCTCATCGGGATGCCATTCACATCGAAGCTCAGCGCTTCGACTGGATCCGCGCTCTCGTAGGCATAAACCAGCTTCGGGTTAGGCCCAGTGGTCATCAGGTTAATGGCCGGATCAATCAGCATTTCGACCAGTTCGTGCGACGCTGACACGCTCACTAAATCATGATTGTCGAGGGTCGTTTTAACGAAAACCTTCGACTGCGGGAGCCCGTCGGGAGTGAGATCGTGGTATGCCAGGGCATCGGGCTGATCGGCATTGTCCAGAAATACCATCGCCCAAGCCCCTTTTTGGAATCCCGTGGTCTTGACGAGCTTCGCGGGTGTGCCCCAGATCGGGGCGACAAATTTGTCTACATACACCTGCATGGCCGCGATCAAAGCATCGAAGTCGACGCCGAGCGCAACAGTCGCTTTGTTAAAACAAGCGATTTCGGGAACGTCACCCTGATTAAACGCACCAAATATCCGCTTATTCATCACGCACCTCTCCTTACCAACAGTTTTGGAATGTCCTTGGTTGATTTGCAACTTCAGAGCAGGGCCCAGAGCCGGGGAGAAGTGAGAATCATTATGCACCTGCACTGGACTGCCGTCAACAACGCCGAGGCAGACAGTCCACTTTCGTGCCGGTTGACGGCGGGGAGCGTTTCATACTAATGTGCGCTTACACCGGAAAGGAGGTGGTCCGATGACAAGTTCTGATTGTAGTGGCAGTCGAAGACCAGGTGAGGTGGCTGGGACTTAGAGCGGTCGCTCTAAGCGAGGCCTCCGGCGCGCAGGGTCTAGCGGGCTGGAGTCCAAACCTCGCAACACTACCGGTGAGTTAGGGTTGATTCCACCCGGCGCAAACTGTGCCGGGGCTTCAATAGTTAGGACCCGGAGTTTGCCGAAGGGGCCACGCCTTGGCCCAGCGCGGGGTCTTTGTTAGTGTTAGTAGCCCGCGATGGGGTGCTAGAGTGACCACCTCTTGGTCAATCCCAAACAGTCCACCGGACGGCCCGCGTGCTAACCGTGCTCGGGCCGTTCCGTTTCTGACGCATGAGCCAGGGGCAGCGTGTGCGGGCTGCCCTATTCGATGGGAGCTCTTCAGCGGCCTGGCCGGTGATTCGACTCCTCTCAGACCTTACCCTGACTTCACCACCTTGAGATTGTTGGTCACGGAAAAGATTCCTGACACGCCATTGGCGCGAATGCCGGCGATGTTCTTGTCTGCCTCATTGTCGACCACTCCTTCGAGGGTTACGTGCCCCGACTTCACGATGATCCGGATGGGCTTAATCACCCCCAACGCGTATTTCTGCAGCGGCGGATACCCATAGATCGCACGATAAAGACGGAGGCGAAGACGGTCGTCCATCGGGGACGGGGGCAGAACCTCGATCTGGTTGTCGACGTGCTCCACGCCTTCAATTCCTTTCACGACTTTCTCGGCATCCGACTTCAGGGTAGGACGCGTAACCTGTCCCATGAGAGTGACGTTGTAGCCATTCACTTTGTACGCGAGGTTGTCGAACACATCGAGATAGGGCAGCATCAACAACTCATGTCGAACCTCTTTCTGGATGCGCTCTTCCGCGCGGGCGGAGGGTTCAGTGGGATGCTGGGCCAGAAGCGGACATCCCCAGGCTAATACGGAGCAGGCGAGAACCAATGCTCGTAATTTCATTTTCCATCCTCCCAGTTTGTCGGTGGGAGCCGGTATGGGCTCGATAGCACCGCGTGTAATTCAATTCATTAAAAGCGGACCGGCCATGTTAGCACCCGCCTCAGCCACTTGTCCGCAGAGGCTGACTTTAGTCTCGCCGCCCACTCCGCGGCGCCTCACCGCCCGGACTTCTCGAAACCCAACCGGATCACTTCCGCGGTATCCTTCGCCAGCAAGAGCTTGCTGGCCTCTTCCGGCGTGAACCAGCGCGCTTCATCGGCGTCGCCCGCAGGCCGCGGCTCGCCCGCCACGCGCCGGCACAGGAAATCGACCAACACGTAGTGGTAGAGGACCCGGCCGCCTCCATCGCGCAGCACGCGATCATACACGCCCAGCAATTCGGCCGGCTCGACGGTCAGGCCGGTTTCCTCCCGCGCTTCGCGCACTGCCCCTTCGCGCACCGTCTCCCCCACTTCCAGCGCGCCTCCGGGAATGGACCACTCGCCCGCCAGCGGCGGATGTCCGCGTTTCACCAGCAGGACGCGGCCGTCGTCGATAATGATCGCGCCCACGCCGACGAGGGGCGAATCTGGGTACTCACGTTTCATTATGCGCGAGACTCGAAGGACTAAAATGCCAAGTGCCAACGGCTGAATGCCGAATGCCGAGTGCTGAAAGCTAACTGAACAATCCCCGCGGCGTCAGATCGACGATCTTCCACTGCCTGCCGTCCCAGGCCAGCACCAGCCGCAACTGCACATTTCTGCGGACGTTGGGCGAGGTCCCGCGGCTGGGCGTTGCTTCCACTTCGAAGTCCGCCGTTGCCACTCCCACCCGGCCTTCGGTCGAAACCTGCGCTATGTGGTAACGCACCTGGAAGGCCTCGTACTCATCGAAAAATTGCGCTACTTGATCGCGAAACGCGGGGTAATCCGGCATTCTTGCTGCATCAAACAGTTTCAGCAGGCGGCGCTCACTATTTGATTCGAGTGCCTGCCGCAACCCATCGAACACGCGCGCCGCATCCGCCTCGGAAAAATTCGCTGCCGCGTTACCTGCTTTCTGTCCCTGGGGAGGAGCATTAGCCCGGGCCGCCGGGCGGGCAACCCCGCACAGGCCTACGCCGACGGCGAGCAGCGTGACCATATCTCGAATCAACATGCTCGGGCGCATATCATCGCGGAAAGTGTCCCCTCATGATCGATTCTAAACAAATCAGGACCGATTCCAAACAAAAGCGCTGCAGCAAGATAGGAAGCTGCAAACAAAATCTCGTTCTTGTGCAAAACTTCGCTGCGCGACGGCACTATAATTATGCTTTGCTCGCTTACCAATAACCTGATAGCAGCAACCAACCCTCCCCGCCGTTCTGGCTGGTGGTTCGAGCTGTTTGGCGGCGGGCCGGAACCCTCAATTCCAACGAATGCGAAAGGAGTTTCCCCCATGTTTACACGCATTGTGGAATGCCAAGTGAAACCGGACAAACGGGATGAGTTCAGCAGCAAACTGCGCAATGACGTGCTGCCCATCCTGCAGAAGCAACCTGGCTTTGTAGACCTCATCGAGCTGGTTTCGGAGAACAATCCCGAGCGGATCGTTTCCGTCAGCTTCTGGAAAAACAAAGAAGATGCGGAGCGCTATCACCGCGAGCATTACAACCGCATCACGGAAATGCTCAAGCCTCATCTGAAGCGGGAGCCCACGGTCGAGACCTTCACCGTGGACACTTCAACCACTCACCGCATCGCTGCCGGTAAGGCAGCCTGATCCTCAGGCCCCGGCTCGTCGCTCGCTGGCGTGCCGGGGCGGTTTGTCTGGAATGCAGAAGGAAGAATGTAGCCGAAGTAGAATTTTGCAACTTTGACTTCGGCATTCTGACTTCTGCACCCAACCTTCCACCTTCTGACTTCTGCACCCAACCTTCCACCTTCTGACTTCTGCCCTCCTTCGTTAGAATGCTTTTGTGTCACTCGAGGAATACAAACGCAAGCGCCGTTTCGAGGCAACTCCCGAGCCTCCACCCAAGCTGGAAAAGAAGTCTCATCACCGTTTTGTCGTGCAGAAGCACCGTGCTACCCGCCTGCACTACGACTTCCGCCTGGAGATGGAAGGCGTGCTCAAGTCCTGGGCCATCCCCAAAGGCCCGTCGCTCGACCCTGCCGACAAGCGCCTGGCCATGCAGGTGGAAGATCACCCTGTCTCTTATTTCGATTTCGAGGGCACCATCCCGGAAGGCAACTACGGCGCCGGCACGGTGATGGTGTGGGACATCGGAACTTGGGAGCCGCTCTCGCCCGTTCCGGTGAAAGGTAAGTTCTTGCCCGGAACCGATGCCGAAGCCACCGCCATGTTGCAGAAGGGCGATTTCAAGATTCGCCTCCACGGCAAGCGGCTGAAGGGCGACTTTGCGCTCATCCACATGCGCGCACGCCGTCCGGGGAGCAAGGGCACCGAGTGGCTGCTCATCAAGAAGCAGGACGATGCGACGGTCGCGGGCTACAATATCGAACAATACGACACGTCGGTGCTCACCGGCCGCAGCATGGCCCAGATCGCCGGTGATCAGGGCTCGGCGGAATGGGAGAGCAGCCGCCCAGCATCGCGCGCAAAGATGAAAGCCCCATGGCTGGCCGAGACCTTGGCCCGGGTCGAAAAAAAAAGACTAACCGCAGAGGACGCCGGGACCGCTGAGAAGAAGAAACCAAGATCCAGTCAGAAGCGTCTCGACCGTACCATAACCCGGGAAGCGGGCAGCCCAAAAAAGAACCCAAATTCCTCTGCGAGCTCTGCGTCCTCGGCGGTTAAATCTTTAAAAGGGGCCGTGAGCAAGCCCATGCCCTCCGCCATCCATCCCATGCTGGCCACCTCCATCGAGAAGCCTTTCGACGATCCCGAGTGGCTCTTCGAGATCAAGTGGGACGGCTATCGCGCGGTTTCCTTCATCAAAGACGGCAAACTACGCCTAGTCTCGCGCAATCAGAACGATCTCACCGCCCGCTATCCCGAGTTGCACGATCTACCGAAGTTCATCAAAGGCGAGAACGCAATTCTGGACGGCGAAATCGTCGCTCTCGACGAAGAGGGCCGTTCCTCGTTCAGCCTGATGCAGCAGCGCACCGGCATCCGGCAAGGCGGCCGGCGCACCGCGGCACGGGGCGATATCCCCGTGCTTTACTACGTGTTCGATCTTCTTTACCTGGACGGCTATGACCTGCGCCGGATTCCACTCGAGCAGCGGAAAGACCTCCTCACCCAGATCATTACTGCGGACGGCCCGGTCCGTTTCTCCGATCATTTCGCCCAGGGCGTGGCGCTGTTCGGAGCGGCTAAACAAAGGGGGCTGGAGGGCATTCTCGCCAAGCGCCGTACCAGCTTTTACGAGGAGCGCCGCAGCCACGAGTGGCTGAAGATCAAGATCACGCATACCCTCGAATGTGTGATTGGCGGCTACACCAAACCGGAGGGCAGCCGTCAATACTTCGGCTCGATCGTACTCGGACTGTATGACAAACAAGGACGGCTGGTCCACGTCGGCCAGGCCGGCAGCGGTTTCGACCAGAAAACTCTCAAGGAAATTTCGCAGTTGCTGACAGAGATTGAGACCAATCGCAGTCCCTTCTACGGCGGAGTGGATGCCCTGCGCAAGGTGCACTGGGTGAAACCCCAGCTCGTAGCCGAGATCAAGTTTTCCGAGTGGACGCACGAGAGAGCCGACGGCGGCCTCAAGTTGCGTGCCCCGGTGTTCCTCGGTTTGCGCGACGACAAGGACCCAAAGGAGTGCACATTCGAAGATCAGCAGGTTGGGACAATCAGGTCGTAGCGTCGCGGCGTAGCGCGCTGACGGCCCGCGGAGTGGCCGCGGCCTCAGACTTTAGCCTGCCCTGAGCAACTGAGCAAAGCGAAGTTGTCGAACGGGCCCGCGAAGCGCCATCATTTTATGTCCTTCATCGCCAGCAGCGATCCATAGTCACGGCCTGAGGGTTCCACCGCCCGAACCACCACGCCATCGAAGGCGTCGCGGAATTCGGGATACTTCGCCACCAGCGCTTTCATCACCGCGGTATTGTCCTGGAAAGTGTGCGTCGTGTTGGAAACGTCAGCCGACTGGTACTTCACGACCAAGTCGAGATCTTTGCCCACAGCCAGGGCAAATAAGTTGGTGAGCTTGAAAGTTCTGCCGCCGGCAAGCAAATCTGCCGGGGGCAGGTCAGCCGGTTTCGCATTCTGCAAGTCGTCGTCCAGCTTGTCAGTAGCCAGCGTGCTCATGAATGGCACGGGGACCAGCAGGTCGCGCGCCTGAAGATAGTAGAACCACGCATTGCGAAGCTGGCCCTTGGCTTTGAACTCGCGCGCCCGGCTGGCGAACCAGTTGCCGTCATGACCCGCCACCTGAGCGACTTTGGCGTAGAATCCGCCCAGCTTCCACTCGCTTCCCTGCTGCTGCAGCACGAAGGAGAGCGTATACGGCCCCTTGGCGGTGCTGACATCGAGCGTCACCACGGCGTAGTTCCCCGGCGGCAGGTTGGGGATCACGAAGACCGCGCTGTCCCTCGTCTGGCCTTGCGCCGCAAACACCCCACACAGGAACTCGGCCCGCTCCAGAGGCGCTTTACCTTCCGCCTGCAGCAGAAATGGCGGTCGCGGCGTCGCCTGCGCTCCGGCAAAGTTGGCCTGGTTGTCCTTGACCGCAGTCTCGATACCGGAAAAATCCGCAGCCACGCTGGCAATCGCGTTCTGCCGTAACGACGCCGAGTCGCCGCGCGCCGCCATGTCGAAATAGCGCTTAGCCGTGTTCACCAGCGACGCGCGCGTGGCCTCGTCCATATCGCCGGCTGCGAGGCAGGCCTGGCCAAAGGCCGATCCACCCGAGCCAAGAAGCAGCACCACGCTGAGCCAAAACCCAGACCACGATTTGTTTCCGAAAACCTGCATACGATGCCCGGTTTCTCATCCTCCGTTTGCCGCTGCACGCGGCCCTCTGCATTTTACGATGCCAATAAGACTGCTGCGGCTGCACCGGGACTCACGCTCAGAAGCTTGCAGGTGACTCCGGTAATCTTATCCTGTCGGCCGCTTGAATCTGAAACCCTTCGCCTCTACTTGCCTCTGCCCGAGTTTGCACCGGCTTTCCTCGTGTGTTACCGTCCTTTTGATTCTCACTTCCGCGCGAGGGAGACACTCATGGCTTGGATCTTCCTGGGCATTCTGGTTGTCATCGCCTTTCTGCTGATTGGGATGTACAACAGCCTGGTCCAGTTGCGCGTGCGCTGCGACTCGGCCTGGTCGGACATTGATGTGCAGCTCAAGCGCCGTCACGACCTCATCCCCAACCTGGTCGAAACCGTGAAGGGTTATGCGGCGCACGAAAAGGGCACGTTTGAAAACGTCACCAAATTCCGCTCCATGGCGATGCAGGCCACCACGCCTGCCGACAAAGCCGCCGCAGAAAATCAGCTCACCGGCGCGCTGAAAAGCCTGTTCGCCGTGGCCGAGAATTATCCCCAACTGAAGGCTTCCGAGGAGTTCACGCAATTGCAGAGCTCGCTCAGCCAGACTGAGGACACCATTCAGAACGCGCGCCGTTATTACAACGCCGTGGTGCGCGACCTGAATACGAAGATCCAGTCTTTCCCGACCAACATTCTGGCGGGCATGTTTGGTTTCCAGTTGCGGCAATTTTTCGAGGTGGCCGAAGCTGACCGCGAACCCGTGGCGGTAAAGTTCTAGCCGATGTTGCGACGAATCCATGCGTTGTGTCAGACGGCACGCTGTTTTCTACTTCCTGTCTGCATCCTTGTTCTGACCTCGCCCCTCTCCGCCCGCAGTTGGCGTGTCGCCAACTACAACGACACCATCACCATCAGCGGCGATGGCTCCGCGCTGGTGCAGGAGCGCATTGTCCTGGTGTTCGTCGGCGAGTGGCATGGCATCCATCGCTTCATTCCCGTGGAGTACCCCGGACCGCGCGGCACCAATTACACACTGTTTCTCGACGTCACCGGCGTCACCGACGGCAGCGGCAACTCGCTGAAGTACGAGTCCAAAACATCCGGCGGCTTCCGCGATCTGAAGATTTTGATTCCCGGCGCCGTGAACACCACCCGCGTGGTCGAGATCGATTACACCGTGCGCAACGGCCTGCGCTACTTCGAAGATCACGACGAGTTCTACTGGAACGTAACCGGCAACGACTGGCCGGTACCGATTGATCATGCCACGGCGATGGTTCGCTTTCCCGCGAACGCCGCCGGATCGCTGCGTGCCCAGGCTTTCACCGGAATTTATGGCGCGACCGAGCGTGAAGCCACCTCCGACGTCCAAGGCTCCGACGTTTCGTTTGAGACCATCAATCCCCTGCCCATGCGCGGCGGCATGACGGTGGATATCTACATCCCGAAAGGTATCCTGCGAGAGCCGGGCGCATTTACTCGCGCTCTGTGGTTTCTGGGCAGCAATCCCATCGTCTTTTTGCCCTTCGTCACGCTGGGTGTGATGTTCGCGCTGTGGTGGTACAAGGGACGCGATCCCGACCCCGGAGTTTCGGTTGCGCCCATGTATGCGCCGCCCGAGGGCATGACCCCGGCGGAAGCGGGCACGCTGATTGACGACTCGATTCACCCGCGGGACATCACCTGCACGCTCGTGGACCTGGCGGTGCGCGGCTATGTAAAGATCGAAGAAACCGTGGACAAAGGCCTC
>WNFH01002723.1_pt1 | contig 12410 bp, 13 predicted proteins | sample 5400411 | NCBI WGS metagenome assembly WNFH01 (sample SAMN13153347, study PRJNA577476) | soil metagenome | isolation source: 200 cm saprolite under Douglas fir tree site 2 hole 3 | place: USA:California | collected 2015-04-18
GTGTCGGGCAGCCCGAACTCCTGTCGCACGTTCTCCAGACCCGTGAGACCCGTCCAGTTCGAGCCAACGCCGTCGCCCCAGGCCACTAGCATCATCGACTGGATGGCGCGGCTCGCGTCGGAGACTCCCGACTTGCTGCCTTTCTCATAAGCGACGATGACCGCCGCGGCGGCGTTCGCTGTGTACGGACCCGTCCGGACCAGCGACCCGAGCTTGCGGAGTGCCTCGCGCTTGCGGACCAGCACAAAGTGCCAGGGCTGGCGGTTGGCTGCGCTCGCCGTAAGGTGAGCAGCCTCGACGATCCGTCTGATCGCTGCCTGCGGCACCTCTTTGGCCTGATACTCACGTACCGCCATGATTGTGCGCGCCGCTTCGAAAACCTGGTTCGGCATGCGCTGATTGTCTTAGGTTTGCGGCCCGAGATGGAGCACCTGCCCTAGCCACGGGTGAGCTGGCGATCGCTTCTTGGACCGCACTTGGGGCGCCTAATCAGTGGAGCGATCTTGGCTCTGATGCCACTGCGCCGAGCTATTGCTAATGAGCATTCTTTAGGACCGCCACCACACCCGCAGTCCTCGATTCACCTTGTACCGGTTCATCAGGCCCGCGCTTGGCTGCTGCTGCGCTCGCCCTGGAGCGCAACCAGATCGCCTTTCCGCGACTGCGAATGAACGTCGGATAGCGAAGATCCTCCCCTTGTACTGACACCCAGGATCACGAGTCAGCCCGCGTCCCACACCAGTTGTGGGATCGGCTCGCCGAGGGTGACCGCCTGCAAGGTGGCGACGCCGCCCAGCAGCCAAAGCCGATGCCAGAGCGGTGGCGACGTTCGCAGCACCAGCCACGCTGCAAGCACCAGGGTGGCGTAGTCCGATTGGCGCAAGTGGAAGCCGGACACCAGGGATCCCAGCAGGCCGACGGCGAACACGATCTGGAGATCGCCCCGGCTCCGCCAGGCTATGGCCAGCGCAGCGATTCCCAGCAGTGCCTCGAGGCCCAAGCTGAGGGGCCCGACACCGAAAATGCGGGCTAGTGTGAAGAAGGACTGTCCGGCATCTGACCGCCCGTACAGGAGGGCCTGCCACCAGCCCGTCACACCGGATTCGCCGAGCGCGGCGAGAAAGACCGCAGCCAGCACACCGCACGACGCTGCCCAACCGATGAACGGCCGGTACCGACCGCTGACAAGGAGTGCCGCGGGCACCAGGATGACAACCTGCGGTTTAAGGGCCGTAGCGACAGCGAGCGCGGCGCCTGCGGCGAGCGGGCGCTCGTGCAAGCACAGCCACCAGGCCAGCGCAACGAGGCCGAGCACGATCATCAGCGGTTGCCCGTAATAGAAGGAATCCAGCACAGGCCACACGGCCAGGGCGGCGAGAAGCAGGGCCACCTTGGCGAGACCGCGGTACGGAGCGCAGGTATACCAGACCCAACCCAGGGCTGCGACGGAAGCGAGCGTCCACACCAGGAATGCGGCGGGCAGCGGCAGCAGCGTCAGCGGTGCGATTAACCAGGCCAGGATCGGCGGGAAGACGAATGTGTAGCGCTCCCCTTCCGGAAGGGACGCCGACAGGGACCGGAGTGTGTTGACGTCGTAGAGGGCGCCCCAGCCGTGCCGCAGCCCCGCCTGCGCCGCGACATAGAAGAGGCTGAAATCGATGTGCACCGGATTGAGCGCGAACAGATACACCCAGCGCCCGACGTCGTAGACGGCGCCCCAGAATGCCGCGACGGTCATCGCGGCAAGCCACAGAGGGGGTCGGCCGCGGGACTGTGATGGCGAATGGCTCATGCGACGCGGCTATTCTCGACTACAGGATGCAGCCCTCTCGAATCCCGCGCCTCGGTCACGCTCATGTTCAAGCGCTGTTTCGGAAATTGGCTCCTCAAACCCCGGGCTGACTCAGGCTCATGCGAATATCGATGTCCGCGACCGTGCGATAGTGGTCGGTCGCGACGTCGGGAAATCGGAGCAGCACGTCGTCGTTTGAATGGACACGTGCCGGATCGAAATCCACGCGCAGCCACCCCTTGACGCTCTGGCCGGGATCGATATCACCTGGCATGTGGGTCGACCTGAGATAGTCGACATTGAGGGCCGCCCCGTCGCCGTATGCGACCGGCACCCCCGGCCAGTCAACCCTGGCCGGGCTCCGGTTCGTAGCGGTGACCTCGAACCAGATCGCCTTCGCTCCGTAATCGAATGCGATGTGGTCGACGTTGATCGTGACGCCCTCGAGTTGTCCCGACGCGCTCACGCTGACCATCTTGGCATCGGCCGACGGCACCCCTGGACCCGGCTCAAGCCGTGGCCTGGCATGGAAGTTCGCTGCCCCGACAACCAGCATGACTACCACCACCAATGCGTAAGCCGCAGCGACGGACCGCCGGATGAATGCCCTAGTCACGACCTCGGACAGGCCGAGCGCCAAAAGCACCGCGGCGGCTGATACCGCCGGGTAGGCGAAACGCCCGTGGCCGACAAAGGAGAACTGCGATGTCGCGGGCAGCGACAGAGCTGCGGCCATCATGCCGAGCACAGCCGCGGTCGCGACGGCGAGGCGACCGTGTGCCCTGGACCCAGCTTGGTCTCTAAGGAGCTTGTTCACGGCGACCGGCGCCATGAGGGCCATCAGGACGCCAAACAGCACGAATGGCAGCGCCAGCGGCAGTGTGCCCCAGGGTTCGCCGGACCACCAGGTGATCAGAAAGGTCGTGACGTCCGCCACTACGAATTCCGGCGTCAGCGACCCCGGCAACCCGTCTTCCAGACGGAGGGCCCGGGCGCCAGGCGTCAGTCCGCCGTACAGGTGGAGGTTGAGCACGAACCAGGGCATGAGGCAGGCGACAGCGACGGTGCTCGAGGCAGCTAGCCGTGCAAGCCGGCCGCGGCCCGACGTCCCCGCCGCCGGCCACAATGCTGACACTGCAAGCGCGGGGAACATGCCGGCGAAAGTGAGCTTGGTCAACATTCCCGCGCCGAGAGCCAGACCCATGAGGAGTGCGCGGCGCCACGTCCACGGGCTTCCTGCCCACCGCACCGCAAGCAGCACGAAGAGCCCGCCAACAGCCGTGGCCAGCACGTCGTTGCTGATCCGCGTGCCGTTGAGGTCGAGGCCCGGCAGGAGGATGGTGAACATGGCCGCCAAGGCGGCGACCTCTGGTCTGTGCGGAGCGATCATGCGCGCCGTGGCCACAGCCATCGGTGCGAGGCTCGCGATCATCAATGCGCCGAGGACGCGAATCGCATAAATGGCCGCGTAGGTTCCGCCGAAGTGATCGGCAGCCAACCAGACCGGCGTCATCAGCACGTAGTAGAGAGGCGTTTGATCGGATTCACGAGACAGCTCCCAAATGTGGCGGGTCATCCAGACTGCGTTGGCGTAGGCCGACATCCCTGGCGGGATTGGACCGGTGTCGAGCGGGTCGGGCGGCGGACCTGTGACCTCCCCCGTGTACGAGGGATATAGCGGACTGAAAAAGCCTTCCGCCTTTAGTACCGAGATGGTCTCAGGACTCAGGAGCGTCGTGTCAGCGACCGGGTACACGCCATGGCTGAGCTGGACGATGAAGTCCGCATTGGGTGCCTCGTCGATTCGCGACCACACAGGCTGTGCCAAGGCCATGGCCAAGGCCGGGATCAGTGCGGCGATATACGCGATCGCGAGCGGGTGCCGCTTGACTGCTGACCAGATGTCAGCGCTCCCCCAAAAAGATTGCGGTTAACAGATCGCTGCGCTCCGTTCAGAATTGCCGGGCCGAATTCGCTGAGTGTCACTGGGGGCCGCCGTTTGCCATGGTCTATCGCCGGCGTTGCTGTACGAATGCCATCCCCATGTGGTCACATTTGGGACTACAATGTCAGAATGGCATCTGTAGGAATTCGAGACCTCAAGACCCACGCATCCGACATCGTAGAGCGGGCCGAGGCCGGCGAAGCCTTTTTGGTCACGCGTCGCGGGAAGCCCGTGGCCGTTGTCCTCCCCTTCACTGTCGACGCGGAAGACCTGATCCTTGCTCATGCCCCGCGCTTCATTAGGCTCCGTGAGGAGGGTCGCGCGGATCTGCGCAAGGGCAAGACTGTCGACTGGGAAACACTTAAGTCCAAGGGTCGCGAAGTCAACTCGGATCGGTGACTTATCGCGTTGAAGTTTCACGCTCTGCAGTACGAGCGTTCGACCGCGTTCCAAAGGCGGAGCGCCACAGGCTCGAGCGAGCTATTGACGCACTGTCCAAGAATCCACGGCCACCCGGGAAGTTGGTCAAGGCAATCCAAGGCAGCAAGGATGCGTTCCTGCGCTTGCGCGTCGGCAACTATCGACTCATGTATGAGGTTGATGACGCTAACAAAATGGTCCTGATCCTCGGGATCATCCACCGGAAAGACCTGGAAGAGTGGCTGCGGCAGCGGCACTGACATTGGTCTCGATAGGCGAGCACTGTACAAGCAGCCAATAGGTCGAATGTCATTTCTAAGCGGGGTGCAGCGAGCTGCTTTGCTGTACGAGTGGCTTACTTGTAGGTGACTCTCATCGCGATTCCTCGCCGCCGACCAGCAGGCGATGGATGCTGGCCCCGATGGCTGCCCCGGTGAATGGGCCGACGACATAGATCCACAGGTCCGCCCAGCCGCCGCTCGCGAACAGGACAGACCCAAGGGTAGCGCCAAAGCCAACGGCCGGATTGAAGGCACCTCCCGAGATCGGCCCTCCAGTGAAGACTGCAGCCATGATGGTGAAGCCAATGGCCAGGCCGTAGAAGGAATTGCCTTGGGTCGCTTTGGACGCAGCTACGGCGAGCACAACCAGCACTAATGCGGCTGTGAACGCAATCTCAACTGCGAGCGCTTGGAAGACCTGGACCTTGGGTCCCGGATGAATACCTGGCGTTTGGTAGCTCACCAAATAGCCGAAAGTGAACGCGAGGACGGCACCCACCAGTTGGGCCGCCCAGTAACCAATCATGTCGGCAGCGCCGAGCTTCCTACTCAGGAAGGCTCCGAGGGAGACAGCCGGATTGTAGTGAGCGCCCGAAATATGACCGCCCATGTAGACCATCGCCATGAGGGCTGTGCCGATCGGCAGCGGAGCGAGCGGGCCGATCGGGCCAGAGAGCGCGATGACGGATAGAAAAATGAAGGTGCCTACAAGCTCGGTAACGAGTTTCGCCGTTCGCGGCATCAGCAAATGCTAAGTGGATGCGTGGTCGCAGCGAGGTAACCGGCATGGCTGGAACGTCAAGCACCAGTGCCTATTGGCCGCGGCCGGAAATACGGCAGCCGGGGCTCGCCCGTGACGGTGACCTCGACCAGCATCGCCACCCGAACCGCGGCAGGTTCCACGTCGACGAGCCGGGTGAGCATTCGCACACCCTCCTCGAGCTCCACAAGCGCGACCACGTACGGCACCTCAGCCTGGAACTCGGCCGGTGCTCGGTGAACCACGGTGAATGAATAGACCGTGCCTCTACCGCTGACGGTTACCCATTTCAGGTCGAGGGCGCCGCAATGCGGGCAAAGCGAGCGCGGGTAAAAGATATGCCGCCGGCAGCTTTGGCAGCGCTGCACATCGAGCCTGCCGGCGGCCACCGCGTCCCAGAAGGGTGCGGTCTCGGCGTCGGGAACCGGGTAAGGCTTCTCCATCAGTCGCGTCCCAGGACAAGCGTTGCGGCCGAGCTGAGCACTCCTCCGGTCCCATTGGCCAGAGCGAGGCTCGCGCCTTCGACTTGGCGAGGCCCACACTCGCCCCTGAGCTGGCGCGTGGCCTCGATCATGGTGAAGATCCCGTACATGCCCGGGTGGCAATAGGAGAGACCGCCGCCGTTGGTGTTCATGGGGAAGTCGCCACCTGGCGCCGTGCGCTGACCGGAGACGAAGGCTCCGCTTTCGCCCCTGCCGCAGAAACCAAGCGCCTCGAGCGTCAGCAGGACCGTGATAGTGAACGAGTCCTAGACCTCGACCACGTCGATCTCCTCCGGCCGCAGGCCGGCGATCTCGAATGCGCGGTAGCCGCTGATCGCGGCGGGAGTGGTGGTGAGGTCGGGCATGCTGGCTATTCCGAGATGTGTATGCGCCTCGCCGTGGCCGAGGATCCAAACCGGCGGCCGGGCCAGGTCGCGGGACCTCTCCTCGCTCACGATGACGACAGCGCCCCCGCCGTCGGTCACCAGGCAGCAGTCCAGCAGGTGAAGGGGCTCAGCGATCCAGCGCGAGGCGAGGACGTCCGCGATGGTGATCGGGTCGCGCATGAAGGCCTTGGGGTTCAGACCGGCCCACTTCCGCGTCGCCACCGCGACTTCGGCCAGCATGCTCCTGTCGGGTGCCGTACTCATGCATGTGCCTGGTGGCAGCCAGGGCGTAAGCGCCCACCGGAGCCGGAAGGCCCCAGACGCGCTCGAACTGAAGGGGCCCGGAGACGGCACCGCTGCTTCCGAGGGCGCGTGTCCGCTGAGACCGCTGCCGGCTGGCGTACGTGATGAGAACTACCTCGCACTGGCCGCTCCGGATTGCGTCACTGGCGTGCCCGGCGTGGGCGACAAAGGAGGCACCGCCGATGTTGGTGCTGTCTGTGTAGCGCGGCTGGACGCCCAGATACTCCGCCAACAACATGCCTGGTGCGTAAATGCCCTCTCCGCCCGCGGTCGCAATACCGTCAACGTCCCGAAGCTGGAGCCCGGCGTCGGCCAGTGCAGCCAGCGCCGCCTCCGCCTGCATCTGAAGAATCGTCTTGCCGGTCACCTCTCCGAGGTCGGACTCGGCCACCCCGGCGATGGCCACCCTCATTGCAGGACGGCCAGTGCGTCGCCCGCCAGCGCCCCGTCGGGCAGCGCGAAAAGAGGGTTGACGTCGAGCTCGACCAGGCGTGTACCCAGATCCAGCGCGAGATCGCCCATCGCCACCAAGACACGCGAGACGGCCGCCAGGTCCGGCACCGGGCGACCTCTGGCTCCGCGCAGGACGTCCACTCCGCGCAGGTCGCTCAGCATCTCTTGGGCTGTCTCGTCATCGATTGGCGGAAGCCGAAGGCTGACGTCGTGGATCGCTTCCGCGAAGATGCCACCCAAGCCCACCAGCAGCACAGGGCCGAAGTGATTGTCACGTTTGACTCCCACGATCAGCTCCGCAACCGGGAAGACTTGACGGGCGATCAGCACACCGTCGACCCGCGCACCCGGCGCGCAATGCGAAACCAGCTCATAAGCCACGCGGACCTCGTCCATGCTGCGCACACCGAGCTTCACACCCCCGACTTCGGTCTTGTGCGGGATGTCCGCCGACTGCACCTTGACCACCACAGGGAAACCGATTGCTTGCGCCGCCGCGGCGGCTTCGCCCGCGGAGTGCGTCAGCTGCTCGGGCGGGCCAGTAAGACCGTAGGCGGCCAGCAGGCGCTTCGCCAACGGCTCCGCGAGAACGCCGCTGTGATGGCTGAGAAAAGTGGGGGCGGGGCGCTGCCTCCGGGGTGGCGCCGGTCGCCTGCGAGCGATCGCTTGGCCGTAGACGATGGCATGGTCCAGACCCTGGACTCCCAGCGCGAGGCCGTTGGCGAAGTGGAGACGGTGCCTCGCCAGCGTCTCCAGGCCGAAGGGGCTGAGCTCGGTCGGCACGGTAGCTGCGATTGCGGTGAAGAGAGGCGCCCTGTGCACCACTTCTGCCAGAGACGCCACCCGCTCCTCGATGCCCGCCGGGTTGGAGCCGGGATCGCGGGGGGCGTCGGAGTTGATGAGCAGCACGTCGAAGCCGTGCTCGGCGGCTACTGCCTCGGCGCAAGCGGCAAGCAGCTTGGGCTGGTTGACGATCACCCCGGTGGTGTCCAGGGGATTCTGGGGGTGACCGAAACTGGGCAGAATCGCGGCCAGTCGGGCTTTGGTTGAAGGGGCGAAGTCCGGGATCTCCACCCGCGTCCCGATCGCCAGGTCGGGGATCAAGCTCGAGGCGCCGCCGGATGTGGAGACCACCGCCGTTCGGCCGCCGGGCGGCCAGCCGCTGGTGGCCAGCAATGCACAGGTCTCGATCAGCTCCTCCGGGGTGTCGACCCGGACGATGCCATGCTGCCGGAAGACGGCGTCCATCACGGCGTCGGCGCCTGCGAGCGAGCCGGTATGAGCGATGGTGGCACGTTGTGCCGCCTCCGAGCGGCCGACCTTCAGGATGACGAGCGGCTTGCCCGCCTGCATAGCCAGCACCGCAGCACGCAGAAACCCGGTGGGGTCGCGGATTCCCTCCAGTAGCGCCCCTATGACCCGGACGTCGTCGCGCTCGACGAAATGAGCCAGGAAATCGCTCGCGGTGCACATCGCCTCGTTTCCAATCGAGACGGAGACGGCGAGCCCGATCCCACGGGACATGGCCAGGCGATGAAAGAGCAACAGCATGCCTCCGCTCTGGCTGGCGATGGCGATCCCGCCCGCGATCAGCGGCCCCGATAGCAGCAGCCCGTAAGCCGGGATCCTTTCGCGGTAGTTGACGAAGCCAAGGCAGTTCGGGCCGAGCACGGTGATCCCCAGGTCGCGGCAGCGCTCGACGAGGGCCCGCTCTCGCTCTTCGCCCTCGGCGCCGACCTCCTTGAAGCCCGCGGTGAGCATGACCATGCTGCGCACGCCCTTGAGCCCGCAGTCCTCCACCACGTCGGAAGCGGCCACGGTGCCTGTCATCACGTAGGCGCAGTCGACCTGATCCGGGATGGCGCTCACAGAACTGTGGCAAGGCAGACCGAACAGCTGGGAGTGGCGCGGATGAACCAGATGAAACCGTCCCTGGAACCCAACACTGGCAAAGTTGGCGACCAACGCCTGCGACCAGGAGGAACCTTCCGAAGCGCCTACAAGGGCAATCGAACAAGGAGCCAGGAGGGCCTGAAGATCGATCACCTGCCGTAGGTTAGCGTTGCCGGTCCGCCCGTCTTGGGAGGTCCGGACTCGGGCCGGGACACGACCCGAGTCCGGCAAGCCTAGCGAGCCGCGATGATCGTGCTGTAGTCGATGTCCCAGTTCTTACGTGACGTGTTGAAGTGCCCCGGGGCCAGCTGCGTGATCGGCCACTGGTTGTCGCCTCCGGTCTTGATGGCGAGACCAGGGAAAAGCCATGGATCACACGTCCCGGTCGGCAGCTTGTCGACCGTGCTGGGGTTCGGGTCCGGGCAGGCCTTGACGTTCATGTTGCGGACCGCGTTCATCAGCCCGGCCCGGGTGACGCCGTCGCGACCGAGGTTCGTCAATATGCGGACGACCAGCCAGGCGGCGCCCATGCCAGATGCATACGTTGCGTCGAGCGGGTTGCATGGCTGGGGCGTGCAGTACTGGCTCAAAACGCTTTTGTACATCGCGATCACCGGATCATTGGCCCAGCGCGGGTCGTTGACGTCCTTGCCGTAGAACGTGGTCGTCATTCCATTGATCGTGGCGCCGCCGCCGGCAGCGATCACCGCGTTGGTGTTGATCGTCGAGGAGAGGACGTTGGTGATGTAGATGGTCGGCTTCCAGTTGAGCCGAGCCACCGTTTTCATGGCGCTGATTCCCTGCGTCGGGATGGCCGCGATTAGGAGCAGGTCGACCCCCTTGTCCTTGAGCGCCGCAATCTGCGACGACACCTCGACTGAGGACGATTCGTAGCTCTGGCTGGCAATGATCCAGCCGGCGTTGGAGCCCAGGCCGTCGGTGAGCCCTTTTACGTAGTCCTTTCCGAAGTCATCGTTCTGATAAAGGATGCCGATCTTGGCGTTGGCATGGTTCTTGATGATGTCCTTGGCGTAGACCTTGGCCTCAGACTGGTAGTCCGGCTGGAGCCCGATCGTCCACGGGAAGTCCTTGTACTCGGCGCCCCACTTGGTGGCGCCCGTGGCGACGAAGATGTGCGGCACCTTCTGCTGGTTCAGGTAGGGCCGGGTCGCGGTGTTGATCGGGGTGCCCAGCTGGCCGACCACGGCGAAAACCTGGTCCTGATCCACGAGCTGGTGCGTCAACGGCACCGCCTTCGCCGGATCATAGGCGTCGTCGTAAACGACGTACTTGATCTTTCGGCCGTTGATGCCGCCGTGGTCGTTGATGTACTGGTAGTACGCGTTGGCTCCCTTGCTTACGGGCGCGTAGAAAGAAGCCGGCCCGCTCAGCGGCGTCGTCGTCCCGATCGTGATCGAGTCGCCGGTGATCCCGGGGTCGTTCTTGGTCGGCGTGTTCTGGCCCTGGGTGATGCCACAGGCCATACCCACGAGAAGCCCTGCGGCGGCGATCGCCAGGGTTGATAAGCGACTTGGACGATTCGTCATTTGCCACCTCCTCCAGGACACCGCGAACTGGCCGATACTACTCTCGGCGAAATCGTCTTGCAAGATCCAAGTTCAGCCGTGGAGTTGATACTGTTCACACAGTGCCGAGGAAAATGGCGCTGCCCACCCGGCTGACGCGGCAAGAGGCCAAGCGCCGGACCCGTGCTCGCCTCCTGGAGGCCGCGCGGCAGATGATCTTGGCCGGCAATGAGAGTCGCCTCTCAGCTAAAGCCGTCGCCACCAAAGCAGGCGTTGGAGGAGCGACCTTCTACGAACACTTTCGGAATCTGAATGATCTTCTCCGGCCGCTCGCTGACGAGCTGTTCGACGACCTGCGCGAGGGTCTGCGGGAGCGGCGCCAACAGGCGTTGGAGGCTCCGGGGAACGAGGAGAGGCTACGCGAGCAGTTCCGCACGCCGCTGGAGATCCTGGCCGCCAACCCTCGCGTGTTCAGGCTAGCCTTGCGCGTCCGCCACAACTCCGTGTCGCCGCTGGGTGAGTCAAGCCGCAAGCTGGCAGGCAACACCCGTGGCGACATCGTCGGCGAGCTCGTGGATCGGGGCTACCCCGCGCGAACAGTGGACGAGCGCCGCCGGCTGGAGATGATCGCGGACATCCACATCGCGGCCACGGAGGCCCTGGCGCTCGGTCACCTCAGCGGGCGCTACCCCAATGTGGAAGAGTTGGTCGACATGCTCGTCCTGGTCACGCGAGGGACCCGCCTGGCCCGAGAGTGGCGAGGCGCGACCAAGGCGAAGGCGCAAAGAGAGGATCGCGAGGCGTCCGGGAGCTAGATTCCGGGCCCAGACGCTGACCGCGAGGAAGCGGCTTTCTCAACCATGATGGTTCCGTCGCCCGACTTCGGGCGCCCGGCCGCCCGCTGGCGCTGATACCAGGCCCAGAGCCTGTAGACACCTCCGGCAATCCCCAAAGGCATTGTGTACATGACCAGGATCAGCAGGACCCCGAAAGCGATGTCGGGTCTGGCCTTGAACAAGATCTGGGTGTAGACCGGGCTCCAGACCGTGAACACTGCGCCCAAGATCGGTCCGATCCCGGTCCCCAGACCCCCGATGACGGTGCCCACCACCAACGCCAGGGAGAGTCCCACATCGAACGAGTCAGGGCTGACGTAGGCGGTGTTGATCGTGTACAGGCTGCCGGCTACACCGGCGTAGAAGGCGCTGATGGCAAAGGCCAAAGTCTTGTAGAAAGTGAGGCTGACTCCGTTGGCGACAGCCGCAGTCTCGCTGTCACGGATAGCCCGGAAGGCCCGGCCAACATGTGATCTGAGCAGGGCCCGCGAGAACAAGAAGAGCACCACGGCCAGCACCAACGCCATGTAGTAGAGCCACTGCTCGCTGGTCAGCGACTGGGAGCCGACCAGTCCGAACGGGTCCTCGGCGGGCGGGATGGAGATTCCCTGACTGCCACCGCTCAGCTGGTCGAAGTGGCGGATCACAGACGGCGCAGAAATGGCGAGGGCGAAAGTCGCGGTGGCCAGGTAGATGCCTCGCAGCTTTAGTGCCGGGATGCCGAGCATGACGCCGCCCACGCTCGCCAGGACGCCCGCGACCGGAATGGTAAGAAGGTAGTTCCAGCCGACCCTGTAAGTGAGGATTGCGGTTGCATAGCCGCCGATAGCCATGAAAGCGCTGTTGCCGAGCGAGATCTGGCCGCAGTACCCGGTCAGAATGTTGACGCCTATCATCCCGATCAAAAGAGCCCAGACGTAAGCCCACTCGAGAGTCGGGAACCGGCCCAAGACATATAGGGGCGCCATCGCCGCCACCAGTAGGAGAAAGAGCGAGAGCGCGCGGCCCGGCGTTACAAGAGAGGTGGTGCGCACCTACACCCTGGTCACGTGCGCGCGCCCGATAAGGCCGGCAGGCCGGAACAGCAAGACGAGCACGATTACGATGAAACCGAAAACGAGGCGCAGGTCCTCTGCGTGTGGGATGTAGGTGCCCACCAGCGCCAGCAGCACCCCCACCACGATGCCGCCGATCACCGCTCCTAAAGGATTCTCGATACCCCCGAGGACGGCCGCCGTGAAGGCGAATAGCAGCACAGACTGCATGAGGTTGGGGTCGAGCGAGAGTACGGGAGCGACCATCATCCCGGACACCGCTCCAACCGCCGCCGAAA
>WNFH01002726.1_pt1 | contig 12406 bp, 10 predicted proteins | sample 5400411 | NCBI WGS metagenome assembly WNFH01 (sample SAMN13153347, study PRJNA577476) | soil metagenome | isolation source: 200 cm saprolite under Douglas fir tree site 2 hole 3 | place: USA:California | collected 2015-04-18
TTGACTCTCCCGATTGCCATCCTCCTTTCCTTCATCACCATGTACTATCTCAGCCTCACCGCTAACATCATGTCCTTGGGAGGTATCGCCATCGCTATCGGCGCCATGGTGGATGCAGCCATCGTCATGGTGGAGAATGCGCACAAGAGGCTCGAACGATGGGAGAAAGAAGGACAAAAGGGTGACCGGCTTCAGGTCATCATAGAGGCTGCTAAGGAGGTGGGCAAACCTCTCTTCTTTGCCCTTCTTATTATCACAGTCTCCTTTCTTCCGGTCTTTACCCTTGAGGCTCAGGAGGGAAGGCTCTTTCGTCCTTTAGCCTTCACCAAGACCTTTGCCATGTTTTTTGCTTCTTTGCTCTCCATCACCCTGGCTCCGGTTCTCATGGTTCTTCTGATCCGGGGAAGAATACACCCTGAGGCGAAAAATCCAGTGAGCCGTCTCCTTATTGCTCTTTATCAACCTGTAGTGCACACGGTGCTCCGCTTCAGAAAAACCACGATCTTTGTGGCAATTCTGCTCCTGATCGTTACAGTTCCGGTCTTTCAGAGGCTCGGCTCGGAATTCATGCCCCCGTTGAACGAAGGCATGATTTTCTATATGCCCACGACACTCCCGGGGATTTCTGTCACTGAGGCAGGAAAACTCCTGCAGATCCAAGACCGGATCTTAAAGACTTTTCCCGAGGTCGAAAGAGTCCTCGGTAAATCGGGCCGGGCCGAGACTCCGACCGATCCTGCCCCCTTTAGCATGATGGAGACCACCGTCACCCTTAAGCCTGAGGAGCAGTGGCGTAAAGGAATGACTTGGGAAAAGTTGGTTGACGAGATGGACCGGGCGCTGAGGCTTCCCGGAGTAGCCAATGCCTGGACTATGCCGATAAAAAATCGCATCGATATGCTCTCCACGGGCATACGCACCCCTGTGGGTATAAAAATATTTGGCCCTGACCTCAAGAAAATAGAAGAGATCGGTAAACAACTAGAGGGGATCTTGCAAACAGTGGCCGGCACTCGAACCGTTTTCGCCGAGCGGGTTACTGGCGGTTATTATTTGGACATCGACATTCGCCGTGAAGAGGTGGCGCGCTACGGCCTCATGATCGGTGATGTGGCGATGCTCATTGAGTCTGCAATCGGCGGGGAGAGTATCTCCACTACCGTTGAAGGAAGGGAGCGTTATCCCATTAATGTTCGATACGCGCGGGAATTGCGGGAGGATATCGACAAGCTCAGACGTGTATTGGTTCCGACTTCAAACGGTGCTCAGGTTCCGCTTGGACAGCTTGCGGATCTCCAACTCACTACCGGCCCTGCCATGATTAAGAACGAGGAAGGCCAATTGGTGGGCTACGTCACAGTCGATATGACGGGTAGAGATATCGGGAGGTATGTTGAAGAAGCGCAGAGAGTTGTGCGGGAGAAGTTGAAACTGCCCCAGGGATACACCCTTGCATGGAGTGGACAGTACGAATACATGCAACGAGCCAAGGAACGGCTGATCTATGTTGTTCCGCTTACCATTCTCATTATTTTCGTCCTCCTCTACATCAATTTTCAGTCAGTGCCTAAGAGCTTGATTGTTCTCTTGTCAGTCCCCTTCTCGCTCGTTGGGAGCTTCTGGCTTCTTTATCTCTTAGGCTACAATCTGAGTGTCGCAGTTTGGGTGGGAATTATTGCCCTTGCGGGGGTATCGGCAGAGATTGGTGTGGTCATGATCGTTTATATCGACGGGGCCTATGAACGAAGAGCACAAGAGGGAAAAGTGTTAAGTCTCAGAGATCTTTTCGAGGCGATTATTGAAGGAGCAGTCCAAAGAGTTCGTCCTGTCATTATGACGGCTATCGCGATCATCGCTGGCCTCCTTCCCATCATGTGGACTCACGGTACGGGCGCTGATGTGATGAAACGGATTGCCGCGCCTATGGTTGGGGGTATGGTGACGTCCACTATTCTGACTCTTGCTGTTATTCCCGCTATCTACGCTCTATGGAAAGGTTGGGAAATAAGAAGAAGATTATCTCCAGGAAGTGATATGATCGGTAGCACAGAAGGATAATTGACTCTAGAATAATTTTGATTCTAAGGAGGGAAGAAAGATGAAAAAGATAATTGCTGGTTTAGTGTTCGCTTTAATTGTTTCAGGAGCGACATGGGCTGGGCAGTCGGAGGAACAGAAAAAGGGTTCTCCTATGCAGGGCATGATGCAGGAGATGATGAAAGGGGAAAAGGACAGTGAGGGCGGCATGCAAGGTATGATGCAGATGATGAGGATGATGAATCAGTGCGCTACGATGATGGAAAAGTGCTGTACGGCGACCGAGTCAGATAAGGCAAAAGAGGGTCCGAAGCAATAATGCCTGCCGGATTACTCGAGAAGTGCCCGAGTTGCTGGAGCGGATGCTCTGTTACTAGGGTGAGGCCGTTTTGGGCTTTCAGGGGATTTTGTATCCCAGCTCCTTCGCCACTTCTGTAGCGAATCTTGGGTCGGCGACTTCTTCGAACGAGACATTTCTGTCCGTAAACCTACCTTCAGACTTTATGGCCTTGATAATATTTCCCATGCCTTCGGAGGTCGGGATTCCCGTGTCGTTGAAGTTCGTCTCCACGACCTTGTAGGTATCCACGGCCGTTTCTCTGTCCATCTTAAGAACAATCGTGATCAAGTCGAGAGTTTTTTCTCTGGCCTTCAGCATGGCTCTCTTGGCTAATTGCAATGCCCTAATAAGCCGCTTAACTTCGTCGGCTCGGCTCCTAATAGTTTTCATTAGCACGGTCAAACCGCCGGATGGCATTTCAACCAGCGCGCCGATGTCGAGCAGCCTGTGAAATCCGCGCCTCTGGGCGAAAAACATGTAGGGCGGGTTGAGCGCGGCGGCTTCTACGAACCTCGACTCCAATGACTGCACCAATTGCATCGGCGGCACGGAGACGGCAGCAAAGTCTTTTGGGCTGAACCTGCTCTTTTCCAGTGCCGCCGTCAACGCGACATGGCTGGTCCCCCCCAGACCCGAAACGCCGATTTTCTTTAGCCTCAACTCCTGCAGGCTCTTGATCTCCGGCCTCGCCATTAGCCAGTAAGCGATCCGGTTTGTTGAAGACCAGACCGCGCGGGATTCAAGGCCGCTCAAGCTGGCGCTCACAGAGGCCGGCCCGATGCCCGACTGGTAGTCCAAGTCTCCGGAGGCCAGGGCTGCCGCTGCAGCCGCCGAGCGCATGAGAATGATCTCTACGTCCAAGCCCTGTTCAGAAAAAAGCTTCCAGTCACGAGCGGCGATGAGCGGGAGGGCGGTAAAGCTGAAATTGGCATTCGATATTCTGATCCTTCTCCGCTCCTGAGTCTGGGCCTGCGAGCCGTAAGATAGAAGAAGGACGAGCAGACATAGAAAGAACAGTCGGCGGCTCGCGCCACGTTCGAGATGTTTCTTAGGCGAAGGTCGTGTCGGCATAATCCAAACTGGCCTGACGATCAGGGATGGACCGACTCGAGGAACCAATCCGTCGGGATCTCGCGTCCGACTTCCGTCTGGCGCGCCCTGCGCAGCACCTCGCTGCCAACGGCTGCGAATTGCAGCCCGAGCCCTACGTTGTTGCAAAAACAGGTGATCGCCTTCTCGCTCACTCTTCCCGGATGTTGACCATTCACCAGCTGAGAAAGAACGGGGAAATTCCATATCGGTGTCACTTCCTGTGTAATCGGGTGACGCCACCCGTCGGAAACGTCGGGTATCGATTTCGGATCGACGCCGATGACGATGTGGAAGGGCTTTGCCTCGTGCCAATGGATGACTAGAGGGTCGGCGCTCTTATAAGTGGCGGTGTCCAGCTCGCATGGCTTAACGCAAGAAATGTGAACTCCCGGCTGGAGCAGGCGGCCGGGGAACAAGGGAGAAATCGAATTGGTCGCGCAGGTAATGATATCCGCGCCGTCGATCGCCTCTTCGACACTTTCCGCTTCCTCTACCTCAGCTGACACTCTTTCTCCCATTTCCCTTACAAAGCGGCGCCGCGACTCGGGAGTCGGGCTGTAAACTCTGACGTTTCGAATTTCCCGCACCATACAGAGAGTGACCAGGTGAGCGCTGGCCTGCCAGCCGCTCCCCAACAAAGCCATGACACTGGAAGCAGGCCGGGCCAAATAGCGCGCCGCGATCGCGCAGGCGGAAGCGACGCGCATTTTTTGCACATAGCCGTCGGGAAAGATCGCCAGCGGTTCACCCGTTTCCGTGCTGAAGAGCATGATTAGCCCGACGAAGCGGTCGCCTGCGGCGACCGGCAGCTTGTCCTTGCGCAGACCGCCTGCCTTCTCGTACCACTTGACGACGCTGGAGTTGAGGCGCAGCGCGGCGATCTTGCGTCGGGGAAAGACACCGCTCATGGTCTTGTACTCGTAGAACGCGTCGGCGCCGAGCGGGCTGAAGACATCGTAGCGCGGGACCGTGGCCGCCGCGCTGTTTCCCAGGTCCCGGTAAGCTTCCTCGAGCACTTCCAGACAGGCGCTGACCGGAAGAATTTTTTCGACGTCCTCATTCGACAGAACCAGCATATCAGGCCTCCTTGGTCGCCGCCGTTCGCACGAGCCATTCATAGTGCCGTCAGTCCAGTTTTGCAACGTGTCCATTGTCTTCACCTTTGTTTCTTTCGCCTCCCGCCTTCCGCCTCTCCCTTGACGTCCGTCGACCATCTGCCCTATTTTAAGATGCTTCAGGCATCGCCGCTTTCTCGTCGTCTCAAGGAAAGGAGCATCGGATGAAGAGTCGGTTGACCGGTGCCATTCTGCTGGCGTTTTTCTTATGTCCTCTCCCTCTGAGGGCGCAGTACACCAAGCCCGTTTATATTTCTCTGCCGGGTCCGGGGAATATCCAGCACCTGGCGTACGTGGCGGCGAAGTACAAAGGCTTCTATGAGGAGATGGGAATCCCCAACGCGCAGATCGTTATCCTGCGCGGCAACGCGGTCAACGTTCAGGCTCTTGTCTCGGGCACCGTTCACTTCTCCTCCGCCTTCGGTCCGGCGATGCAGACCATGTTTCGCGGCGAGCAGCTCCGGATTCTAGTCCAGATCTTCAACCAGATCCCTTTCGGTCTCATTACCCGCCCTGAAGTGAAGCGGCTGGAGGATCTCAAAGGGGCGAAGATCGCGGTGACCTTCGGCGGCTCGACGTACAGCGTCCTCCAGGCGCTCTTCGCCAAACAGGGACTGCCGCAGAACGCCGCTGAGTATCTCAATATCCCGGACAATCAAGGCAAGGTAGTGGCGCTGATGCAAGGACGCGCGGCCGCCGCTCTGATGGCGCCGCCGACGGATCAACCGCTGCTCAAGGCCGGCTTCAAGCGCTTCGTCTACCTCGGAGACGTTTTTCCCAATGTCCCGTTCAGCGCACTCTTGACGACAGCGAAGCTGATTCAGGAAGAACCGGATCTGGCGGAAAGAATGACCAAGGCCGTGGTCAAGGCGCTCCTTTACATCAAGTCCAACCGCGAAGGGAGCATCGACATCATCATGCGCCAAGGCAACGTGGAGCGAGAGATCGCCGCGGCTCTTTACGACCTCATGCGCGATGCTTTCGAGCCCGCTTTGAGCGCCCAAGGAGTAATGAAGCGGGCCGAATTGGAGTTTGCCGTGTTGAAAGAGCGGCCGAATTTCAAGCCGGAGAATTTCATCGACGACCGCTTCTTGAAAGCCGCCTTGCGTTTATTGGGGAGCGAGCCGCCAAAATAGACCAAGAAGGGGAACGCACTGATGGAAACAAAGGGCCGCGATCTTGAAGAGATCAAGACAGAGATCTTGCGTCGCGCCGGCAGAATCAATCCCTTTGAGCGGGTCGATCGCGAAGAGGTTCAAGGGCTCCTCGGCCGGCTGAGCAGCCTCGATGCGGATCTATGGGGAATCGAGTGGGGAAAGCTAGGGCGCAAGTATGAGGATTTGGCCGAGGCGCATGAGAGGCAGGGGAAGAGAGAGGAAGCCGGAAGAACTTTCTATCAAGCCTACGAGTACTATCGCATCGGTCGCTATCCTGTTCCGAGCAGCCTGGAAAAGATGAACTGCTATAAAGGAGCGCTGAGGAGTTTTCTCAAAGCCGCCCCTTATCTTGACCCGCTGTTGGAGCGCGTGGAGATTCCCTTCGAGGGGAAGAAGGTCGTCGGCTATCTGCAAATTCCCAGAGGAACCGTGCGGCCGCCAGTCGTGATGCACTGGGGCGGCGTGGACGGATGGAAAGAGGATCGGAGAAGCAACAGCGAGGCGCTGCATAAAATCGGTCTTGCCACTTTCACGATCGATATGCCGGGTGCGGGCGAAAATCCCTGCCTCGGCCAAGATCCGCGCGCGGAGCGCACCTTCTCTGCGGCGATCGACTATCTTGAAACTCGCGGCGACATCGACGGTAAACGGGTCGCCGTCATGGGCGGAAGCTTCGGCGGCTACTGGGCGGCGAAGCTCGCTTACGTGGAGGCGAAGAGACTCAAAGGCGCGGTCAACTGGGGCGCCGGAGTCCATTACACTTTTCAAGAAGAATGGCTCCGCCCGGCTCTGACCGAGCGGGCCTCACAGTATCTCATGGGGCCGAGCAGCTTGTTGGATGCGCGCTCGTACATTTTCCGGGTCAAGACACTCGAAGAAGTTTTGCGAATCGCACCGAGCCTGTCGCTCAAGACACAGGGGATATTGGATCAACCGAGCGCGCCGCTTCTCTGCGTCAACGGCAAAGAGGATGATCAGCACCCGGTTGAAGATATCTATTTGCTCCTGGAGCATGGCAGCCCCAAGGATGTCCGGATTTTTCCGGGCGCGGGCCACATGGGGCGCAAGCCGGGCCAGCCGAACGACGAAGTCCAGGAAACCATCACACGCTGGCTCAAACAGAAGCTATCCTAGGAAAGGAAAAATCATGGCTCGAATCCCTCTCGTCGAAAAAAAGGAAAGTCTCGCGCCGGAGCACCACGGAATCTACGACGCCATCGCGCAGAGCCGAGGGGCGGTGCGCGGCCCCTTTGCCGCACTGCTGCACAGTCCGGCGATCGCAGAGCGGACCGCGCACCTGGGCAGCTACATTCGATTCGAGTCGCAGTTGGATCCCAAGCTCATCGAGCTGGCCGCGCTCGCTTCCTCGCGCGAGCTGGAGTGCAAGCACGAGTGGGCGGCCCACGTCGCGCACGCGGCGAAGGCCGGCATCAGTCAGGAGACGATCCGCGCGATCCATCAACGCAAAGGGCCCGAGTCCTTCTCGTTTGAAGACGCTCAGATCGTGAGCTGCGTGCAGGAGTTGCTGCGCTCCCATCGGCTGAGCGAGCCGACATTTCAAGCGCTGTATGCCCGGCTGGGCGAGAGAGGTCTCGTGGAATTGACCGCGACGATCGGCTACTACGCTATGCTCGCCTGCACGCTCAACGCCTTCGACGTGTTTTCCGTGACCCCGCCCGAGGATCTTAAGATCTAATGCTCCCTCCCTTCCATCCCTTATTCTTTTGCCTTCGTCCTTTCTTGCTTGAGCTAAGTGCACGGTGCGCGAACAAGAGCCACGATTTTTCTTTCTAGGACTACCATACATCCGTGACACACTGGGTTAAGGTTCTCACCCTGAGGTGCTACGACCATCTACAAAAGGTTGACGAGTCCCAACCGAGTCATTATGATCGCCGCTGCCGAGACATTTAGCCGTAGGGACGATTACACCAGAGGAGCGGTTTATGGGAATGACTATTACAGAAAAGATTATCGCGCGAGCGGCAAATAAGAACATGGTTGCTGCCGGCGACATCGTTGTCGCCAACGTCGACAAACTGTATATCAAGGATCTGCGTTTTTCGAAGAAGGAAGATGCCAAAGGACTTTACGGAGTTCTGTTGGAAGTTCTCAAAAGCATGGGAAAGCAACAGGTGTGGAACGGGAGAAACATTGTCGTCAATCTGGACGAGCAACCCCCGCGCAATGAGAGGCGCGCGGAAGGTCAGGAGCGGGCGCGCGACTTTGCCAGAGAACAGCGCGCCGTGCTTTACGAAGGGCAGGAGGGGGGAATCGGTCATAATGTCATGGTCGAACATGGACATGTGAAACCGGGTGAGTTCATTGTCGGGGGCGATTCCCATACTTGCACCTACGGCGCCCTGGGTGCTTTCGCGACCGGCGTAGGATTTACCGAAACGGTTGGAGTTTTGGCGACGGGGCAGATCTGGCTCAAGGTCCCAACGACGATACGCTTTGATTTGAGTGGAAAGCCCGGCCCGTTTGTCGCGGGAAAAGATATCGTTCTCTGGGTCGCGGGCAAGATCGGGTATGAAGGGGCGATCAACCGGACTCTGGAATACAGCGGTCCGGGGATCCAGGAGGTCTCGATCGAGAGCAGGTTGACCATGTGCAATATGGCGGTCGAGATGATCGCGGTCAACGCCATCATTCCGCCCGACGAGCGCACGGTCTCGTACGTCAGTGAAACAAGCGATGGGGATTTTTCACTCCTGCACAGCGACGCGGATGCGGCCTATGAGCAGGTTCATCGTGTTGATCTCGATCAGATCGAGCCGCAGGTCGCGGCGCCGGAATACCCGGCGAATGCGCATCCGGTCGGCGACTTCAAAGGGGTGAAGATCCATCAAGGTTTCATCGGGACGTGCACGAACGGGAGAATCGAAGATCTGCGCATGGCCGCCGAGATTCTGCGGGGTAGAAAGGTCAAGGCCGGAGTCCGTCTCATCATCACGCCCGCCTCTTTCCTGGCCTACCGCCTCGCCGAAAAGGAAGGGCTGCTGGAGATCTTCAAGCAGGCCGACGCGGTGGTGACCAGTTCCGAATGCGGCCTCTGCGTCAGGCCTTCTTTGGCGGCGGGGGAGGTTTGCGTTTCCGCGGGTAACCGCAACTACCGGGGAAGAATGGGCCCGAAAGAGTCGAGCGTTTTTCTCAGCAATGCGGCGACCGTCGCCGCCTCCGCCGTCGCCGGCCAAATTTCGGATCCTCGGGACTATCTCTAGCACGGGAGCTTAGGATGAGCACGTTGTTGATCAAAGGACGCACTTGGAAATTCGGAGATTCTATTGATTCGGGAAACATCGATGGCGTGATGGGAGGCGTCGATCCGGAATTCAAGAGCAAAGTAAAACCGGGCGACATTCTGATCGCGGGCAAGTTTTTCGGCATGGGCGCGAGCGACGAGCATGCGCCCCGGTCTCTCAGGGAAGCGGGAATTGCCGGCGTCGTGGCAGAATCCATTTCCAATATATTCCTGCGCACCCTCGTCAACATCGGCCTTCCCGCCATGGAATGCTCGGGCATCGCCGCAGCCGTGCGCGAGGGCGACGAGATAGAAGTGGACTTTGTCGGCGGCCGCGTCCACAATCTTCGTTCAAGCCGGACGCTTCGCGGAGACGCCCTGCCGGAATTCGCCTTGCAAATTCTTGATCGGGGCGGATTGATTCCCTATTTGAAGAGCGGGGGGAAGTTCAAGTAGGCGGTAGAAGCGGGAAGCGAATTTATGGAAAGAAAGAACACTCCATTCCTGTGTTCCTGTATCGTCTCGGCGGTCTTGTTTGGTTTTTTGGCGCAGGCCAGAGGCCAATCTGAGCGGGACAAGGTCGTGGAGTTGGCGAAGAAAGAGGGTGCGGTCGCCTTTTACGGCGGCTTCAGTGTTTCCGACGTCGCAGGGTTCATCAAGAAGTTCAACAGCAAATATCCTTTCATCCGGGTTCAGCATCTGAGAGCGGGCGCGGAGAACATTATGACGCGTATCCTCGAGGAGAAGCAGGTAGGCAAGCATGCCGTGGATGTCATTCAGGCGCGCGGCTTTCCCGCTCAGGTGATGCTCGATAAAGGGGTGTTTGCAAAGTATCTCTCGCCCGAGAGCAAAGTTTACCCCAAGGGCTTCAAGGATCCCCAGGGACGCTGGGCCACCATGTACGTTCAAACTTCCGTGATAGCTTACAACACAAACGCCGTAAAGCCGGGAGAGATCAAAAACTGGGAAGATCTTCTAAACCCGAAATGGAAGGGCCAGATGGTGATCGATCGAGAGGAAACCGAGTGGTTTGCCAATATGCTGGAGGTTATGGGGAGGGAGAAGGGAGTCAAGTACATGCACCGGCTGACCGAACAGAAGCTGACCTTGCGGGAAGGTCACACGCTGATGGCTCAGCTCGTCGCCGCCGGTGAGCACCAGATCGGCATATCGCTTTACGGCCCGCGCATCGAGGATCTTAAATCCAAAGGAGCGCCGGTCGAGTGGGTGCGCAGCAATCCGGTGATCGGATTCCTGTATCTCGCAGGCGTTGCGGATCAGGCGCCGCATCCCAACGCGGCCCGGCTCTTTTTGGATTTTGCGCTTTCCAAGGAAGGACAGGTCGAGATTACCGAGTCCCGGCGCATTTCGATGAGACCCGATGTCAAACCCAACCCGCCGAGACTGGTCGAGGGACTGAACATTCATCCAAGCAATTTAGAGCTGGCGCGAAATTATGACCGGCTTTATAAAGAGTTTCAGGATATTTTTGCCAAAGACTCACACTGAAACGCGGGAGAAAAGAAATGACCAAGACAAGACAGCTAAGGGAGTTGCTGGCGCGAAAAGAATTTTTTATCGCGCCGGGGGTATACGATGCGATGACAGCGCGGCTGGTGGAGCAAGCAGGATTTCCGGCAGTCAAGTTGCTGGGAAACGCCACGACGGCCAGTCTTCTCGGCCTGCCGGATCTGGGCTTCTTGAGCCTCATGGAAGTGGTGAACCATTCGCGTAACGTGGCGGCGGCCGTGAACATTCCTCTGATGGTGGATGCCGACACCGGCTTCTTGAGCGGTCCTTTGGGGATCATCCGGACCGTCCGCGAATTTGAACGCGCGGGCCTTGCGGGAATCTCATTCGAAGATCAGGCCTGGCCGAAGAAATGCGCCCTGATTGAGGGCGCCACGCGCGTGGTGCCGATCGAGGAGCACGCCAAAAGGATCGAAGCCGCGGTTCATGCGCGGGAGGACAAAGATTTCGTCATCGGCACCCGAACGGATGCGGAAGAGTCTCTGGGTCTCGATGAGGCGATCAAGAGGGCCAACGCTTACGCGCAGGCGGGGTCGGATCTGATTTCGATTGCGCTGCGCTGGTCGCGCCAGAAGGGCAAGCGGGAGCAAACCATCAACGCCCTGCGCCGGATCTCGCGCGAGGTCAAAGCGCCCGTCTCTCTGATGTTCTCCGACGAGGTCATCAGCTCGGGAAATGCCACCATCGATGAGATCCGGGAGCTGGGTTTCGTCATCGGCTCCTGCAACTCGATCCGTTATACGGTGGTCAAGGCTGTGGCGGACATGCTTCAAGTCTTGAAGCGGGACTGGTGCACTAAAGCCAACGAGGACAGAATGGCGACGCTCAAGGAATACAACGAGCTTTTGGGCTTGCAAGATTACATGGAGCTTGAAGCGCGCTTTACGCCGCGATAACGGCTTCCACTCCTCCCTGCAGCACGTGACGCATCTGATCGGCAGCCACCGTGGTCTGCCACGCAAAATATAAAAGGAGTCGGATATTCCCTCAGGGATCAGGGTGCGGGTGAAATTGGCTTTGGGGTTTTTCGAGCGGGAGAGGATCTAAGAGATCATAAGCAGGACCGGCTTAAGGTGAATCGGTCGAGCCGAGTTTGCAGAGACGCTGAAACGAAAAACGCTCAGTGAGAACGCGGCGGGGATTTACAACCCGTAGGAGGACTCGGATTTCACGGCTGCCTTTCGCCTGCCGCCTCTCGCCTCATGCCTGTTCTAATCGTTCCGACCCGGCTCTGCGCCGCTTTAAAGGAAATAAGTCAATACGCATGCCCGAACGTGGAGTCTTAGTTGACCCCATCGCCTCTGTCGGGATACTATTTCTGCGAATGACTGAACGAGAGTTCCCGGCAAATCCAGCACTCTGGGGAGGCAACGCTTGACAGGCTCTCGCTTCAGGGAGGTCGCTATGCCGATGAGCGAACAAAAACAGTGGGCCAGGGAGAATTACAAAGGGGTCGAAGATTCCCTCAAGACCGCATTTTCGCCGGATTTTGAAGAATTGGACGAAGACGGAATCAGACTCGATGTCCGGCACAGCATAAAACACGGATTTTTCTCGGCCATGTGTTCGAGCACTTATACGACGTTGGATGAAAAGAAGAGGTTTCTCGAAATCGTTTGCGACGAGAGCCGCGGCCGGATTATCGTCGGAGCGAATGCCGCCCTGCCCAAAGTCGAGGATTGCCTGGAGCTTCTCGCTCACGCGGAAAAAGTCGGTTGCAGCCACGCGTTTGTGGAATATCCCAGACACCTCCGTCCGGAATCGGAAGAAGACGTCTACCGCTATATGAGGCGGCTCACCGACGCGACCGGCTTGGCGATCATTCTCTACGGTTACCATTGCCCGGCGCTGCGTCACTTGCACCCCAGCGGGATGTTGATGGACGTCTTCG
>WNFH01002729.1_pt1 | contig 12400 bp, 11 predicted proteins | sample 5400411 | NCBI WGS metagenome assembly WNFH01 (sample SAMN13153347, study PRJNA577476) | soil metagenome | isolation source: 200 cm saprolite under Douglas fir tree site 2 hole 3 | place: USA:California | collected 2015-04-18
AAGCTGCCTTCAACGAGTGGTACAACACGCAGCGGGCCTCCGAGGCCTCACGCGTGCCCGGCTGCCTCGCCATGCGCCGCTACGAGGCTATTCCGCTCGACACCGACCACGTGGGCGCCGAGCCCTGGCAGTACATGGTGATCTACGAGTTCGAGTCCGAGGCCGCCCTCCAGGCCTTTGTCCATTCGGACACGCTCAAGGCCATGACCCGCGACTACAACACCCGCTTCGCCGGCGCCGGCACCCGCGCCCGCTTCACCTACAAGCAAATCTTCCCGTAGAGCCGCCTGGCGAAGTTTGTCAGGGTGACGGCGCTCGACGTCCGTCTCTGATGCCCAGAAGAACGGCGCGCCATCTTTTTTGTCTGATTCGGGGGGGTACGGGGCCGCCCGACGCCCATATTCCGGGCTTTTTGCGTCAGCATGCTGACAGGCCCAGAAAGTGGTCCTTGGCACCGACCGTGCAATTACGAACGGCATGATGGATAGCTTGATTTCAACAATTACCGAGCGGCACCAACTCTCAAAGGAGACACGACCCATGTTGAGTTTCTGGCACACGAAGAGAAAGGCGCTGGGGAATCAGCGCGGCTTCACGCTCATCGAGCTGATGATCGTGGTGGCCATCATCGGTATCCTCGCGGCCATCGCGATTCCGCTATACGCCAACGTCCAGACCCGCGCCCGCGTGGCCAAGGCCCAGGCCGACTCCCGCACCCTCGGCTCGGCCATCAGCATGTTCACGGCCCACATTGGCGCGCTGCCCGCGGCCATGACAGACCTCACCCAGGCGACCACGAACGGGCTCGGCCAGACCGCCGGACCTTTCATGGCCAGAATCCCGACGCCGCCTCCTGGTGGCTCACCTGCCTGGTCGGGTGCCTACACCTACACCTCGAGCACCACCGGCACGTTCTCCGTCACCGCCAACGGCGACGGCACCACCATCACCGTTCCGTAACCCCACGCCGGAATCCACCCGCCGCGCCGGAGAGGAGAACCCTCCCGGCGCGGCGCTGTTTTTCCCGCCTCTAGCTACCTCCTCCGTCCCGCAACAGGCACTCGGGTTGTGCCGTTGACAAGCCCGCCGTGAGAGGGCAAAGTCACGGCACCTGTCCGTACGCATTCCCCCGATGGAGGTGGCGGTATGACGCGATCCGGTTCGCTTCGGCGGCTCCTCACGGCAAGCATGGCCATCCTGTTCGGGATCGCCGCTCTGGCCTCGGCGGCCCAGGCGCAGACCAAGGGCGGCATTGTCCGGGTCGGCAATCTCGGGGAGCCGCCGGCCCTCGACGCTCACTGGACCACCGCCAGCATCACCGAGACGCTGACGAACCATGTCTATGAGGGGCTGTACAGCCTGGACTCCAGCAACCGGCCCATCCCGATGCTGGCGGAGGGCCATACCGTCAGCAAGGACGGTCTCGTGTACACCTTCAAGCTCCGCCAGGGCGTCAAGTTCCATAACGGCAAGGAGATGACCTCCGAAGACGTCGTCGCCTCGCTCGGCCGCTGGGGGAAGCAGTCGAACTACGGCAAGACGCTCTTCGCCCAGGTGGCCGAGTTCAAGGCCGTGGACAAGTACACGGTGGAGATGCGGCTCAAGGAGAAGTCGGCCATCGTGCTCATCTCGCTCGCGGTGCCCAACAACTTCGGCGCCATCTATCCCAAGGAGATCGCCGAGAAGTTCCCGCCGGAGCAGAAGGCTACCGAGTACATCGGCACGGGACCCTTCAAGCTCGCCGAGTGGAAGCCCGATCAATACATCCGGATGGTCCGCTTCGACGAGTACAAGTCGCGCAACGAGAAGCCGAATGGCTACGGCGGGGGCAAGACGGCCTACGTCGACGAGATCCGCTGGATACCCGTGCCCGAGGTGGCGACCCGCGTGGCCCAGGTGGAGACGGGCGAGCTCGACTTCGCCGACGACCTCAACCTCGACGCCTACGATCGGCTCAAGAAGAGCGCGAATCTCCGGCCCATCGTGTCGAAGCCGTACTACTGGCTCGTCGCGGTCTTCAACAAGAAGGAAGGCCTGATGACGAATCAGAAGCTGCGCCAGGCCTGGCAGGCCGCCATCGACATCGAGCCGATCATGAAGAACGTGGCGGGGGGGAAGCCCGAGTTCTACCGCATGGACTCCAGCCTGGCTATGGCCGAGATCGCCGCCTGGCACACCAAGCTCTCCGGGCTGCCGTGGAACGAGCGGAACAAGGACAAGGCCAAGCGGCTCCTCCAGGAGGCCGGGTACAAGAAGGAGCCGATCCGCTTCATGACAACGCAGGAATACAAGTGGATGTACGACTTCGCGCTCCTGACCAAGCAGCAGCTCGAGGACGTGGGCTTCAATATCGACCTCCAGGTGGTCGACTGGGCCACCCTGGTCAAGCGGCGCAACAATTCGAAGGAGTACGACGCCTTCACGACCGGCATAGGTGCCGCCTACGACCCCACGCATCACGTCTACCTCACCGCCAACTGGCCGGGCTGGACCACCGACGAGGACATCCTCCGCATTCAATCCGAGCTGGCCCGCGAGACGGACCAGAAGAAGCGCTTCGCCCTCTGGGAGCAGCAGACGCGGCAGTTCTACGAGAAGGTGCCCGTCATCCGCTATGGCGATCTCTTCGGGCTCCGCGCGATCCGCAACACGGTGAAGGGCTTCAACGAGAAGACCGAGCGCATCCGCTTCTACAACGTCTGGCTGGAGAAGTAATGCGTGGGGCCTTACCTCGTCCGACGGGTCCTGGCCCTCCTGCCCGTGATGGCAGTGGTGGTCACCGTCGTGTTCCTGCTCATCCACCTGATTCCGGGCGATCCCGTCTCCGTCATGCTCGGCCCGGACGCCACGCCCTCCCAGATCGAGAAGACCCGCCAGGGCCTGGGGCTCGACCGGCCCATCTATGACCAGCTGCTAGGCTTCTACGCGCGCATCCTGCGCGGCGACCTCGGCCAGTCGTACTTCCTCGACCGGCCCGTGACGCGCGCGCTCTGGGAGCGCGCGGAGCCGACCTTCGTCCTCACCACCATGGCCCTCCTCGTGGCCGTGATCATCGGGGTGCCTTCGGGTACCATCGCCGCCGCCTACCGCGGCTCGCCCTGGGACCGCGCGCTCATGTTCGTCTCCCTGCTCGGCGTCTGCATTCCGGGATTCTGGCTCTCCCTCAACCTCATCTACTTCTTCGCGGTGCGGCTCGGCTGGCTGCCCGCCGCGGGCTATGTCTCGATCTTCAGCGACCCGGTGGCCGGCCTCCGGTACATGGTGCTGCCCGCGCTCTCCCTCGGCTTCAACCAGTCGGCCCTCATCGCGCGCATCGCGCGCTCCTGCATGCTCGAGGTGCTCCAGCAGGACTATATCCGGACCGCGCGGGCCAAGGGGCTCTCGAACCGCGTGGTCATCTACGTCCACGCGTTTCGCAATGCCCTGGTGCCCGTGGTCACCGTCATCGGCATCACCACGGCGGTGCTCATCGGCGGGGCGGTGGTGACGGAGATCGTGTTCAATATCCCCGGGCTCGGCCGTCTCATCATCTCGGCCATCCTGCGCCGAGACTACCCGGTGGTGCAGGGGGTGGTGCTCGTGACCGCCGCCACCTATGTCCTGATCAACCTCACCGTCGATCTGCTCTATGCCGTGATAGATCCCCGAATCCGCTATGAGTGAAGCCGCCTCCCCCGCCGTCACGCCTGCGCCCGCGCGTATCGAGGCGGTGGGCATCCCGCGCTCGGACTCGCGCTGGCTCCCGCGGTTGCTCGCCAATCGCGCGGTGCTCGTGGGCGCCGTCATCCTGCTCGTCTTTGTCCTGGCCGCTCTCCTCGCCGATGTCTTGTCGACTCACAATCCGATGCGCCTGGTGCCGGCCAACCGCCTCAAGCCTCCGGGGGCCGGCCACTACCTGGGCACCGACGAGTTCGGCCGCGATATCTGGAGCCTGGTGCTTCATGGCAGCCGGGTCTCCTTGCTCGTCGGCGTGACCATCATGCTGCTCACCTCCATCGGCGGCATCGTGGTCGGGCTCACCGCGGGCTATTCGCGACGGCTCGATCCCGTGATCATGCGGGTCATGGACGGGCTCATGGCGTTTCCGGCCATCCTGCTCGCCATCGCCCTCATGGCCGCGCGCGGTCCCGGCGTCTGGAACGTCATCTTCGCGCTCACCGTGGTCTACATGCCGAGAACGGCCATGCTGATCCGCAGCACGGTGCTGTCCATCCGCGAGCTCGACTACATCCAGGCGGCGCGCGCGCTGGGCCGGCAGGACGTGGCCATCGCCCTCAGGCATATCCTGCCGAACTGCGTGGGCCCGCTCCTCGTGCAGGGCAGCTTCGTCTTCGCCTACGCCATTCTGGCCGAGGCCATCCTGGGGTTCCTGGGCGTCGGCGTGCCGCCCTATGTCCCCTCCTGGGGCAATGTCATCGCCAGCGGCAAGAACGTGATCCGCGAGGCCTTCTGGGTCAGCCTTTTCCCGGGGCTGGCCCTGACCCTGGCCGGGCTCAGCCTCAATCTCCTGGGCGACGGCCTCCGCGATATCCTGGACCCCCGCCTCCGCGTCCAGTAAGGGTCGGGGATGGGGGGATGGCGCCCGTGGGCTATCATGGGCGGGCACGCGTCATGACGGACATCACGCCGCTCGAGCGCGTACCGCTTGCGTCTCGCTGCACCATGGGCGTGGGCGGGCCGGCGCGCTATTTCGTCGAAGTCGCCCACGAGGCCTCGGTCCTTGCGGCCTGCCGATGGGCCGCTGCTCGCGCTCTGCCGGTTTATGTCCTCGGCGCGGGCTCGAACGTGGTGGTGGCCGACCAGGGTGTGGACGGGCTCGTGGTCGGACTCGCTCTTCGCGGAATCTCCGCGAGCCAGACACCGCGATCCACGGAGGTGACGGCGGCCGCGGGAGAGCCATGGGATGCGCTGGTGGCGCGGGCCGTGGAAGAAGGCTGGGCCGGACTCGAGTGTCTGAGCGGGATCCCAGGCCTGGTCGGGGCCACGCCTATCCAGAACGTGGGTGCCTATGGTCAGGAGGTCTCCCAGACGGTGACGGCAGTACGCGCGCTCGACCGCAAGAGCGACCGCGTGGTGACGCTGGATCCCGGCGCCTGCGGCTTCGCCTATCGCGACAGTCGCTTCAAGAGCGGGGAGCCCGGGCGCTATGTCGTCCTCGCGGTGACCTATCGCCTCCGGCCCGGAGGCAAGCCCACGGTGAGCTATGCCGATGTCGAGCGAGCTCTTGCCGCGCGGGGTTCTCGCAAGCCTGGACTGGCAGACGTGCGACGGAGCGTGCTTGACATCCGCCGCGCCAAGTCCATGGTGCTCGACGCGGCCGATCCCAATAGCCGGAGCTGCGGCTCGTTCTTCCTCAATCCGATCGTGGACACCGCCACCTTTGCGCGGATCGAACGGGCCGTAGACAATCCAGGTATGCCGCGCTGGTACGAGCGTGACGGCCGCGTGAAGCTTTCGGCGGCGTGGCTGATCGAGCGCGCCGGCTTCACCCGCGGCACCTCCCGCGGCTCCGTCGGGCTCTCTACCCGCCATAGCCTCGCCATTGTGTGTCGCGAAGGCGCGCGGGCGGCCGATATTGCCGCGTTCGCTCGCGAGATCCGCTCGACGGTCGAGGAGCGCTTCAGCGTCCGACTGGTTCCCGAGCCCGTCCTGTGGGGCGGCCTCTCGCTCGAGCCATGACTCTGGATCCCGTCGCGGAGATCATGGCGGCGCGGGAGGAGGCGCGCCGGCGCAAGGATGCTCATGTTGACGTCTGCTTTCTCGCGACGGTGGGCACGCACGGCCGACCCGAGGCCCGGCCGATCTCGCTCCGCGATGTCGACGAGCGCGGCTTCGGCCTCGTGCTCAATGCCTTGAGTCCCAAGTGGCGGCAGGTCGAAGAAGGCGGTCGGTGCTCCCTGTGCATTCTCTGGTCGAGCGTGGAGCGGCAGTATCGCGTCTACGGCGAGCTCCGGCCCATGGACCCGGACCGCCTTCGCTTCTGGTGGGACCGCAAGGTTCTGGGCTCGCGGCTTCTCGAGCACTACTACGAAGCCTACCGCCCGCAGAGCACGCCGGTGCCCTCGCGAGCGGCCTTCCTCGAGGAGATCGCCGAACTCGGCCGCCGCTGGACCAACGCGGCCGACGTGCCGCCGCCCGGGAGCCTGCGCGGCGTCTGTCTCTGGCCCACGGAGATCGACGTGTGGCATGGCTCGCCTTCCGATCGCCTGCACGACCGGCGTCTCTTCAAGCGCACGGCCGACGGCTGGACGGCCGAGACGCTCGTGCCCTGACTTGGATTCGGCGCACAGACGCCTCGTCGTGGTCGGGACGACCGGCGCGGGCAAATCCACGCTGGCCAAGCGGCTGTCGGAACAGCTGAAGCTGGATTTCGTCGAGCTCGACGCTCTCTATTGGGAGCCCGATTGGCAGGCCGCCTCCCTCGGCGCCTTCCATGCCCGGGTAACCGAGGCCACTCGCGGTGGGAACTGGGTCGTCGCCGGCAACTATCAGCAGGTGCGCGATATCGTGTGGTCTCGCGCCGACACGCTGGTCTGGCTGGACTATTCATTCCCGCTCGTCTTTTGCCGGCTGACCGGCCGCATCATCGGGCGCGCCGTCACCCGGGAGATCCTCTGGAACGGCAACCGCGAGACCTTCTGGCCCCACCTCAAGCTCTGGTCGGAAGAATCCCTGTTCCACTGGCTGTTCAAGACCTACTGGCGACGCCGGCGGGAGTTTCCCATCTTGTTCACACGACCCGAGTACGCGCACTTGAACATCGTGCGCCTGACCTCGCCCCGCGCCACCGCAGAATGGCTACGGACCTTCACGTTTGGACGCCCGGTCGCCGGTTGACTCGTGCGCCTTGCCCCTGCTAGCATCACGAATCCGAGGTTCTCTCCTCGCGCTCACGCGGGGGCATCCCCGCGCATTGCCCCGGCGTCCCAAGTCCGCGGGAGGTGTCAGATGGTGACAGGGATCCGATATCATCGAAGGTTCTTCCCCGTCATTGCGGTGGCGGCCCAGACGCAGACGCCTCGCCGGGGGGGCGTCCTGCTGGCCGTCATCGGCGCTGACGCGCCCAGCCTCGACCCCCATCAGGAGAGCACCTTCGCCACCATTCAGGTGGTGGCGCCGCTCTACAGCACGCTGGTGCAGATCGATCCGTATCACTACCCGAAGATCATCGGCGACGCGGCCAGCGAGTGGAAGATCGCGCCCGACGGGTTGACCTACACCTTCAAGATCCGCCAGGGGATCCGGTTCCACGACGGCTCGCCCCTGACCGCGGCCGACGTGAAGGCCACCTACGACAAGATCATCTGGCCGCCCCCGGGCGTGCGCAGCATACGGAAGAACACGTACACGGCGGTCCACAGCGTCGACACTCCCAACGACAGCACCGTGGTGTTCAGGCTCAAGTTCCCGTCGGCCTCATTACTGGTCAATCTGGCCTCGCCATGGAACGTCCTCTTTCCGAAGAAGTACCTGGACAAGGACCCCAACTACTTCAAGAGCAACGTCATGGGCTCCGGCCCCTTCAAGTTCAAGAGCCACACGCGCGGCGCTACGTTCGAGGGGGAGCGGAACCCCGACTATTTCATCAAGGACCGGCCCTATCTCGATGGGTACAAGTTCTTCATCAGCACGGAGACGTCCGTGCGGGCGGCGGCGATCCGCTCCGGGCGGGCCTACATCGAGTTCCGCGACCTGCCTCTCTCCGAGGTGGAGGCGATCCGGAAGCAGCTCGGCGACAAGGTCGCCGTGCAGGAGACGTCCGCGACCGGTTGGTGGGGGATCTCCGTCAACAACACCGTGAAGCCCTTCAACGACATTCGCGTGCGCAAGGCCCTCACGCTGGGCCTCGACCGCTACACCGCGGGCCGGGTGCTCTACCCGCTCACGGGTCTCAAGCATGTCGGCGGATTGATGCGCCCGGGCTCGGAGTGGGCGATGGCGGACGCCGAGGTCGAGAAGTTTCCAGGCTTCTGGCGAGACGCTGACAAGAGCCGGGCCGAGGCCCGGAAGCTGCTGGCCGAGGCCGGCTACCCCAACGGGTTGAAGGTCGTTCTCAAAAACCGAAACGTGAAGCTGCCTTACCAGGACTTCGCGGTCCTTGCGATCCAGGAGTGGCGCAAGATCGGCGTCGAGGCCGAGAACCGGCCGCTCGAGACGGCGGCCTGGTTCTCGGACGGACGCGACACGGGAAACTTCGAGTTGATCATCGCCCCCGGCGTCGAATTCATGGACGACCCCGACCAGTTCCTTCAGCGGTACACCACGGGGGACGTCAACAACTGGGGTCGATTCTCCGACCCGAGGATCGACGATCTGTTCGCGCGCCAGGCCAGGGTCCTCGATCCTTCCGAGCGCAAGAAGCTCGTCCACGAGATCGAGAAGATCGTCCTGGACAACGCGTACTATCTGCCGGGGCTCTTCTGGACGCGGAGAGTGGTGCACTGGGCCAAAGTGAAGAACTACGTCGCTCCGCCCAACCACTACTCCAACCAGAAGCTCCAAGACGTCTGGCTGGCCGAGGACTGATCGGCCGCCCGGGTCGACAGCAATTGACAGGTGCGCCGGGCCTTGATAGCGTCCGCCGCAAGTTTACGTTCGGTCACTGTCCACCGTCCCACGTCCGCGGGAGGTGTCACATGGCAGCAAGAATCCGACGTCACCGGACGCTCGTTACCGTCGTTCTTCTCGCGCTGTCGGTCGGCTCGGTCGTCGTGGCGACGGGGGCCACCGTCCAGGCCGCGGAAAGCCCGCGCCGCGGGGGAATTCTGTTAGCGGCCATTGGCGCTGACGCACCGGGCCTCGACCCGCACCAGGAGCAAACCTTCGCCACCCTCCAGCCCGTCGCCCCGCTGTACAGCACGCTCTTGCAGATCGATCCCTACAGTTACCCGAACATCATCGGCGACGTGGCCAGCGAGTGGAAGATCTCGCCCGACGGGCTGACCTACACGTTCAAGATCCGTCCGGGCATCCGCTTCCACGACGGCTCGCCGTTGACGGCCGCCGACGTCAAGGCCAGCTACGACAAGATCATCTTCCCGCCGCCGGGGGTCCGCAGCATTCGGCAGTACCACTACTCGGCGGTGGCGAGCGTCGAGGCTCCGGACCCGAGCACGGTCGTGTTCAAGCTCAAGTTCCCGTCGGCCTCGCTCCTGTTGAACCTCGCCTCGCCGTGGAACGTCATCTATCCGAAGAAGTACCTCGACAAGGACCCGAATTACTTCAAGAACAACGTCGTGGGCTCCGGACCCTTCAAGTTCAAGAGCTACACCCGCGGGTCGACGTTCGAAGGCGAGCGGAACCCCGACTACTTCGTCAAGGACCGGCCGTATCTCGACGGATACAAGTTCTTCATCAGCACGGAGACGTCCGTGCGGGCGGCGGCCATCCGGTCCGGCCGCGCCCACATCGAGTTCCGCAATCTGCCCGATGCCGAGGTGGAAGGGATCCGGAAGCAGCTCGGCGACAAGGTCGTTGTCCAGCACACGCCTTTCGTCATCCAGTTCGGGATCGCGATCAACAACTCCGTCAAGCCGTTCACCGACGTTCGCGTCCGCAAGGCCCTGACGCTGGGCATCGATCGCTACACCGGGGGCAAGGTGCTGGCCGGGCTCACGGGCCTCAAGGACGTCGGAGCACTCACGCGTCCGGGCACGGAGTGGGCGATCCCGCAGGTCGAGCTCGAGAAGCTTCCGGGCTTCGGGCGGGACGCCGAGAAGAGCCGGGCCGAGGCCAGGCGGCTCCTGGCCGAGGCGGGCTATCCCAACGGCCTCAAGGTGGTTTTGAAGAACCGCAACATCAAGCTTCCCTACCAGGACTGGGCGGTCTACGTGATCCAGGAGTGGCGCAAGATCGGGATCGAGGCCGAGCATCGGCCGCTCGAGACAGCATCGTGGTACGCGGATGGACGGGACCAGGGGAACTTCGAGCTGATGGTCTTCCCGAGCGGCGCCTTCGTGGACGATCCCGATCAGTTGCTCGCTCCCCACACCCCGAATTCCCCTCAGAACTGGAGCCGCTTCTCCAATCCCGGACTCGAGGACCTGTTCTCGCGGCAGGCCCGGACGCTCGACCCTGTCGAGCGCAGGAAGCTGGTCATCGAGTTCCAGAAGACGTTTCTGGAGAATGCGTACATCTTGCCGGGCCTCTGGTGGTCGCGGAACGTGGTGCACTGGGCCAAGGTGAAGAACTACGTGGCGCCGCCCAGTCACTTCACCAACCAGAAGCTCCAGGACGTCTGGCTGGCGGAAGATTGAACGGGCGAGGCTGACGGCGGCATGCGCACCTACATCGCGAAGCGGCTCCTCCTGATGGTCCCTACCTTGCTCGGGGCCGCCGCCCTGGTGTTCGTGATCATGCGCGTCATCCCCGGAGACGTGGCTCTGCTGATCTTCGGTGGTGACCAGGCCGGCAGCATCGATCCCAAGCAGCTCGCCGACATGCGCCAGCGGCTCGGGCTGGACCAGCCCTTGGTGGTCCAGTTCGGGACGTGGCTGTGGGGGGTGCTCCGCCTCGACTTCGGCAACTCGCTCTGGACCGGGCAGCCGGTCATCGAAGAGCTGCTCCTGCGCCTGCCCCTGTCCCTCGAGCTGGCTCTCGCGGCGACGGTCGTCTCGGTGCTGCTGGCGATCCCCTTCGGCATGCTCGCCGCGGTGCGCCAGGACACCTGGGTGGACTACCTTGTGCGCGTCATCAGCATCGGCGGCCTCGCCATCCCGTCCTTCTGGGTCGGGATCCTCTGCATCCTGTTCCTCGTGATCTTCTTCGGCTGGGGGCCGCCGCTGGAGTTCACGCCGCCCTGGGTCAACCCCTGGGCGAACTTCCAGCAGATGGTCTGGCCGATCCTCACCGTAGGCTATCGGTACGCCGCCGTCACCACTCGCATGACGCGGTCGACGGTGCTCGAGGTCATGCGCGAGGACTACATCCGCACGGCCTGGGCCAAGGGGTTGCAGGAACGGGCAATCGTGATCCGTCACGCCTTGAAGAACGCGATGCTCCCCGTGATCACCTTGATCGGGACGGAGTTCGCCTTTCTCATCGGCGGCCTGGTCGTCACCGAGACCGTGTTCACCCTCAACGGCGTGGGACGGTTCGTGGTGGACGCCGTCGCCCACCGCGACTATCCGGTCGTGCAGGCGCTGATCTTCCTGATCGCCTCCAGCTTCGTGGTCGTGAACCTCCTCATCGACCTGACCTACGCCTGGTTCGACCCGCGGATCCGTTACCGGTAGTGTCATGAGCGTCAACTATCCGCTCGTGGAGACGGCCGCCGCGGCGCCCTTGACGGCCCGCCGCACCTTCGGGGACGAGGTGGGGAAGTTCATCCGGACGAAGCCGCTGGGCGTGGGCGGCGCCCTCATCATCCTGGCCATGATCTTCGTGGCCGCCTTCGCGGCGGCCCTCGCTCCCTACGATCCCTATGTCGGCGACTACTCCGCGCAGTTCGCCCGCCCGAGCGCCGAGCACTGGTTCGGGACCGATGAGTTCGGCCGCGACGTGCTGAGCCGGATCATGTACGGAGCGCGCATCGCCCTGTTCGTCGGCTTCACCGCGTCGTTCGCCGGCTGCACGCTCGGGGCCCTGCTCGGCGTGGTCAGCGCGTACTGCGGCGGGAAGGTGGATCTCTTCCTCGAGCGGCTGATGGACATCCTGCTCGCCTTTCCCCTCCTCATCCTCGCCCTGGCCATCGCCTCGATCCTGGGCCCCGCCGTCCAGAACGTGGTAGTGGCCATCGCCATCCCCATCGTCCCGCGCGCGGCGCGGGTGGTGCGGGCCACCGCGCTCTCGGTGAAGGAGAACCAGTACGTCGAGGCCGCGAGCTCGCTGGGCGCCTCGTGGCGCCGCGTCATCCTCCAGCACATTCTCCCCAACGTCATGGCCCCCTACATCATCATGCTGACCGCGCAGCTCGGGAGCGCCATCCTGACCGAAGCGGCCCTGAGCTACCTGGGGCTGGGCACGGCCGAGCCGACGCCGTCGTGGGGATTGATGCTCTCGGGCTCCGCCCCGTCGTACGCCGAGAAGGCCCCGTGGATCGCCCTCTTCCCGGGCATCGCCATCAGCCTGGGTGTGTTCGGCTTCAACCTTTTCGGCGATTCGCTGCGGGACGCGCTCGACCCGAAGCTCCGACGGGGTTAACTGGGCACGGCGACCGCGTCGCTGCCGGGCACCCGGTTACTCGGTGCGCAGGCTCGCGATGAAGTGCACGAGGTTCAGGATGTCTTCTTCGTGGAGAGGCTGAGCCGACATGGTCATCATGCCGTCGAGGTCGGAGGCGGTCTTGGCCTTGAAGCTGCGGAGCAGCCGGAGAAGATAGTCGAAGTCCTGACCCACGAGTCGCGGGACCTGCTGCTGGCCAACGAGCCCGGGCTTGTGACAGGACGTGCAGTGATGGAGA
>WNFH01017320.1_pt1 | contig 12388 bp, 11 predicted proteins | sample 5400411 | NCBI WGS metagenome assembly WNFH01 (sample SAMN13153347, study PRJNA577476) | soil metagenome | isolation source: 200 cm saprolite under Douglas fir tree site 2 hole 3 | place: USA:California | collected 2015-04-18
TGGTGGTCATGCCGTATTTCAGGCAATGCACGCCGCCGGAGTTCTCCGCGACATTGCCGCCGATCGAGCAGGCAATCTGCGACGAGGGGTCGGGCGCATAATAGAATCCGGCGTGGGCAACCGCCTGGCTGATGGCGAGATTAGTGACCCCCGGCTCGGTCACCACCACGCGGTTGTCGAAATCGATCTCGCGGATGCGCTTGAATTTGCCCAGGCCGAGCAGCACGCCATCGGCCAGCGGCAGCGCACCGCCGGACAGCGAGGTCCCGGCGCCGCGCGGCACCACCTTGATGCCCTGCGCGAAGCAGTATTTCAGAACCTGCGACACCTGTTCGGTGGTATCGGGGAGCACGACGACCATCGGCGGTTGACGATAGGCCATCAGGCCGTCGGATTCGTAAGGCAGCATCTCGGCTGCACTGTCGATCACGCCCTCGCCCGGCACGATCGCGCGCAACGCCGCAACGATCGTATCGCGGCGCGCCAGAACCGCTTGGTCCGATGCGGGCATCATGATGGTCATTTGTCATTCTCCCCACGGCCGCCGGGGCACGCCAGCGCGGTCGCTCCGGTCAATTTGCGTGGCAAATCAAGCACGTCTGGACCGCTTTGGGTAGATCGAAGCGGCGGGCCGCGAATGCCAGCGATCGCGAAAGAACTCGGATGAAACCCGAACAGCGTTTCGTGGCTTGTCCTCCGCGCGCGCGCCGTGCAAGAAGCAGCCGCAGAGCCACCCGAAACCACAAAGAGCATCCCATGAAAAAGCTGAAACTGAGCGCACTGGTCGTCATCGCTGTGTCGGCGGCTAACTCCGCCGCACTGGCGCAGGACGCCGCGGCCGGCAAGACATCTTTCAACAAATGCCTGGCCTGTCACGCGATCGGCGACGGCGCCAAGAACAAGGTCGGGCCTGAGCTCAACGGGCTGGACGGCCGCAAGTCCGGCACCGCGCCGGATTATAACTACTCGGACGCCAACAAGAATTCCGGCATCACCTGGAACGAGGCCCAATTCAAGGACTACATCAAGGACCCGAAGGCGAAAATCCCCGGGACCAAGATGGCATTCGCCGGCATCAAGAACGACAAAGAGGTCAACGATCTCTGGGCGTTCATCTCGCAGTACGACAAGGACGGAAAGGACGGAAAGACCAAGTAACGTCGCGGCGCCGCGGCGTCATCGCGACATCCTTGCGGCAACCGGCTTTGGCGCGCTTGACTGGTCCGGATTCGCCACGAAGGGGTCGGTAAAACACCTGGCGCCGGCGGCCCTGGCGATCCGTGCCACGGCATCGGTCATGACCGGCGCGCCTGAGGTGTAGACAACATCGTTCGGCGACAGACTTGGCAAATGGTCGGTTGGCCGTCCGCTGCGAATGGCGGGGGAGATGCTCTGCGGTTCCGATACGGTCGGTATGATCGTGACATTGGGAAACAGCGCCAGACGGCACAGCGCGCTGTGCATGTACAACGACTGCAGCTTTCGCGCCGCGACCACGAATACCAGTTCCCGCTGCGGCCGCTCCAGGATCGCTGCAACCGCGATCGACCACATCGGCGCGAAACCGGTGCCGCTGGCGACCAGAACAATGCTGCCGGAATGATTTGGCCTGAGAAAGGCGCTGCCGAACGGACCCGTCACCTTCATGCGGTGCCCGATGCGGATTTTTCGCCCGAGCTCCGAGGATACGACTCCGTCAGGGAATCTGCGGATGTGAAAATGCAACATGCGATCGTCGGCGCGACCCTCGAGCGGATAGGTCGGGCTGTAACATCGCGACGGAAACCCCCGAAATTGCGCCTTGCAGAACTGACCGGGAAGGTGATGAAGCGGTCTCGGCAGCTCGACGTCCACGCCGATCACGTCGGGCGCCAGGCGAACCATCTGGGTCACGCGGCCCGTCATCGTGACCTGATCGGGGACGGCCTCGGTCACGATCTCGATATCGGAGACGATTCGCGCCTGGCAGGCGTGAATCATGTCGTCACCCTGCTCGTGGCCGCCAAACACCCTGCCCTCAACGAGGCGCACACGGCAGGCACCGCAAACCCCGGCGCGACAATCGTGCGGCAGATCAATGCCATTCATCAAGGCCCAGTCGAGCACGAGGTCGCCGCAATTCGCCAAGTGCGGCTCATCGTTCAGGGTTACCTTGCAAATCTTCCGCATTATTATTCTACCTCAAGACGGATTGGCCGGACGTGTCGGGTATGCCTGATCTGACTGTGATCAAAGGCCGCGACCCGCATGAAGACCCCGGTCTGAAGCGGAACATCGTATTGGCTGTGGGTGTCGAGGCGGCGCGCCACCTCCAGCGCCCAGTGCCCGGAGGCCCAGCGGGCCGCACATCGGATGTCGGCGCGATCACCCGAGAATTCGCCGCCGATGATGACTCCTGGAATAACCGTCCCCACCGGGACGGTGACATCCTGTCCCGACGAATACGGTACCGATTCCGCCTCCGTCATGAACCAGCGCGCGCCGTCGCTCTCGCCATGATTTGGATCGAGGTCGATCTCCCCCATCGCCGCGGTTGTCTTCGCAAGATCCCTGGGCAGCCGGCGCGGCGTGATCATCCGTTTGCCGTCGACGGCGGGCTCGTCGCTCATGATAAAATTGTCGGCATAGTTCGCGGTGCCCGGATCTGGCGCGAAGCCGCCTCGATACGGGACGACATTGCGCACCTGCATCGGCGTTGGATCCAGCGGTGGACCGAAATGCGAGTCATCCATCCAGCCTGTTGAACCGCTACTTGTGGCCTTCCAAAGCCAGACGTCGACATAAACGTCGTTTCCGGGCGTGTAATGCAGGCCGCGGCCGGTCATGGTAGGCGGCGCTTCGGGAATCGGATGGGTACCGGCGTGGAACGTTCGGTCGCCCGCGAGCGTTGCATCCAAAGTGGTCAGCAGGACCGAGAATTTGTCCTCATTGTAGTCGTGCTCGTCTCCGCTCTCATAGCCATCGTGAAGCATGTGCCATCCGTCGATCTCCTTGATGAGCGGCAGATGCTTGAGCGAACGCGTCGGATCCTCCCATGTGAACAGGAAATACGCCCAAGTGCCGTCGTGCACCGCGCGAATATCGATTCTCGATTCCCCCTTGCCGTCAAAATTCCCTCCCTGGTTGGTCATCACGGAGAATGGCTGGATGCTTCGCCAGGCTCGATCGGATGTGTCGCCGTCGAGGATGGGCGCATCGGCGCTGCTGATACGGTGAATCTGCAGTTGGTCGACGGCCAACCGATCGGTTGCGACGACGATCGAAGCGCCGGCGATCGCGATCGCCGCGGCAACGACAAAAGGATTGGATTGGAACGTCGGGTTTCGCGGTTTCGACGTTCTGCTTTTTGCCGCTGGTCCCGGCGCGGGATGCGTTGCTGCACTCCGTACAGGCGGCCGACCGCGAGTGGCATCCTTGGGCCGTTGTGCTGGCTGCAGAGGTGCCTCTCGCTGGATCGGTTGCAGGAGTGCATCTCGCTGGACCGGCTGCAGGGGTGCATCTCGCTGGACCGGCTGCAGGGGTGCCTCTCGCAGGAGCGCCTGCAGGAGTGCCTCTCGCTGGACCGGCGACGCCCGCGTCTCGCGCTGGACTGGCTGAAGGAGCGCCTCTCGCCGGACCGGCTGCACCCGTGTCTCGCGCTGGACCGGTTGCAAGGGCGCCTCTCGCCGGACCGGCTGCACACGGTTTTCGCGTTGGACTGGCTGCAGCGGCGCCTCTCGCCGGACCGGCTGCACCCGCGTTTCGCGTTGGACTGGCTGCAGCGGCGCCTCTCGCCGCACCGGCTGCACCCGCGTCTCGCGCTGGAGTGGCCGCACGGGCGCCGTTCGCTGGGCTGGCTGCACCCGTGTCTCGTGCTGGACTGGCTGCATCCGGGTCTCCGACGCTGTCTTGTCGGCGCCTCCGGATTCCGGCTGCAGCCGTGCCGATTGCTCGGCCAGCATCGTCAGCAATTCAATGGCATCGAGCTGCGGTGGCGGCGCTGACAGGCCCGTAGGCCGAAAGATTCGAAGCAACTGCGATGTTCCGCCGATCCGAAGGTGCGACAGGACATGAAGGCCGGAGAAGCCGAGTACCACCCAGGTCGCGTACCAATGCAGCGTCGCCACATCATAGCCAGCGAAATAGCCAAAATACATCAACCCGCCGCTGGCCATCAGCGCCAGCATCGTGACGAAGAACACCCAGTACAGCAGGATGTTGACGGCGCCTCGCCTCGCCTGCCCGCGACCAACAAGTCCCCGCAGGCGAACCTTGTCCAACCGGATGCGGCGCCCGAGACCGGACCGACGCACATAGATCGTGTATGCGAACGCCACCGCCAGCAGCACGACGGCCGCCTGCATATGCATCACCCACACATTCTGGGGTAGAACCGCATCGAACGAATTGATCCAGCTTCGTTCCGGCGCTTCGGTCGCGATACGCATTCCGGTGACGAAGGCAACTCCGAACGCGGCGACAAGCAGCCAGTGCAGAATGATCGTTCCGTAGTCGGTTTTGCGTTTTCTCATGCGCGCGACCCGCTACCCGAGAGGCGGCAGATTGCGGCATCCATCCGATACGCGAGTCTCACGCGGATTTCACGCGTAGCATGCCACAACGTGTTGTATCGCATTGCACGGCCATTGATTTCGCGCCGTGTCGTGTTTCGCCTAGAGTCGTTGTTACTGTCAGACAAATCACCCGCCCCAAATCACGTTTCGCCGAAATCGGCGAACGAAGAATCCTTCTCTTTATGCGGGCGCGCGCCCGCAACGTGTCGATGGTTCAAACAGCAAGACCCGGGCTGAATTGAACTATCCGGCTAACCTCCGGCACCTATCCCCATAGATGATGCGTGGGACCCGGAGGTCATGCTGGTCGGAGCGCTATCCCCCCATGTGACGGTGTTGTCGGGTCGGACGAAGGAACGCGATCCATCGGGGGCGCGGACATTGATCGGTACCCCGACCATCGCGCGCATGATGTCGCGCGCATGATGTCCGCGTGTGCGATCCTCCGTGTGTGCGATCCATTGTATTCTTTCCCTTACTTACCAGTGTTTCATGACTGATGAGCGCAACCGTTCGACCGCGCAGCGGCGTGAAGCGCAAGATGAAAGATCATTTACCTTCGTGGCGTCTTTCAGCCGATCCGGGGGCCAATGCGCGCAGAAGAAAGGTTATAGGCGGACGAATCTATGACCCCTTTCGCAAAATGCGCGACGCCAACAGCAGCGTCTCTACACTTGTGGACACTTGTGGCGATTCTTTGTGCCAGCGAAATGTCGACGGGGATTGGCGACGGTCTCATTCTTGCCGGAAAATGGTCTGTATCGCCTGTCAAGGAGAGGTGATCGCCGATCGATATCGGCCTGATGGAGAGCCGCATTGGCATGAGTGTCGCTCAGAATCACGCACAGACATTCCTTTCCGGCGGAGTATCGCCCGTGCCGCCCACCGCTGCGACCGATGATCCGGTGACGCTCAGGCTGCGCGAAAGTGCGCGGCGTATGATCGGCATCGCCGCATTCAGCGGGGTGATCAATATTCTGATGCTGTCGGGCTCACTCTATATGTTGCAGGTTTATGATCGGGTTATTCCGAGCCGCAACGTCTCGACCTTGCTCGGCCTCTCGCTGATGGTGCTGTTGGCGTACGTCGCGCAAGGATACTTCGACGCGCTGCGCTCGCGAATGCTCTGTCGTGTAGCGACACTTTTCGATGCCGGCTTGCAGGAAGCAATTCATGTAGCGCTCGCCACTCTGCCGCTGCGTGGCGTGAAACCGATGCTGATGCAGCAGCCCTTGCGTGATCTGGACCAGGTGCGCGCGTTCATGTCGAGCATGGGACCGACGGCGTTCCTTGACATGCCATGGATCCCGATTTTTCTCATTGGGTTGTTTCTGTTTCATCCGGCCATCGGTATCACGGCGCTGCTTGGAACCGCCGCGATCATCGCCATGACATTGCTGACCGAGCGCATGACGCGCGGCGCGGCCAAGTCCGCGATGGATTCCAGCGCCCAGCGACAGGTGCTGGCGGACGCGACGCAACGCAATGCCGAGGTCATCCGGGCGTTGGGCATGATGGATCGATTCACGGCGCGCTGGTCGCGGGCCAATGAGCGCTATTTGCGAGAAAATATCCGTGCCACCGACGTGTATGCCAATCTCGGATCGGGTGCGAAGGTGCTGCGCTATGTGTTGCAATCGGGGATGTTGGGCATCGGTGCGTATCTCGTCGTGGCCGACAAGGCGTCGGGCGGCATCATGATCGCTTCGTCGATCATGATGGGCCGCGCCCTGGCGCCCGTCGAAGTAGCGCTTAGCACCTGGAAACAGCTTATCGCCGCGCGTCTGAGCATCAAGCGTTTGCGCGAAATCTGCAAGGCGACCGCGGCGCCTGTTGTGCCGCCGGTGGTGCTGCCCCGTCCCAGCCGCGAGCTTTCGGTGCAGAATCTCGCCGTCGCGGCGCCGGCTGGGGAAAAAACCATCGTTTCGAATGTTTCGTTTTCGCTCAAGGCCGGCATGGGACTGGCCCTGCTTGGCGCGAGCGCGTCGGGCAAGACCTCGCTCTCGAAGGCGCTGGTCGGAATCTGGCCGGCCCAGCAAGGCGTCGTGCGGCTCGATGGAGCCGCGCTCGATCAATGGCGAAACGAAGACCTCGGCCGCTATGTCGGCTACCTGCCTCAGGAGGTCGGTCTGTTCGACGGCACCGTTGCCGAAAACATTTGCCGTTTCGACGAGCAGGCAACATCCGATGCCATCCTGAGGGCCGCGCAGATCGCGGGCGTGCATGAGATCATCCTGCGTCTGCCGGATGGCTACGCGACGCGAATCGGAGAAGGCGGCATGGCGTTGTCCGCGGGGCAGCGGCAGAGAGTTGGGCTGGCGCGGGCGATCTTCGGCGATCCGTTCCTCGTCGTGCTCGATGAACCCAATGCCAATCTGGATGCCGAGGGAGAAGCTGCCCTGACCCGTGCTATTCAAATCCTGCGTCACAACAAATGCATCGTGATCGTCATATCGCATCGGCCGAGCGCTCTCGCCGCATTGAATATGGCGATGATCCTCTACGAAGGTAAGGCAATCGCGTTCGGCCCAAGCGAGGAGATATTCGCACGCGTGCGTACGGCGCAGGGACTGCCGCCGCCCGCACAGGCAAGACAACCCGTGGTGGCACCCAACGCGAAAACGGTTCGACGCGCTCCGCTTGCCGAGAGCGTCCCGTCATGAGGCCCGAAGGTTCCGTGATGAGACCTGGAGAACGCGCGCAACATGACGACGCGTCCGCGCAACGCCCTGCCGGCGAGCCGCGCCGCGACGGCGTCGGGCCGCAAGGCGCCGCGCTGATCCTTGAATTGCAGCGCCTGCGGCAGGCGTTCGACCCCGAAACCTCGGATGACCTGCCCACACCGCAGGCGCGCCGACCGGCTCGCGACGGTTCACGTCCGCCTTCGCCCGGGCGCCAGCGGACACGCCCGCCGAAGCGAAAGAAAAGCAAGATGGAGCGGGCCATCGCGGTCTGTCTCGAGCAATTGGGATTCAGCGCGGCCCCTTCGGCTGGGCGCATCAATTCCGCTCCCGCGGCCAAACGTGTCAGTTCCGCTCCCGCTGCTGGACGTATCAATACCGCTTCGCCGACCGGGCGCATCAATACCGCTTCCCAGGCCGGGCGCATCAATAGCGCTCCCCCGTCCGGGCGCAAAGGCGAACGTCTGGTCGAACCGAATCTCAAGCCGCCACCGCGCCGTCGCAGTTTCGTCACGCTCGACAACGCCATCCCGATGGATCTGTTGAAGCCCGCACCCGAGCTTCGTGGATCGGACAACAAACGGGCGTCGACGCCGATCAATCAGCCCCGATTGGCCATCCCGCAGTCAGCGCCGATGGATAAGCCTCAGCAGATGGATAAGCCTCAATTGGCTCTTCCGCGTCCGGCCGGCAATGTCGAATCCAAAACGACTGAACCCAAAACGACTCTTGGGCAGTTGATCGAGAAAAGCCGCGTTGGCGTTAGCACAGGCGTTGCCTTCCTGGTCAACCGCGACGGCTTGGCCCACAACGATAATGCGCCGGGTGATACCCTGACTCTGCGGACCCGACGCTCGTTCGAGCGCGAGTTGAGGGTCGGCCTTCGGGTGCTGCTTGCCGGCCTCGTTCTGGGCGGTGGCTGGATGACGCTGATGCCGCTGGCAGGTGCGGTCGTGGTTCCCGGAAATCTGGTGGTTCAGTCCAACGTCAAGACCATCCAGCATCCGACCGGCGGGGTTGTGGCGGAGATTCCGGTCCACAATGGCATGCGCGTCGCCGTCGGCGATCTGCTGTTGCGGCTCGACCCGACCCAGGCGCAAGCCAGTCTTCAGGTGGTGAGCAAGCAACTCGATGAATCCCGGGCGCGGATCGCCCGACTGATTGCCGAGCGCGACGGCCTGCCGCAGCCCGAAGTTCCGGCCGAACTGGCGGGACGGCTGGAGGAAAACGCGGTCAAAGATCTTCTGGTGTCCGAGGAGACGCAGTTCAAGGCTCGCGCGAGCGCGCGTTACAGCCAGAAGGATCTTCTGCAAAGCCGTGTCGCGCAACTCGGCGAACAGATCGGAGGCCTCGATGCCCAGGTCGCGTCCAAGGCGAAACAGCTGGAACTGATCGCAGGGGAACTTACGGGAGTCCAGGATCTGTATGACAAGCGGCTGGTGCCGATCACGCGGCTGACGACATTGCAGCGCGAGGCGGCGCGGATCGAAGGCGAACGCGGCCAATTGATCTCCGCGATCGCCGAGACCAAGGCAAAAGTTGGCGAAGCCCAGCTTCAGATCGTACGGATCGATCAGGATTTTCGTACCGAAGTCGTCAAGGAGCTCGGCGAAGTGCAAGGCAAGGAAGGCGAACTCGTTCAGCGCGGCGTCGCTGCCCGGGATATGCTCGATCGGATCGAACTCCGCGCGCCGACTTCGGGGATTGTCCATCAGCTCGCAGCGCATACGGTTGGCGGCGTCATCAAAGCCGGCGACGCCATCATGGAAGTGGTGCCGGATTCGGACGACTTGCAGGTCGAGGCGCGGCTGCAACCCAACGATATCGACCAGGTGCGGGTGGGACAGAAGGCGTTGATCCGCTTCTCGGCCTTCAACCAACGCACGACACCGCAGATCGTCGGCTTGGTGTCTTTTGTGTCGGCCGATGTCAGCCATGATCAAACGGCCAGTGCGGCCAATGTGTCATTCTTCACGGTCAGAATGACGCTGCCGGAGGACGAACTTCGCCGGTTGGCCGGACTGCAGCTTGTCTCGGGCATGCCCGCGGAAGTCTTCATGCAGACCGGCAGCCGGACCATGATGAGCTACCTCATGAAACCGATTACCGAACAGTTGCAACGCGCATTCGTCGAGCGATGAGCCGTTGCGTCGAGTGCGAGGAAACCCAGGATCGGGCGGAGCGAGTGAAGCCGCGATCGAAGCAGGTCCCGCTGAGCTGAAGGTCCGAATCGGGACACGGTGCCACAACTCACGCGCCTTCCCGCGATCTGCAGAGCCACGCCGTGCGCCCGCCGGCGCGCTCATCATCAGCGGCGTGTTCGATCACCTCGAACCCGCAACGGTTGATCAGGGTCTCATACTCGCCTCGTGAGAGACTGGCGTGATACAAGGGGTCACCCCGATAGTTGCCGATCGCCTCTCCGTGCCGCGGTCCTGCGTTGAACATCAACCAGGCACCGCCGGATGCATGCGCCGCGAACACCGCGAACATGCGGCGCTGGTCATCATGGTCGAGGTGAAAGAAACTGTCCCAAGCCAGGATGCCGTCGAAGCGCCGACCTAGCGACAACTCCCGCATGTCGGCCACGATCCACGCGTGATCGGGTAGACGGCTGCGGCAAAGCGATATCATCGTCGGCGACGAGTCAACGCCGGTCACGAGCAAGCCTCGCTCGGCCATATGTCGTGCAACAGGCCGTCCCGAGCCGCAGCCGAGATCCAGAACCTTTGCTCCTGCCGTCAGTCTATCGATAAAGAGGTCATGCCACACTTTATCGTTCCAGGCGCTGTTCTGACGGTCGCAGTCCCACGCCGTGGCGTGTCGCTCGTAGTGCTCTATGATGCGGCTTGCGAGGTGCGTCATGCTGCCGATATGGGCGCGCGCCACGGTCGATCAAGACGGGCACTACGCGTTCGCTATTGCCCTATGACACAGTGCGTGTTGAAGGGATGCGGTTCGCGAGCCCGCGAACGGGCCGCCATGTGCCCTTCGCCTTCGCCGCCACCGCTCTTGCCGCATTGGCAAGAACCGCTGAACTCCTGCGATCCGCGGAACACTGCGGGCTTCTTCGTGGTCGTGGCGGGTTTATTGGTCTATGCCGCTTCGCTCGAGATCAACCATGCGCACGATCGTTGCGCGGTGAGGGTCGAAGGGCAGATCCTGGAACCCCCATCGGCCATAGAACGCGCGCACAGAATCGTCGAGCGGGTGTGTGATAACGCCGAAGCTGCCGATCTCTCGGGAGGCTCTGAGCGCCGCGCGAAGCGCGAACGCAAGCTGGCCGAGCAGTGTCGCCGGCACTGGGTCGGGTTTGTTGCGCTGCTGTGACTTGGGCAAGAATGCCCGCTCGACCTGCGCGGCGCTCAAGGTTACGTAACCGATGATCTCGGCCGTGGCGGCGTCGCAGATGACATTGGTGCGCGAGATGCCGGCGGCGTGGTTGGCCCAAGCGTGACGCAGGAACCAATGGTTCAGCGACTCGCGGCCGCAATCAAATCGGCCGCGATCGTCTGTTTCAGAGAGCGGACGCGGTAGCGTTACTTCTGCCACGTGGGCGTCTTGCGCGCGAGATCCTTCAGCCCGGCAATCTCCTCCGGCGGACGATTCGCCCAAGCCTCGAACCCTTCCCAGTCCTTGGCCGGGATGGTGACGATCCGCCGCTCAAGGATGTCGGCCTCGGCCGCGTCGAGCGCTTTGCGCCGGATAAAATCGCTGAGGCTGGTGCGCGCCAGCGCGGACGCGGCCTCGAGCAGGGCGCGCTCTTCCTCGTTGACGCGTACGCTCAGCACCAAAGTGGTCATGGCACGTGCTCCTGTGGACTCCGCGAGTGTATGACAATAGCATACATCGGATACCGCCAGCAATCCCGGCGATGGTGTTTCGGATGTGCCGGGAGGCGGAGATAGCGAAATCCCGTACCGCCGCGAGTCCCACGCGGCGCCGCGACAAGCGGTTCACGAGGCGTTATCGGGACAAAGCAGCGAACGATTGCGCTGCAACGGGACGTCGCGGGACGCGACATCGTGCTCTGGCGTGCAGTGGCGCGCAATTCTACGCCAGAGCGCGATATCACGGCCTATGGCCGCCCTCCCAACGCAATTGTTCTCCGCTAAGCCACCCACGGCACGGTCATGAGGGCCTTGCACAAAGTACTGATTATCAGTACATTCGAGGTCGGGGCTCGCAATGGACTTCGAATGGAACGGCGCCAAGGAGCTGGCCAACCGGAAGAAGCACGGTGTCGACTTTCGAACGGCCGCGAAAGTGTTCTTGGACCCGTACGTGATCGAGTTCGATGACCTCGACGCCGCTGGCGAGTTACGCTTCAACGCTATCGGCTTGGTCGACGGCCGAATGCTCTTCGTCACCTATACGATGAGGGACGACGTCGTTCGCATCATATCTGCAAGAGGAGCGGAGCCGCATGAAAAAAGGAAGTATCACGAGATTTAAGCTCAATCCGAAGAAGCTGCCAAAGACAGATTGGCGTGCCTTCGACGCCATGAGCGACGAGGAACGTCATCGAGCCGCTGTTTCGGACCCGGATGCTCCGCCAGCGACCGAGGCCCAGCTCGCGCGTGCTCGCCGTGTGCCGACCGTGCGGGCGTTGCGCAAGAGGCTGAATTTGACGCAGGAAGAGTTTGCGGCGCGGTTCCACCTCCCGCTCGGGACTGTGCGAGATTGGGAGCAAGGCGCACATCGTCCCGACAAGGCCGCGCAAGTATTGCTGACGGTCATCGCAAGAGACCCGGACGCAGTGGCACGCGCGCTCGAAAGCTAGCCGTTCGATGTTGTAGCGGCTTCGACCGCCATGGCGTAACGCAGCGTGCTCCGGGATAGCTCTGCGTGCTCTATGGTAGCGCCACGGCGAAACAATAGTGCCCATCTTCATCGGCCGTGGCGCCCCTCCTCCGATCCGCAATCTCTCAAAACCGATGCGTCTCGGATTGAGCAGCCGTGTTGCGCGCGATCTCGTCGATCATGGCGTCGATCTCGGAGATCACGAACTCGGGCGCGGCGTTCTGCACCATGTGGCCGACATTGGGCAATACGATCAGTTTCGCATTCGGCACCGCGGCCGCGAACGGTCGGGAATGGATGTTGGTCGACACGGTCTTGTCGACGTCGCCCGCGATCACCACCGTCGGCGCC
>WNFH01002733.1_pt1 | contig 12376 bp, 11 predicted proteins | sample 5400411 | NCBI WGS metagenome assembly WNFH01 (sample SAMN13153347, study PRJNA577476) | soil metagenome | isolation source: 200 cm saprolite under Douglas fir tree site 2 hole 3 | place: USA:California | collected 2015-04-18
CCTCCCCAACTTACCGGCGAGCACCGTGCTCAGCAGGGCGGCCCCGCCAAAATGAGTGGCCGAGCGGAACCACCTCGCCGCCCGCAACTGCTTCGACATGCCGCACAAACGCGGCCACGTCGTCGGTCCACTGCGACCACGAGTCGACGTGGCCCCGCTGCCCTTCGCTTTTGCCGTGGCCACGCAGGTCCATCGCATATGTACTGATCCCGTGCTTGGCCATGCCCGCGGCAAAGCCGGCGTAGCGGCCGGCGTGCTCGCCGAGTCCGTGTACGACCGCAAACGTGATCTCGGCGTCCGGCTTTGGCCAGGCTCGATAGGCGATTTTGGTTCCGTCGGCGGACGCCACAACCCCCTCCGCAGCGATCGTCCTCTCAGCCACCGAGGTGGCCGAGGCCGCGGAGAATCTTGAGCGCCTCTTGCTCGGCCTCAAGCAGCGTGGGCGCATAGGCTCGGATTCCGCAGAGCGCGTAAGCCCACTCCGGGCTGGGTGGGCTCTGCGAGTGCAGGCGGAAAGTAGGCGGATAGAAGAGGATGCGCTCCCCCTCGACCTTCTTTATGACAGGGCGTTTCGCCAGCACATCCTCGAGCGTTTGGCCGCTCGGAAGGAGCCCGCCCACGAATTCAAGATGGCGAAGCTTGGTCAGCGGATGGTCCTCGTCTTTCAGAGTGACCGTGATCCCGTACTCCGCGCTGAGGTCGCGCAGGAAAATCGTGATGATCAGTGCGTCGGTCTCGTCAGCGGCCATCTTCAGGAATCCCGCCGCCATGGTGTCCTCGCGATCCTCGTCCTTCAGATGCCTGAAGTACTCCATCTCGAACAGTGCGCGCGAGCGGGCAGTCGCAACCCAGGGTGGCTGGCAACGCCAAGTCCGGGCGATGGCCAGCGCCGCGAACTGCTCGTGGACCCGCTCGAGGCGGTGGTCGGGAAGCCTGTGCAAGCGGTAGTGGAGGACTCGCGCCACTTGCACGTAAGCCTACGCGGTCATGGTGGTGGTCGCGCCACTTCCCGGGCTCGACGCATGGCTTCCTCTTGCCACGGAGGAGCCTGGACGTGGACGGACATTCGATCCGGGCCCGCTGCGAGCAGGAAGTCGCCACGGCGAGCCGACTCAAGAAACGCCCGCTGTGGCCGGCTCAGATGAAAGGTGCTCTCCAGCTTTGCCGCCTCGCCGGGACGCTGGGCGCCTAAGAACAACAGCGCCGGGTTGGTTGCAACCACAGCTCCCTGATCCGAGCTGAGTAGATCGCCGGGATTCTGGGTCGCGAAGACGAGCGATCCGTTGTACTTGCGAATGCGGCGCGCGAGGCTGACCACGAATCGACGGATGGTCGGATCCTCAAACAGGAGGCCGAGCTCATCGACGATCAGCATCCGACGGCGATCCTTGCGCTTGATGCGTGTCCACAGGGCTTCGGCGAGGAGGAAGTGGACAGGTGCCACCATCTCATCGCGCAGCTCACGCATGCCGAACACGACGATCGGGGCCTCGAGGTCGATGTTGGTCGGCGCGCTGAACATCTGACCCAGGCTGCCGTTCACCCAGCGCCGCAGGATCGCCGCCACGCGCGAGTCGACGGGCAGGTGAGTGGCCACGTCGCGGAGCAACGGCTGATCCTCTTCGCGATAGGCGGCTCGGACCGCAGCTTCGATGATCGCTCGCTCCGGCTCGTCCAGGCCTCCGCAGATGGTGGAGCAAAGGTCGACGGCATCGGCCGTGGCAGGTCCAAGCCAGGCCTCATCGCGGCGGTCCGATGGGCGCAGGTCGAGGACGTTCAGCGCGTGGCCTGTGCCAAGCGCGAGCTGGACGTCTACGCCACGGAGCTGCTTCGCCAGGTTGCCGTATTCGTGCTCGGGATCGATGACATAGACCTGGGTGCCTCGGGCGAGGGCTCCCATCGCCAGGGTGGACATGAGGTACGTCTTGCCGGCGCCCGAGTGACCGAATACGGCAATGTTGGCGTTGGCATATCGCTGCTGGTCGAAGGGATCCACGAGAACAGGGCATCCGGTGGCCAGGCTGCGGCCGACGACCAGGCCGCCGGGCTGTTGCAGATCGGCGTCCAGCCATGGAAAGAAGGTCACCAAGGCGCTGCTGTCCAGCACGCGCTTGCGTTGAAGGCGATCGATTCCCAACGGGCGAGTTGCCAAGAAGCCATCGAGCATGCGGAAAGTGCAGGGTTGGAGCTCGCAGAGAACCGCTCGCGCAGCCGCCTGTATGCGCTGCGAGCCGGCATCGAGTAACGCTTGCGTCGCTGCGGTCAGCGTCAAGTACACCGAGACGTGGAAGGCCTTCTCTTGACTCGCGGCCAGGCGCCGTTGCAGATCCTCGGCGTTGGGAAGTGCACCCGCCAGCGCGGAATCGGCGGTGCCCGCTCTCTGCTCCTGCATGCGAGTGGCTCGCATGTTGACCAGCTGCCGCTGTAGGTACTCGACGATCCACGCCACCGGCAGCGGCGTGGCATGCCACGCGAGGCTCACGTTCAAGCCATGAGGCAACAGGCGAAACAGCCAGCCTGCGTCGAGCTCATTGCCGGGGAGGCGTTGCACACACCAACTTCGGCTCCAGCCGCCGGCGTGTAGGAAGTCTTTGGCCTGCTCCTTGCCGAAGACCGCGCCGCTGGACGAGGCTGACGTGGCGGAGGTAATCCCCATCTCATGCAGCGCGGCTTCGAGGCGCCAGGCCTCGCCTGTTGCAATCACGAAACTGGCCTGCCGTCGCTGCGCCGACTGCGACTCTGCTATCTCGTCGGCAAAACGCAGATCGGCACCGCGCATGTCGTCGATATCAAGCGGAAGCGGTGCCGGGACAGCTCGGTCGACTCCGGGTCCTGGCTCGATATCAATCAGAACCTGCATCGGCGCGTCTAATCCATCGAGCAAACGGCGGAAGCCGTGCAGCCAGCGCGTGCGATCGGCTTCGGACGCGTCGGCAAAACCGATGGGGCCGGCTTTGATGACTGCGACCTCGCCCGCACCAGCCCACAGCGTCGATGCGACTCGCGCGGTGACCTTTATGGGGCCCAGGGCTATTTCGGCGATCACGCTGCCGCGGCGACCACCTCGGCCAGCTCCCTGAAGGCGCGGCTCGCAGGCGCGTCCGGAAATGCGATCACCGTTGCTTCGTTGATGGCTTCCGCCTGGTGCACACATTCGTCTTCAGGGATGAGACCCGCCGCATGCGGCCCGTAGCCGCGATCGAGATAGCAGGCACGTCCACAGTCCGCGGGTGCGACCGACAGCAGTAGATGTGAGCGACTGATGCGTCCGGGTTCGCGCGGTGCCTGCCGTATCGACCACCTGACCGGTGCGCCCGGCTGGACCATGGCCCGTACCTCGACCCCGCTGACACGGTGTCGTCCCCACGCAACCATTCCCAATCGCTGCGCGGCGTCGTCGCCGCAGAGCTCGACGCTGTCACCCTTGGCGGCAAGACACGCGGCCAGTTCCACTGCGACCGTGGTCGCCCCTGCACGCGCCTCGCGACCGACCACAAGAATCGCGACCGGCGGTGTTCGTTCGCGAGTCCGCCGCAGGGCTCGCACCCAGCGCGGATTCCATGTGACGCGGTAGCTTCGGGTCACGAAGATGGCCATGTCCGTCAACCAGCGGTCCACCGCCCTGCCGCGCCAACGACCCCAAGCGACGGTCGCACCGACGCCGACGACGAACACACACGCGGCGCCTCGAACCGGTGCCGGTGCCCACCGTTCCGACCAGAGCGCCAGGCCCATCAGCAAGGCAACCACCGCATAAGCCATGCGCATCGGCGTCAGCCCGTAGACAAGCTTGTCTTCCAGGTCGACGTCGAGAGGGACTCTTGCGCCCACGTGAAGCACGCTAAATTGATCGGCCTAGCGCTGGAACCCAGGCTGTTAAGGGCGTAGGGACCTTAGAATCGACTATCGATCTTCAACACGCTCGCGTAGCTCAACTGGCAGAGCAGGGGACTCTTAATCCCAAGGTTCAGGGTTCGACTCCCTGCGCGAGCACCAACATGTTGTGCCCCAGAGTGTCAGGACGTGCCTCTGTGGGACCTGACGTGTCAGCCTCTGGGCGGCACCTTATGGTCGCTGAGCAGTTGACAGCTTATTTGACAGCTTAGCGGTGGGGAAATAGTTCCCGAACGGCGATAACCATGGGCAGGATTGAACTCAGCTGCCGTGTTCCTGACGCACTGGAACTGCTCCGCAGGAGACCAACAATCCCCTGCCCGTTTCGTTTCCAAGCATCAGCGGTTCGATTCCCTGCAGGAGCAGCATCCTGTAGTGGTTCAGCCTTTCAGCGCGTATTCGATGGCGCGCTCTCGGCTCATGGCGCGGCCTTCTGCGTGACAGGCGGCCGACCTCTTGGAGCCCAATTTCCGGCGACTCTGCTCCAGCCAGCGTTCAACAAGAGGTTTCGTTACCCGAACCGGAGTGCCACCAGCAGATTCAGCAAGCGACTCCGACGATCCTGCAAGACGTAGGGCTCGAACAGGACGCGACTGCGCAGCGGCAAGTGCGGCAAAGTACATGAGGATTGTGGCCATGCCGAAACTGAAGTCCAGGCTTCGAGCTGCGGCAACAGCTTGTTCAAGATGGAATCGAGCTGCGGCGAAGTCCCCGCTTTCTATTGCGTTTAGGCCGAGATAGCCGCGCGTGAAGGTTATCGAGTGCTGGTCACCAATCTTCTCGAGCTGCGAAAGGCTCTCCTCCAGGTACGTGCGCGCCTGCAGATAGTCTCCTTCCCTCATGGCTAACCGCCCCATGTTCGTGAGGATGGGACTGACGTATCCCCCATCCTGTGCGCCCCGAGACCTAGCCAGGCCGTCGTCATAGTAGGAGTGCGCCGTTTCGAAGTCCCCTTGCCACGAGGCCAGCGTCGCGCCCCGATCTAGCGCTCGCCCAATTCCGATTTCGTCGTCTAGCTCACGGTAGATATCCATACACTCATGCCAGCGAGCAGAAGCGCCGCCGATGTCATCACGCCAGTAGGCGAGGGTTACGCCCACCTCAAGTAACCGGGCCCGGAGCTCATTGCGGAACGGGTAAGCGGCAAGCGCTCGCTTGAACCAATCGTCGCCTTCATGGATGAGGCCGTGGACTTGCCAGAAGCCAGCAGTGAGTGCAACGTTCAGCCGCAGGTTTGCTTCCGGTTCACGACTGAGACTCCATTCGAGGGCCAGCCGCAGGTTGCCGATGTCTTGTGTAAGCCGCTCGTGCCAAGCCCCCTGGTCTCGACCTCTGAGGTAGGGTGAGGCCTCTTCGGTGAATGAAGTGAAGAACGCGCAATGGCGCCGGTTGAATCGCTCCAACTCTTCCTTCTCGGTCAGGCGATCCAGTCCGTACTGATGCACGGTGTCGAGCATGCGGAAGCGGGTCGCAGCCGTTCCTCGATCGATCGCGATCACCAGAGACTTGTCTACCAAGCTTCCGAGCAACCCGGTGATGGCGGCGACATCCAAGTCGTCCCAGGAGCAAACCTGTTCGGCTGCCTCGAGGCCGAAGGTGCCGGTAAACACCGACAAGCGGCGGAAGAGCGTCTGCTCGTGATCGCTCATCAGGTTGTGGCTCCAGTCGAGTGCTAATTGCAGTGTCCGATGCCGTGCAGGTCCAGGCCGGCTGCCACCTGTCAAGAGTCCGAATCGATCTTGCATCCGATTCAAGATCTGGTCGGGTGACAGCAATCCGGTGCGCGCGGCGGCCAGCTCGATCGCCAGCGGGATCCCGTCCAAGCGCCGACACAGCTCCGCAACCGCAGGGGCGTTCTCCGCATTCATCTCGAAGCCCGGTGCCGCCAGATGAGCTCGATCCAGGAAGAGGCGCACGGCTTCAAAGCGAACAAGTTCAGTCAGATCGATCTGTGCAGCCGGGCCTGGAACAGCAAGCGGGGTCAATCGCCAGACCGTCTCACCACTAACGCGAAGAGACTCCCGGCTGGTGGCGAGAACCGTGATGCCGGAGCATGACCGCAGAATGGTGTCTACAAGTGCGGCGCAATCGTCGATCACGTGCTCGCAGTTATCGACCACCAATAGAAGGCGCCGACTGCGAAGATGTTCCATCAATGTGTGGGCGATCGGTTGGCGCGACCGCTCGTGAACTCCGAGTATTGATCCGAAGACTCTCGAAACGAGGTGGCCGTCTTTGACAGAAGTCAGATCCACTAACCACGCCCCATCTGAATAGGTACCCAGTGTCTGCGCAGCCACCTCGAGCGCCAGGCGAGTCTTGCCGGCACCCCCAACCGCGGTAAGAGTGACGAGGCGCTTCGTGGCTAGGAGCTCCTGAATCTCAGCCAGTTCACTCCTGCGACCGACAAACGTCGTCAGCTGAAGGGGGAGGTTATCTCGATGTCGGTCCGGCGAGTCTGGCAGCGAGCCGACTGCTTGGCTGTGAGCGACCCAGGCAGCCAACTGTGCGCGCGAGTTGAAACCCAGCTTGTTGAAGATTTGTTTGACGTGCCACTCTGCTGTACGGCGGGTGATGAACAGCCTTTCTGCCAATTCGCGATCGGTCAGCCCTTCCCTCACCAGATGGGCAACCTGCAACTCGCGGGGCGTTAGTCCCAGTTCGAGCTTCCTGCTCATGCTCCAACCCGAGGCCAGTCTAGACGCCTAACAACCAGTAGCTAACCCCGTAGTTCTCGTGGTGTCGCCGCCTACAAGCCGTCCTACGGTGCCGATTGACGCAGGCATTCGATGACATGAGGTAGAGCAAATGGAGCTTCGACAGAACATGCGCAGCGTGACGACTCGACCTATTGCGTGGCTCGCCGCGATATTCGTCGCGCTGGCACTGGGACTCATCAGTTGGTACGCGCTTCAGAGCAGCACGCCGACACACCAAATAGGCGTCGACAAGCCATCCATCGCTTCCGTTGACCCCCCGCGAAATGGCGGCCCGGGCGGCCAGGTTGGAGACCCAGCTCAGGCGTCGCGAACTGGCGGGCCAGGCGGTCAGATCGGAGACGCTCCGTAACCGCATCGACAGCTTATTTGACAGCTTACGGGGGGCAGTCTGTGACACGCCAGGACACTCTGTGACACGAGCGCGTCAGAGCGCTGAGTACGCGAGGCAGGTCCTGGCGTGTCCTGCACATCCAGACAAAGAAGGTCGATCCCTTCTTAATCCCAAGGTTCCGGGTTCGACTCCCTGCGCGACCACCAACATGCAGTGTCAGAGAGTCTCTATGCGATGCACGGAGTCTCATCTGGTCGAGGTCGGCCTACGCCTGATCAGTGCCTGACACACTATCTGCCACCTTCACGGTGGAAAACCCCCCGCCAATCGGGGAAGAGTAGGCCACTTCTGATCCCGTCGGATGGACCAGAACTAGATGGCACGGGACACGGAATCCCATCCTCGGCTATTGGGCGTCTAGCCCGGCGTCCCCTTACTTAGATTTAGAACCAACTGCGTGCCCCAAGGTGTTGATTGACGACAGCTATTGTGCTAATCTGCTGACACAATGGCACTAGTTGAGTTTCACCTCGACCCAACGTCGGGCGTCTCGTACTACGTGCAGCTCATCCAGCAAGTCCAGCAGGCTCTGCTATTCGGAATCCTGAAATCCGGCGACCGCCTCCCTACCGTCAAAGAGGTCTCCGCCCAGGTTGCGTTGAACCCGAACACGGTACTGCGCGCTTACCGCGAGCTCGAACACGACGGACTCGTGCTCAGCCGACCCGGGCTCGGAACTTTTGTCACTGCCACAATTCCGCCAGCGGTCGCGCCTGCCAATTACCGCTTGCTCAGAGCCGATCTGGAGCGCTGGATTCGAAAGGCACGGGCTCGCGATATTGATGACAGCCAGCTGGCGGCGCTATTCGCGCACGTCCTGCGGGAAAACGCCGAGGAGGTGGTTGCTTGATCTCGCCCGTTCAGGCGACCGGACTCGGCAAACGATATGGGCGAACCTGGGCACTCCAAGACTATTCGATCCGCGTGCCTGCAGGGCGGATCGCCGCGCTGGTGGGTCCCAATGGAGCCGGAAAGACGACGTTCCTACACCTAGCCGCGGGTTTGCTCCGTCCGACCGTTGGTGAGGTACGCGTGTTCGGAAGGAGCCCCCAAGAGCATCCACTGCTCCTGCTCGATCGAGTCGGTTTCGTCGCCCAGGACACACCTATGTATGGGGATTTCTCCGTCGCCGACATGGTGCGTTTTGGACGCGAGTTGAACTCGCACTGGGACCAGGAGGCTGTTGAGACCAGACTCCAAAGATTGAACATCCCATTCGAGCGGAAGATCGGCCGGCTCTCAGGCGGTCAGCGCTCGCAGGTCGCCCTCACCATGGCACTCGGCAAGCGTCCGGAGCTGCTCCTGTTGGACGAGCCCGTTGCGAGACTCGACCCGCTGGCTCGGCGCGAGTTCATGCAAGGTCTCACAGAAGCGGTGGCCGAGAACGGAACCAGTGTCCTGCTATCGTCGCACCTCGTCGCCGACCTCGAGCGCGTTTGCGATTACCTGGTGATCATCAATGGCGGTCGGGTGCAAGTGGCGGGCGACATCGACGAGCTGCTCGCCGCACACCGCCTCCTCGTTGGGCCCCGTACCCATGAAGGTGACCGACCGCCCGGAGTAGAGGTCGTGAGGGCGCAGCACGCCGAGCGACAGAGCTCGCTGTGGGTTCGCGGCAAGGTGTCGACGCTGCCAAACGGCTGGCGAGAGGAACCGGTGCCACTCGAGGAGCTGGTGATCGCGTACCTGTCGGTGCCAGCGGCCGGGACGCTGCCGAAGCCGCAGCTCGAGGTCGCCTAGGGCAATGATCTGGGTCACCTGGAGGCAGCATCGCCTCGAGGGCGTGTGGTCGCTGCTGCTGGTTGCGGCCATCGTCCTCTGCCTCGGAATAGTCATCTACGAAGCCGGCCATCCGGGATGCCCCGCCGGAGCCCGCAACGCCGACTTCTGTTTGCCGAACAATGCAGGAGGCCTACTTGCACAGCAAATCATGCGATTCAACCTCGTTCAGTACGGCTTGGTAGTACTTCCTGCTCTCGCTGGCGCCTTCGTCGGAGCTCCCCTGGTCGCGCGAGAGATCGAGAACAGCACCCTCCGGCTCGCCTGGACGCAAGGCGTGACACGTACACGCTGGATCATCGCGAAACTCAGTCTGCTGTTCATTCTCTTGATGTGCGCGGCTGCTCTCGTCGGCATCCTGGAGGTAATCCTCATCAACTCCATGGGATCGCAGGCCAATCACTGGAACTGGTTCGACCAGCAGGCACCATTGACCGTGGCCGCGACTGCCTTTGCGCTGGCCCTGGGCGTCGCGTCGGGCGCGGTGATCGGACGGTCCATACCAGCGATGGCGGCGACGCTGATCGGAGTCGTGGCCACCCGGTTCAGCCTGGCCGTATTTGCGCGCGCCCACTACATGAGCCCCGTCCTGTTCACCTCACACGATCCAAATTCGCTCAACGGAACTCTTGGAGCCACTCCGGCCGCGTGGTGGCTGGACGAGCCTTCGTTTCGAGATGCCTCGGGCCAAACGATCAACCAGATTGACGCTCTATCTCAGACAGCCAACCTGTCGCCCGCGGATGCCATCACCTATCTCGGGGACCACGGCATCTCGATAGTTCAGTACTACCAACCAGCCGATCGTTTCTGGACATTCCAGTCGATCGAGAGCGGCATCCTGCTGGTTCTGACCGCCGCCTTGCTTGGGTTCGCCGTGTATTGGGTCACGCGCCGCGTCACCTGAGTCAGCGTGATCCCTCTGTCACTTCATGTTTTCGGTTTGCCGATGTCACACCTTATTTGACACCTTGACCGTGAGACTCCCTGAGGCTCCTGGAGACCCTCTGAGACGGTTGCGTCATAAATCCGAGTTCAGGTGAGACGCTCTGACCCTCTCTGATCCTCCCTGAGACGCCTTCTCGAGGGTCTCTTAATCCCAAGGTTCAGGGTTCGACTCCCTGTGTTTCCTGTTATGGCCGCGCACGGTTGTAGACGGAATACTTGGCGCTCTTCACACCGCTCTCGTTCAGCCAGCGAACCAGCGCGGGAAATCCTGTGGCGATGTGCATACACCAGACGGACGACAGGCAGAGATCGTTGTTCTCGATGACTACCTGCCAGCCTAGATACCAGGGTGAACCCCATTCCTCGGTCTCGGTCCCGAGAAAGACATCCAGAGCCACCTTGTGCTTCAGCATGGCCGCCCTGATGTCCCCCACCGTAGTCACATGCAAACCAGTGGGGTCGGCCACATGCTGATTTGCAGATCTCAACTGATCATCTCTCCATCCGCGCCAGATCGCCCATATCTTCGACTCCAGCTCATCTCGCGGTGGCCGATCGGAGCGTTCGAGGCTTGCGACATACATCCGCGCTCTCACCTGGTCTTGGGTGAGCTTGCGACCCGGAGCCCAAGGCTTGATCAGTCCTTCATTGAACGGTGGTGAGATCGGAGCCATCTGGCGACCAATGGCCAGCGCCTGATCTCGATCCTCACAATGCGCTCGGATGTCGATGGAGTGCATGTAGCCGGTGTCGGCGTCGGTGATGAAAGCATCGCGGGCGCCCGCGGCCGTCAGCCGATCCGTGACGGCGGGCACGGTATCTCGGTCCGCTCCGTCATCCCAAGGGTAGGGCTGACCCGGGAGGATGACGGTTTCCGCGACACATATCCCCTCGAGGGCGTCGGCCGCGGTTGCCGCTGCTGACTGAGAGGCAAATTGTCCGACCGCGCTACATCCATCCCTGCTTGATGCGGGACCATCGACTCGTCCCGGCAAGAGCACCGAGTTTGGTTCCGCCGGGTCATCGTCTATGCCGAAGCTCCAGGTCCAGCCGCGAACTGGGTCGGTCAGGACGTCGTCGTGGTCACCAATCATGGTTCTTGCTCACCCATCATCGTTCCGATTGGCTCGCGAGCGGCGCTCGCTTTGGTTTCCGCTGAGCTAGGTGCTATGTGAGCCCCCTGACCTTCGGCCCACCTTCTAAGGAAGGCTTGGGGTCGATTGACAGCTTCATTGACAGCTTCGCCCGGAAATCTCGGTGACGCATCGGGAGACGCGGTGGAGACGAGTGCGTCATACCCCGAATTCAGGCGAGACACACCCTGACAGCCGCTGAGATGCCCCGAGACTCCCTGCGCGAGCACCATCACGATGTGCAAGTTCGGCTGATGCGCTGCAGCTACTTCGGTTGATGCGTGACACTCCTCGCATGAGGGAGTTAAGCGCGACGAAGCAGGGGTACAAGGCGGTGGGCAAAGTCGCGCAAAGGTTGCGAAAGACGGCTGTCCCCACAACCATCATCCCACTGGCGAGGGTGCTTGCCACAAGCCCGGGCCGCCGTGCGAGACTGCGCTTCCACAGCCCGGTTCTGCGTGTGAGACGAAGGAGGTGCGGCTTCGCCTAACGACCGGCGTCCATTAGCCGACTACTACTTCGTGCTCGGCGTCCCGCCTGACGCAACGGAGACTGAGTTGCACGCCGCCTGGCGGCGGCAACTCAAGTACTGGCACCCTGACCGCGGCAACCATCCGGACGCGCTCGAGCACGCGAAGTTGATCAACTTGGCGCACGACGTTCTGACCAACAGCACAAAGCGTGCGGCATACGACCGACAGCGGGCAGCCGTTGGCTGGCGCCCCTCCGCGTCGGCCCCGTCATACAGCCGCCCGGTCCAATGGAAGACAGTGAGCCACGAGGGCCCTCCCCGCGCGCCGAAGGGATTCGACCGGCATGGTTTCGTCGCGCGCCTGGAGGAGATGATGAACCGGGGCCGGCTCATGATTGAGAAGCGCAAGGACCTCGCGTCGGCGTCGAAATGGGAGGCGCAGACTCAGGCCTTGCTGCGAGATGAGCTGGGCGACCATGCATACACGAAGCGTTTCGAAGCGGCATTGAGCCAGCCCCGCCCCGCGGGCCTGGTGGAGGCGTACGGGGTCCTGTGGGCCGCGTATGAGGATGCGCTGAAGGGCGATCTGAAGCCCGTGGTGAAGGAAACGCGCCAGTCCTGACCGGTCTCCAAACTCAGCGTCGATGACCTACGTCGCTTTTCTGAGAGGCGTGAACGTCGGGGGCAAGGGCATCGTCTCGATGGCGGCCATCAAAGAGGCCCTCGTCGCCATCGGTCTGTCAGATGTACGGACCTACATCAACTCGGGCAACGTCATCTTCTCGACCCGAGCATCGGGGCCTCACGAGCTCGCGGCCCGGATCGAGAAGGCGCTCGAGCAGCACACAGGCATGGCGATCAAGGTGCTTGTCATGGACCACAAGACCCTGAAGAAAGTGGTCGACGCGATTCCGCCTAAATGGGTCGACGACAAAACGATGCGGACCTATGTCCTGTTGCTATGGAAGGAGCTCGACGATCGCAGGATCCTCGACCGTCTCCCGATCAAGCCCGGCGTCGATGAGCTCAGGTACACGCC
>WNFH01011657.1_pt1 | contig 12369 bp, 10 predicted proteins | sample 5400411 | NCBI WGS metagenome assembly WNFH01 (sample SAMN13153347, study PRJNA577476) | soil metagenome | isolation source: 200 cm saprolite under Douglas fir tree site 2 hole 3 | place: USA:California | collected 2015-04-18
CGCCGGAAGCTCCGATGGGATGTCCGAGGGCAACCGCGCCACCGTTGACGTTAACCTTTTCGGGATTGAGCTTGAGCTGCCGCGTCACGGCGATGGCAGCGACGGAGAAAGCTTCATTCAGTTCGACGAGATCGACATCCTTGTCGCGATCCCATCCGGTTTTCGCGAGCAACTTTTCCACCGCGTCCACCGGCGCCATCATCACCCACTTGGGCTCAACGCCGCTGACAGCTTGTGCCACAATCCGGGCTATCGGTTGAAAGGGCGGCTGCTTCCCGAGGCGTGACGCATTCCGCTCGCTCGTAACAATCAAGGCCGCCGCGCCGTCGTTTGTGCCGGGCGCATTGCCTGCAGTGACCGTCCCGTCTTTCTTGAACGCGGGCTTGAGCTTCGCGAGCGCCTCCATGCTCGTGTCTTCGCGCGGCGATTCGTCGTACTTGATGACGAGCGGGTCGCCCTTTTTCTGCGGCACTTCGATGGGCAGAATCTGTGCTTCAAAGAAACACGATTTCCGCGCGCGGACCGCTTTCTGGTGGCTTTCGAACGCGAACTTGTCCTGCTCTTCGCGCGTGATCCCGTATTTTTCGGCGACCAGTTCCCCGGTCATCCCCATGTGAAAATTTTCGTGCGCGTCCCAGAGTCCGTCGGCGATCATCGAGTCGACAAGTTTTCCATCGCCGATGCGGTAGCCGGTTCGCGCTTGCGGCAGCAGATACGGGCAGTTGGACATTGACTCCATCCCGCCCGCCACGACAATTTCCGATTCGCCAAGCTGCACCGCTTGCGCGGCGAGCGCCACGGCTTTCAATCCAGATCCGCAGACTTTGTTGATGGTCATTGCTGCCACGCGCGCGTCGCAGCCCCCCTTGAGGGCCGCCTGCCGCGCTGGATTCTGTCCGAGTCCCGCCTGCACCACGTTGCCGAGGATGGCTTCGTCAATTTGATTCGAATCGAGTCCAGCGCGGCGAATCGCTTCAGCAACCGCTTTGCCGCCAAGTTCGGGAGCGGAGAATCCGGCGAGACCACCTTGAAATTTTCCGATCGGCGTTCGAACGGCGGAGAGAATGACGGGAGTTTCCGTACTCATAGTAAGCCTCCGGAAGAGCGACGCGCTTCATTATACCGCGATGCAAGGAAGGAGGTTGCGCAGGTGGGAAAAACTCCCGGGGCGGAATGCTCCGCCTCCGTTCGAAAGCAGATACTAATTCGCGGCAGCTTCCGCCGCGCCCGGCTGGCCTTCGTCCGCACTCGGACCGTAGAGCCCCGGCACAGGGACGCCCAGCAAACGGTAATACACGGTGAGCTGCGCGCGATGATGAATGATATGGTTTAGCACCATCCCCCGAATGCACGCCACGCGCGGCATCGTAAAAATCTCCTTGCCGCCGGCGAGCAGCTTCCATCCCTTCATCATTTCCGCGTCGCTCACGCCCGCAAGTGCGGTGCGAGCCTCGGCTGCGTTTTTGTCGAACTCGGCGAGCAATGCCTTGCGGTTTTCAATTTTCGGCGGCTGATAAGCTGGGCCGCCCACCGGCGCGTAATCCAGTTCTTCGGTGTTGATGGTCATTGTCAGCCAGCCGGGCATCGTCGCGACGTGGCTCGCGAGCCATCCGACCGTACCGGACTTCTCATGAGGTTTCCAATTCCACTTCTCGTCGGGACATCGTTCCAGGGTCTTGCGCGTGTTCTGCATCTCCTGGTCAAACTCACCAAGCATCATCTGTCCAATGGTCATGACTTCCTCCGTGGCGGAATTCGAGATTCGGGCGCACCGATACTAGGCGAACGAAAAGCGAATTGTCAAGCTCTTCTTTCACCCACTTCGGCTCCCGTCTCCAAGCTAGTCGGCTCTGCCCTGCTTCGTTGCGCAAACGCGGCAATTGGTCACACGGATTTTGCGTCGCCGGAAGGGGCCTTCGCGGACGGGCTTGACAGCCCGCGAAGAGGGGACAGAATGGCGGTATGGCGCACCAATTCACCACGTCTTACTTGCAAGATTCCATCGGTGTTTTCCACTACTACAAGAAACTGGGCGAGCGGGCCTTGGCGCAGTGCCCGGACGAAGCGCTCTTCACCACCCACGATGCCGAATCCAATTCCATCGCTATCATCGTGAAACACATGGCGGGAAACATGCGCTCGCGCTGGACCGATTTTCTTACCACCGATGGCGAGAAGCCCGACCGCAACCGCGACACCGAATTTGAAGATCCGCCAAAAACACGCGCGGAATTGCTGGAAATGTGGGAACGCGGGTGGAAACTCCTCTTCGGCGCCCTGGAGCCACTGAGCGATGCGGATCTAACGCGGACGATTACCATCCGCACCGAACCGCATTCCGTAATGCAGGCCATCAACCGCCAGGTTGCGCACTATTCCTATCATGTGGGGCAAATAATTTATCTTGCGCGTCACTTCGCCGGCGAAAAATGGCAAACACTCACCATCCCGAAGAAGAAATCAGCCGAATTCAACAAGAAAGTAGCATCCGGCGAGATGTCGCAGCGATAGGAGCGAATGCAGGACACAAACGATCGAAGAGATTGCCGGCTGATTTGACGCATGCTAGTCTTGACGCTGCGAGCAGAACGATGATTAGTCCTAGAATCAGCGAGCTTGTTTTCGAAATCACCGAAGAACCCGAAGGCGGTTATTCGGCGGAATGCCTGACCGAGAGTATATTCACTCAGGGCGACACCTGGGAAGAACTACGCGCTAACGTCCGGGAAGCAGTTGAGGCTTATTTCTTCGACGGACTGAAGCCCCAGTCCATTCGCCTCCGATTTGTCCGTGATGAGGTCCTATCGCTCGGATGAAACTCCCGCGAGACCTAAGTGGCCGCGACCTCGCAGATGGGCTTTGCCGTCATTGGAACTACCGGGAGGTTCATCAAGTAGGGAGCCATATTTCGCTTCTCACTGAATCACCCGCCCACCATAGAATTGCAATCCCCGCGCACAAGCACCTCAAGATCGGAATGTTAAATGGCATCCTGCGCAGCGTAGCTGCGCACAAAGGCGTCACCCGTCAAGAAATCCTCGAATCAATTCTCTGAGCTTCCACTGTTCGTTTCCTCTTCGCCCTAAAATCCGATACCCTGCTTGAATCATGGCCACGCTGTTCGAGATGGAACCGCTCGGTGAGAGCGGGCTGAAGCTCAACGACGCACAGAGGCGCGCGATAACGCACGGCGAAGGGCCGCTGCTCGTGATTGCCGGCGCGGGAACCGGAAAGACTCGCGTCATAACGGAACGCATCCGCCACCTGTTGCAATCGGATGAGTCGCTTGCCGGCGAAAATATCCTTGGGCTGACATTTACGAAGAAAGCCGCCGGCGAGATGAAAGCCCGGGTGGTGAAGGCCACGGGCGAACGCGGCAAAGCGGTGACGCTAGCGACATTTCATTCCTTCTGCGAAACGCTCCTGAAAGAAGTGGAACCAAACCGCAGGGCGCTCGAGCAAGTCGACCACTGGATCCTGCTCCGCCGGAACATGGCGCGTCTGAAGCTCGACAAGTACCGGCGGCTGGCGGAGCCCGGACAATTCCTGAGCGACTTCATCCAATTTTTTTCGCGTTGCCAGGATGAGCTGGTGTCCAGCGAGGATTACCAGCGGTATGTGGACGGTCTGGCGGCGAAACTCGAGGCCGAGCGCGCCTTGCTGGATGAAGACACCTTCAAGGAACGCGCCGAGCAGGTGGCGCAACAGCAGGAGATTTCGCGGGTCTATCGCGCCAGCGAAGAACTCCTGCGCGCAAAGAATGCCGTGGCCCTGAACGAGTTGATCGCTGAAGCGGTCGCGCTGCTGAAAAAAGATGCAGGGTTGCGGGGAAAACTGCAGGAACGCTACAAACATATCCTCGTGGACGAATTTCAAGATACCAACATCGCGCAGTTGGAATTGCTGCATCTGCTCTCGGCCGAACCGCGCAACATCCTGGTCGTGGGCGACAACGACCAGGCCATCTACCGTTTTCGCGGCGCGTCGTTCGGCAGCTTCCAACTCTTTCTGGAAAGATTCGCCGGGTGGGAGACCGGCGCGGATTCAACGCCCTATCGCGTGACGCTGACGGAGAACTACCGTTCGACGCCCAATATTCTGCGAGTGGCCACGCAGGTGATTGCGCAGAATGAAGTCAGCGCCGACTTCCCGAAAAAGGTCCTGCAGCCGACCAAGCCGGAGGGCGAGCGCATTCGCATCGCGGAGCTGGCCACCGCAGATGACGAAGCGCGCTGGGTTACGGACGAACTTGAGCGGCTTCATGCCGCGGGCCATCGCTGGAAGGATTTTGCCGTGCTCTACCGGCAGCATGCCCACCGCGACAAAATTGTCGAAGAGTTGTCCCGCCGGAAAATCCCTTTTGTCATTTCGAAGCTGTCGATCCTCGAACACCCCTTGGTGCGGGATGTGCTGGCGTATCTGCGGCTCATCGCGACTCCGTTCGATGACATCGCCTGCGCTCGAGTCCTGGCGGCGCCGGCATGGCACCTCGAAGCCGCCGATCTGGTGAGGCTCACGGAGCGTGCTGCGAAGAAACGCGGAACCGCGTTATACGACGTGCTGCAGGCGCCGCAATCGGAGCTGCCGTTCGACGCCTCGCATAGTGCCCTCGCCGAGTTGCTCGAGTTCCTTTCGAATCAGCGCAAGACCCTGAAGCGCCGGGCAGCCCGCGAAATCCTTTCCGATCTCATCGAGTGGCTGGAAGTGCCGCAGCGCGCGGGAACGCAGGACCGCAAATACGTCACTCAGCTCGCGCAGTTTGTGAAGGATTGGGAACCGAAAAGCGAAACGCGCGGACTGCCGGAGTTCCTCGAATACCTCGAATATTTCGAACAAGCGGGTGGAACTCTTAGCCTCGAAGACGACGCACCCGGCGACGCCGTCCAGTTAATGACCGTGCACGGCGCGAAGGGACTGGAGTTTCCTCATGTCTTTCTGTTACGCGTGAATCAGGGCGCCTTCCCCGCGAAAAACCGCTCCCCGCTTTTTGAATTTCCGACCGCACTGATGAAAGAAGCCCTGCCGCAGGGAGACTTTCACATTCAGGAAGAGCGGCGGCTTTTTTACGTTGCGCTGACTCGCGCGGAACAGCGTCTGACGATCACCACCCTCACCGAGAAAAAGGGCAAGGTGCCCACCTTTATCGAAGACATCGTGATGGAGCCCGCGGTGAAACGCCGCGACGTGATCCACACTGCCCCAAAAGTTCGGCCCGTAGAGGAAGGATCTGCCGGTTCTCCAATAGCAGGTACGCCGGACCCGTCACTTTTTCCCGCTTCGACCGCACCGCCCAAGATTTTCTCGAGAATCGCCGCCTGGGCCGAACTATTCCATCCGCCGTCGCCCGAGCCGCTGCAACTCAGTCCCTCCGCAGTGGACAATTACCGCAAATGTCCCCAGCGGTATTTGTTCGGATACCTGTGGTCGCTGAAAGAAGGCCCCAAGGCCACGCTGAGTTTCGGCAGCATCATGCACGGCACGATTAAGCGCTTCCTCGCCGAATTGCGCAAAGGAAACAAGCTCCCATTCGAAGACGTGCAGCGGCTTTTTGAAATGGAATGGCGGTCCGCGGGCTTTGAGGACGAATATCAGGAAGCGGAATACAAAAGAGATGGAATCGAACAGCTGCGCGCATTTCACGCCGCAATGCTGGAAGCGCCGCCGCAAGTCCGGGAACAGGAGAAGAGCTTCGAACTACCGTTGGAAAACAACGTGATCATCACCGGGCGAATAGACCAGGTGAATTCCCTCGGCCGCAACGACGTTGAAATCGTCGATTACAAAACGGGCAAAGCAAAAAAGGATGCGGATGCCAAAAAAGATCTGCAGCTCAGTCTTTATGCGCTCGCGGCAAAAGAGATATTCGAATGGAACCCGGTGCGCTTGGTCTTTCACTATTTGCAGAACAACCAGGTCCAGGTGACCACCCGCGATGCGAAGCAGCTTGAAGAAGCGCAGAAAGTTGTGCAGGAAGCCGCCGCGGACATTCGAGCCGGGGAGTTCCCCGCGAAGCCCGGTTTCGTCTGCCGCAATTGCGCGTTCAAGCCCATCTGCCCGGCGCATGAAGAAGCCCTGAGCGCCTGATCGAACGCTGGAGCGGAGCGGAACAAGAACACTTTCGCCCAACTCCTGACGGGAAGTCCTCCTGAACCGATTCACGGACCCCAAAAAGGCACTCCGGCCTCCGTCAGGACGCCTGAACTGCCGAATCCCGTTGCTGAGGTCCTACTTCTCTTTTTTCGAGCCTTTTTTCTCGTCCTCCTTGGCTTTTTTCTTCGTTGCGAATCTCCTCCTCAGACGAAGCGGACGACGGGCGCTGTATGTTAACGTAGTACTACCGTCCTATTGTCAGGAATAACTCACCGATAATAATTTAAATCTCGCAGCGCAACAAAATCAGTAGCAACAAATTAGTAGCAACAAAAATAAGGCCACCAAGATGGCCCGTACCCTGGTGCCATGTTCGTCTAGTCCAATCTCATCCGGGAGGAAACGCTCCGTGAAAAAGTTCCACAGTAGTCTCAGCCTATCCTTGCTGTGCTTGCTCGTCTTATTTTTCCCAAGGAGTTCGCCAGGCCAAAGTCTTCGGGTGGGGCCAGCTCCTCATTTTCTTTGTATGGAGATGGTCTCCGGAAGCTCAGTCTTAACCTATTTTGCTTCGACCTGCTCACCGGCAATATCATCCCCAATTGTGATATCACCGCGGTTCCTAGCGCAGAGCCCAACTCCGGGGGGCATTTACACAACACTAATCGCCCCGCGGGCAGTTTCAGCCCAGACCATGGGAACTCCGGTCCGAGCGGATTTCTCCCCGTCACGTACTCCGCTCCCGATGCCTCTGGAATTACCAACGTAACCGAAACAGGCTCCGCCAATGGCCTCCCGCCATTCACGGGCATCTTTACAATCGGCGTTGAAATTGACGGTTTGCAGTTCGCGAGTGTCAACGGCTTCATCGTTGACACGCAATCCAACATGCACGGCAACAACAACGGCAATGCGATACCGGAAATGGTTGCCGCTCTGCAGAACACTGCGGATCGCTTCGGACTTCTCGTCGCAAAAGTAGGAGAAGAGTACCCCGTTCTCCACATCACTGCGATATCGCTGCCTCAGGGCGGATTGTTCGACTTCAAGCACGAGTGGTCTCCTCCTCATTTCGATCATCGATTCGGTATCGAAGCCGATATCTCGCCTACGTCAGTTGACAATCTCACGGATGCCCAGAGAAAGTCTCTGCAGCAAGCCTTCATCGAAAGTGGTCTTACGGCGCCGATTGAAGGAGAGAACCCGGAGGACGAAGGAGCCAATCATTGGCATCTCAGACTACCACTATGAATAGATAGAGGTTGACGGAGACGAAACACACGTAAACACAGGAACGTGCTTTAGACGGAATTCACGCGGAGAATATCAGGAGAGCATATGAATAGCATACGAGTTGCCCGGTGGATCGTTTCGATAATTCTAGCGTCGGTAGTGGCGGCGGGCGCCCGGGGCCAGACAAGCGTTACGTGCCCGGCCGGACCCAATCAACTAACCGCTCATATACAGTCCAACGTCTCGTTTGATCCAACAACCAAGATGTACTCCTACAGCTACGTCGTCTCGAACGACGCCGGGAGCGCCCAGGAAATCGAGGCTTTTGACTTGGACTTTGCTCCGCCGGTTTCCAACTTCATTAATCCGCACGGCTGGGTCGATAGCACTTTTTCCCGGCGATCGACTCTAGGATGGTTCGCCACATTCCCGCCGGGGACCCACACCCCGGCCAGGGTCGCGGTCCCTCCATCCCCTTCCCAAATCAAACCAGGACAGTCCGTCGCGGGTTTCTCGTTCCGGAGTCCGAAGCCCCCGGGTCCGGTGAAGTACTACGTGAGGGGATACGTCGGCATTCCCGTGCAGGCTGACGAGTTAGCCGCAGAGACGCTTCTGGACCAATGTCCGCAAAGCTTCGGATTTATTCTCAACCTCGCGGTCGTGGGAACCACCCAAGGTCCTGTGGATTTCATCCCCGTGAAGATCGAAATCAAGCCGCCCAGCACGCCACCCGTCAGCATCAATCCGCGCTCGGAAGGCGATACCCCAGTTGCCATTCTCGGGAGCGCCAGCTTTCAGGTGAGCTCGATTGATCCGTCCTCGCTCCGGCTAGGCCCCGGTGGGTCGAGCCCATTGCCGAATCAGGTTCACTTCGAAGATGTGAATGGCGACGGGATCATAGACCTGGTTGCCCAATTTCCAACTCAGAAGATCGGCATTCGCTGCAATGACGCAGCTCTTTTCCTGACGGGAAAGACTACGAGCGGGGCCGCCATCCAGGGTTCCGAGGAGCTTCAAACCGTTGGCTGCAAGTCCAACAAGTAGAAATCTTTTCGCGGACTCATGAGAGCGGCTGCGATTCGCTCGGGCCGCTCTTATGCTTTTCGGATTCGCGGTTGCGGGAGCGAGCAGCGTATTTCCATTCCAGCCGTTCGCTTTAAAGAGTCTGACAGAAGAAAAGAATATCGATATATGACCTATGAATGTTGATGACGCAGCAAAATGCACTCACTTTCGCCCAACTCCTGACTGGATTCCTCCCTGAACCGATTCGCGGACCCGAAAGAAAAGGCGCCCGGACTAGGTCGGGGCGCCTTGAGTTAGCGAATCTTGTCGTCGATGTCTTACTTCCCTTTTTTCGGGGCCTTTTTCTCGTCCTTCTTGGCTTTTTTCTTCATTCGAATTTCCTCCTCAGTCAGAGCCGATGATTAGCGCCAGCGCTGCCCACCCGCTCCTGCCCTGATATACGAGCGCCTCACGCAAGAGTCAAGACAATTTGCAGTGAAAAGGAAAAAACCGGCTATCTCGGGGTAGCCCCGGCGTAGTAACCCTCGCGGGTCAGGATGGTCAGCCCTTCGCGCCTCACACGGACTTCGATGGAATGATATTCCGCCCCGCGGTCCGTTCCGCTGGGCGCGTACGCCAGCGTATACTGGTTGCGGGCCTCTTCCGTGACCCTGGTGTACAGCTCCTCCATCGCCCGGCTCTTCAATCCATAGTAGACGTCGCCGCCCGTGTCGTGAGCGTATTTGGAAAGCCGTTCGAATCGCCGCTGGAAAAAAGCGCTCCCGACGCCAACACCGTAGACCGCGATGTTGTAGCGAAGGAGTTCTCTCAGCGTCGTATCGTAGTTGTTGGTGTTGAATTTCGGCGCGTTCACGCCATCCGAAATCAGGAAAATAATCTTCCGGCGTTCGCGGTCGCGATCCTTCAACAACTGGGCCGCGGCGTACACCGCGTCGTCCAGCGCTTTGGTCGGCTGGCCCTTGATGTTCGCAAGCCCTCCCGCGATGTTTGGCGCGTCCCCCGTGGGGGAGTGGCCGTTGATCACCGGGCCATTATTAATGGCTGGACTCGAAGGCCCGGCGGAGGTTTCCTCGTCGAGGTGCGTCCGCTTCAACTCGGCGAGGAGCTTGTCCTGGTCGCTGGTAAAACCCTTGCCCGCGTGGAAGAACTGGTCAAAGCGGCATACCCAGGCTTCGTCGTTCAGGCTCAGGCCGGCAACGATGGCACGCAGACTCTCCCCGACCTGCTTGGCGTCCTTGGATTTCAGGTCGTTGTCGATGAGCACGACCATGGAAATGGGAACCACATCCGCTCGGAAGGAGGCGATCTTCTGTTCGATGCTGTCTTCAAAAATGCGAAATTCGTCCCGGCGCAGGTCCGGGACGAGCCTCCCGGCCACGTCCTTGACCGTCACGGGGACAATAACTTGATCCACCGGGATCCTGATCCTCGTTTGCGCGCCGTTCTGTTGCGGGGAGGACGTCGCATCCTGCGCCGTGGAAGCGCTACCGGCTCCATCCTGAGGCCGCTGCGCCTTCAGCTCAGCAAAAGGCGCGCCCAGGAGCAATGCGCCCGCAATCAACACTGTTTTTCGTAGACTTTTCATAGTCCTCAAGCCAAACTTCGTATTGAAATTATCCGCGCGGGTGATTTCGGCCACGCATCCATCGCACCGCTTCGCGGCATCCTACAGGGCGGCAGTAATCCCGCGGGGTTTTTCCGGTCGGGCATCTCTCGCCAAGGAAAGTATACATGCATTCGATGCACAGGCTTTTGATGCAATGTGTGACGGCAACGGTTGCGGTGACTCTGGCTATTCCGGCCATGCCCCAGGAGCCTGCCGGGCAAACGCCGGTGATCAAGTCCCAGGTAAACCTGGTGAACCTGTTTGCGACCGTGCGCGATAAGAACAAACGGATCGTGCCCACTCTCAAACAGGAAGACTTCAGGATTTCCGAAGACAATCAGGATCAGAAAATCGCATTCTTTTCGAGAGAAGTGGCCCTGCCGATCACCCTGGCGATGCTGCTCGACACTTCTGGCAGCGAGCAGTACATGCTAAGCGCCATCCAAGACGCGGGGAGCCAGTTCATCGCCCGCATCATCCGCAAAGGCGATGAGGCGCTGGTGATGTCCTTCGATGTCAATGTCGATCTGTTGTCGGATTTCACGGACGAGCGCGGCCAACTGGAACGCGCCATTCGCAAGACCAGCATCAACGTGCCGGACCAGGGGAGCCGGGTGGGAAACCCGGGCCCGATCGGGTCGCGCCAGATAACCGGTACGGCTTTGTATGATGCGATCTACCTGGCGTGCGGTGAAAAACTCGCTTCGGAAGCCGGGCGCAAAGCAATTGTTATCGTTACTGACGCCCAGGATGAAGGCAGCAAAGTGAAACTGGACGAAGCCATCGAAGCGGCGCAGCGGACAGACACCGTGATTCACATCCTGCTCGTGGTGGACCCGCGATATGGCGGCAACCCAGGCGTGGCGCACAAACTGGCGGAGGAGACCGGCGGGCGCATGATCTCCGTTCGGTCGGAAAAGAAGCTGGCAGAAGCCTTTGACGAGATCTCCGAGGAGCTGCGCAGCCAGTATACGCTAGGCTACTATCCGACCAACTCGGCGCAGGACGGAAAATTCCGCAAAGTCAAAGTGGAAACGGCCGATCATGACCTGAAGGTCCTCACTCGCAAAGGCTACTACGCCCCCAAGGGGTGAGCCTTCCAAAGGGTTGGGCGGCAACGTCGAAAGCTGGCTCCCGCAACAGAAGAGCTGGGTTCGTATCGCCGCCCAGTCGAGATTCGAAGCAACTAGAACGATTCTCAATCAATGATTTTCGCAGCAACCGCCTGCGACGTCCGTGACCTTGGCGGGCTGCACGTACTCCGCCTGTGCGTCCACCTTGTACCCTGCGTCATACTTGTCGTGGTGGCGGATCCAGGCCATCCCGTGTTTCAGCCCGGCTTCGTCGCGTCCCTTTGGCGTGATGTCGAGCCAGTTGTACGCTCCGATGAGAATGTCCAGCCCGCGCGCGTAGCTCGAATAGGTGTGGAAGATGTTGCCGGCCGCATCCTTGTAGAACACGCTTGTGCCGGGCCGTTCCTCGCTTGGGAATTGCTGCATGGAATAGTTGTAGTAAACCTGGCCTTTCTCCAACTCGTCTTTCGTCATCGACACCTGGTAGTCAAAGTTAAAGTCGGTCGCATTCGACGACACCCAGTGGAACCGCCAGCCCATGCGCTTTTTGAACGACTCGATCTGCGCCAGCGGAGCACGCGAGACCACGACCAGCCGCACGTCTCGGGCCGCCAGGTGCACCACGCTGCCGTCGATATGATCCGAAATGAACGAGCAGCTCGGGCAGCCTTCCTTCCAGTCCGGACCAAGCATGAAGTGATACACAATCAACTGGCTTCTGCCACCGAATAGGTCTGCCAGCGTCTCTTTGCCCTTCGGCCCATCGAACACATAGGCCTTATCCACTTTTTCCCAGGGCATCTCCCGGCGTTGCTGGCTCAGCTGATCCCGCAGCCGCGAGAACTCCTTCTCCTTCTTCAACAATTCCTTTCGCGCCGCAAGCCATTCCGCCGGCGACACCACTCTCGATTGTTCCATCGCTCTCGTTGCCATGCCTGATTCTCCTTTCAACTTTAGCCACTCGCGGAAAAACGCATATCTCCAGAAACTCCGTAGCAAGTACAAGGCTCAGTGAATGCGGGAGTCCGGCGATACCTCACGCAAATAAATTCCCGCATTCACTGGCCGCTCACCGAATAAAGAGCGTGATTCGACCCTGTATTCTAGCCGCCCGCGGCCTGCGCCTTGGGTGCTTGCGTCGCCTGTTGCATTTGCGCGAGCACCTTGCGAATGGCTTCGTTGGACCCGGGGCTGCGCTTCTCGCGCCAGGCCTCGAGGCGCTTGCACTGTTCTTCCAGGTTGCTGAGGACCTTCGGGCTGCTGAACATCGCGCGCCACGCTCCAATCACCGGCTTCACCTGTTCCCAGACGCCCCATTGCTCCCCGCTGTTTTCGAAAAAGAGG
>WNFH01002740.1_pt1 | contig 12354 bp, 12 predicted proteins | sample 5400411 | NCBI WGS metagenome assembly WNFH01 (sample SAMN13153347, study PRJNA577476) | soil metagenome | isolation source: 200 cm saprolite under Douglas fir tree site 2 hole 3 | place: USA:California | collected 2015-04-18
TCCCCGTCTGGCTAGGCGGATGGATTCTTGGGGAATGAGGGCTTTGGATGCTTTGGTCAAATTAGGACACCATCGGCGTGCCGGATTCCTTGTCGAGCGCCTTCGCCGGTGGTAGTATCATGGCAACCAGGAGATCAGAGGCGGGGACAGGCTATGGAAAAAGATCAGAAGCTACAAGTCCTCAATACCAAAGAGGGGTCACGACGCGGCTTGAGCCGCCGGGAAATGGTCCAGCGGCTGGTCAGCGGAGTGGGCGCGGGAATCGCGGGGATGGGTAGCCCGCTCGTGGCGGCGTCTCACCCGATCCACAGACACCTGGCTGACGATTCCACGCTCTCGAAAGCAGACGCGAAAGTTGCCGCGGCGGACTGGGCGCCGGAGTTCCTCGACGCTCACCAGAACGAGACCCTTATCGTGCTCGCGGACCGCATCGTGCCCGGCTCAACGCGCGCTCAGGTCAACCGCTTTATTGACCTCCTCCTGAGCGTTGAGACCGCCGAGAGCCAGCAAAAGTTCATCAATTCGCTCTCGAGCATGGACGGCGAATCGCTCAGCCGTTTTGGACATCCGTTCAAAGCGCTTGCTGAGGCGCAACAAAACGAAGTCCTGACAACTGCTTCGACGGCGGAGCGCGGAAAGTCAGAGGAAGAAAAGGACTGGTCCTGGTTTGCCGTCCCCTCGGCGCAGACGCACGAGGCGCCGCGCCTGACGCTGCGCGACCACTTCGAAAACCTGAAAGGATGGATCAGCGGGGCGTACTACTCGTCAGAGATTGGTATGCGGGAACTCGGATGGACCGGGGAAGTCTTCTTCGAAAGTTTCCCAGGTTGTCAGCACCCTGAGGGGCACCACTAAAAAAACCCGATTGTGAAATTTTTCGGACAGGAATGGCGTCAGCTCGGGAAGGGGGATTTACAGGTAGTTGCTAGTGAGTTGCAACAAGGTCATCGAGTTTGCCAGCTAACCCCTTTGTTTTCAGCAGGAGATCGCCAGGGGTGCGATTTTAGCCCTAAGATTTTCGTTTAAATCTCCCAGCCCTAGCCCGGTACGAGATTTCTAGCCAGGTCACATGTTTCAGTCGCTTGTCATTACGCTTCGTGAAGGTGTAGAGGCCGCCCTCATTATCGGCATTATCCTTGGCTACCTCAAAAAGACCGGCCGCGAGACCTGGAACCGAGTCGTTTACTGGGGCTTGGCAGCCGCGACCGGCGCGAGCCTTGCGGCGGCGTACCTCGTGCGACGACTGGAAGTCTCCGAGGACGCTTACGAAGGCTGGATGATGCTCGCAGGCGCCCTGTTTGTGGCCACGATGGTGGTCTGGATGTGGAGGACCGGAAAACGGCTGAAGGGCCAAATCGAACACAGACTTTCAACTCTCTCCGGCTCCCCGACCCGAGCGGCGACTCTGGGCATCTTTCTTTTCGTATTCCTGATGGTCTTGCGCGAGGGAATTGAAACCGTCCTCTTCCTCGCGGCGGTCTCCCTGCGCACCAGCGACCTGCTGAACCTGATGGGCAGCCTGATCGGACTTGGGCTCGCGGTGGGCCTCGGAGTGGCGTTCTTCAAGGGCAGCCTGAAAATCAACCTGGGAAAGTTTTTTTCCGTCACGAGTCTCGTATTGTTGCTCGTCGCCGCGCAACTTCTGGTCACAGGCCTGCACGAACTTTCCGAGGCACGGGTCCTTCCCTCCAGCCGGCGTGAGATGGCGCTCGTCGGCCCGATTGTGAATAACGAGAGCTTCTTCTTCCTGGTGGTCGTCGGCCTCGTTCTGTTTTTGATTGTGGCCCAGCGCATTCAAGCCGGCGGGCTCAAGGAGGACGAGCTGACCGGCCTGCCCGGCCCCGAGAGACGTAAAGCGCTGGCCGAGCGGCGGCGCGACCGCTTCTGGAAAATCGCTGCGAGCGCCGCCAGCCTGCTCGTCATAGTGTTAATCGGCGCCCAGTCGATTTATTCCTTTACCGCGCAGGCGATGTCCGCCCCGGAGCGGCTTTCCACGGTTGACGGCGAAGCGCGCATCCAGGTGTCTCAACTTTTCGACAGAAAGCTTCGCCGGTACGTTGTGAATGTCGGAGGCTCGGAAATCCGTCTGATCGCCCTCCTCGACTCGAGCGACACGGTCCGAGCGGCGCTTGATGCCTGCCAGATTTGCGGCAGCCAGGGATACGTGCAGGACGGCAAAAACGTCGTCTGCCGGAACTGTGGCGCGGCGATTTACGTGCCGACCATCGGACTCGCAGGCGGATGCAACCCCATCCACATTGATTACCGGGTGGAGGGCGAAACGGTGAAGATTTCACAAACCGCGCTCGCCGAGGCTGCCAAGGTCTTCGAGTAGCCCATGCTTGCCAGGATTGTTCGTGAATCGCTCACGCGCGGCCGTCGCCGGAAACTCCTGAGCGGCGTAGCGGTGGCGCTGGGAATCACCGTCGCCACCACCCTGGCCACCCTCGCGCTTGACGTGGGTGACAAGGTGAGCCGCGAGCTGCGGTCGTTCGGGGCGAACATCTCCGTCACTCCTGCTGCGGACAGCCTGCCCATTGAAATCGACGGGCTCGACTTTCGGCCGCAGGCGGCAGGAGGAGCGTTCCTTGCCGAAGCCGACCTCAAGAACCTGAAAAAGATTTTCTGGCGAAACAACATCGTGGCCTTTGCGCCCTTTCTTTTCGCGCCGGGCAGGGTCCAGGACCGCGACGCCATCCTGATCGGCTCGTGGTTCGACCGGGAACTCCAGGTGGACCGGTCCGAAGCATTTCGCACGGGGCTAAGGGAGCTGCATCCCGCCTGGCGGGTCCGGGGCGAGTGGCCTCGCGACACAAACTCAGCCGCCGGCTGCCTTGTGGGACGACGACTGGCCGCAAAACTTGGCGTAGGGCCCGGGGAGGCAGTCACCGTCCGACTCGCTTCGGCGGCTCGAAGCGCGGGCGTGTCCCCTCGGGAAGGGGCTGCCATGGCGTCGCTTTTGGTCCGCGGAATCCTCGAGACCGGCGGGCCCGAAGAGGACCAGGTGATCGTCCCCCTCTCAGTGCTTCAGAAAATGACGGGCCTTGAGGGAAAGGTCCGGAGCATCCAGGTGAGCGCGCTGACGAAGCCTGAAGACGCGTTCGCGCGCTCTGACACCTCGAAACTGAGCCCGGAGGAGTTTGACCGCTGGTATTGCTCGCCTTACGTCGGGTCAATTGCGTATCAGATCCGCCAGGCGATACCGGGCGCCGTGGCCAAGCCGGTCTATCAGGTCGCGGAGACGGAGGGCAAAATCCTCGGGCAGGTGGGGATGCTGATGGCGGTCCTGGCCGCGGCCGCGCTGGTTACCGCGGCCCTCGCGGCGGCCTCCATGATGCTGGCGACGGTCCTCGAGCGGCGCGCGGAGATCGGGTTGCTCAAAGCCCTCGGTGCAACGGACGCGCACGTCGCCGCCATTTTCTTGTCGGAGGCTCTTGCCATCGCGCTCCTCGGAGGAGCACTGGGGTCAGTGGCGGGAAGCGTGCTGGCGCGGCGGCTGGCCGTAACGATATTCGGTTCGCCGGCCGGCCTCCACTGGGTCATTTTCCCCGCTGCTCTGACGCTTGCAGTGGGGATTACTCTGGTCGGCTGCGCGATTCCTCTTGCACGGGGTCTCAAGATCTCGCCGGCGGTTGTTTTGCGCGATTGAGCGGGCAAGGCGTCAAGTCAGGCCCTGAAATGTTTGCGGGGCGGCGGGAGCGGCCGGATCACTCGATGCATCGTGACCCGGGTTCTAACGGACCCATGAATCACCCGAGCAGTCTCAAAATGTTTTGGCGGTTGTTGCTTCGGTCGATTTTCGTGAAGCGGCCGCAAGCAGCGCTCGCTGTCGGTTCGCTTCTGGTCGGCGCGGCCGTCACTTCGATGCTGCTCAACCTTTATGAGGACGTGCACCGGAAGATGACGCAGGAGTTTCGGGCGTACGGCGCAAACGTCGTCCTGTCGCCGCGCGCTGCTGACTCCCGCGACCCCTTCCGCACCGGCGGCGTCATGGACGAAGACGTGCTGAGCCGCCTGGAGGCATATCGAAATCGCATCCCTGACTTGGCGGCGCGGCCCTTGTTGTACGTGGTCGTACGCCTCAGGCGGGCTCCAGGCGCAGTTCCCGAAGTCGAACCGCAGAATGTCGTAGCCGTGGGGACGGACTTTTCGGCGGCGGGCCGGCAGGTCACATCACTCGAACCCAAAGGCGTTGCCGGCGGACCTGGCTCGGGAGAGTGCGTCGTTGGGGCGCGTGTCGCGGAGCGATTGCGGCTCGGCGCGGGCGCCCCGCTCGAGATCGAGCCTCCTGGACCGGCGACTGGTTCGCCTCCTCACCCTCGGCGGCAGTTTCGTATCAGCAACGTGGTTTCGACCGGAGCCTCGGAGGACGATCAGGTGTTCCTCGCGCTCGCCGAGCTCCAGCGGCTCGCGGGCTTCGAAAAGAAGCTGAGCCTGGTCGAGTTGAGAGTGCCCGGAGAGACCGCCGCGGTTGAGCGCGCCGTCAACGAGCTGACGCGCGCATTCCCCGGGCTTGACGTCCGACCGGTCCGGCAAATTGTTTACTCGGAAGGTCGGGTCCTGGGCATCATTCGCTGGCTTGTGGTATCGTTGACGGCACTCATTCTGGTGATCATCGCCCTCTGCATCATGGCCACGATGACGGCGATCGTGCTCGAGCGCCGCAAAGACATTGCTGTTATGAAGGCGCTTGGGGCGAGCGACCGCCTGGTGATGGGGTTTTTCCTGATGGAAGGCGCGGCGCTGGGTCTCGTGGCCGGACTGGCGGGTTACTTCCTCGGAGGGATATTGGCGACCGCGCTTGCCCGCCGCCTGTTTGGAGTCAGGCTGGATTGGGCGTGGTGGGCGCTGCCCCTGGTCTCGACGGCGAGCGTCCTGATTTCCGTCCTGGCGACTTTTCCCCCGGTCCGAATCGTCCGGAAGGTGGAGCCCGCGGTCGTGCTTAAGGGAGCTTAGGGGCCACGGCCGCCGGCGTCGGCGGGGCCGAGAGGATCAGCGGGCAGGAGTTTGAGCGGTAGCCTCAGGCCTTCGTAGCAGCGCATCAACCGCCAGGGGGCGCTGGAAAGAGAGCAAGGTTTGCCTTACATCGAAGTCAGCGGGCTGACGAAAAAATATGGCGCGGCGCTCTACGCGCTCAACCACGCTTCATTCTCGGTCGAGAGCGGAGAGTGGCTTGCCGTCATCGGGCCCTCCGGCGCCGGCAAGAGCACGCTGCTCAACATTCTCGGCTGTCTCGATACGCCCACCGAGGGGCAGGTCCTCATTGACGGCCAGGACCTCGCCAGGCTGACCGCCGCCGAGCGCGCCCGCTTCCGCGCGGAGAAGATCGGCTTTGTTTTTCAGCAATACCACCTCCTGCCTTTTCTGACGGCACTCGAAAACCTGATGCTTGCTCAATACCTGCACAGCCTCGCCGATGAAGCCGAGGCGGCGGCCGCGCTGGGCCACGTGGGGCTAGGCGACAGGCTCCACCACCTGCCGTCGCAACTTTCCAGGGGAGAACAGCAGCGGGTCTGCATTGCGCGCGCCCTGATCAACGAGCCATCGTTGATCCTGGCAGACGAGCCCACCGGCAACCTCGACGAAGTGAATGAGGCGATCGTGATGAGCCTGTTCGCCAGCCTCCATCGCCAGGGGCGGACCCTGGTCGTGGTCACTCATGACCCCGAAATCGCGCGCACGGCGGAGCGGCGACTCGAACTCCACCACGGCCGGCTGACGGAAGTGAGCATCCAAGCCCACCGCGACGAAGAGCTATTCGATGAACTGTTGCGAGCGGTGTGGAAAGTCCAGGAAATTTCGGCCGGAAGGCAGGTCAGCACAGAGACCTTGCCGGAATTTTCACAAAGCCGCGCCACGTTCCACCTGCTCGCGGCCGGAGGCTGGGTTGACCTCGGCGAAGGCCAGGTGGCTCTGACCCCGAGTGGCGAGCAGCGCGCCCTGAACATCGTCCGCCGGCATCGGCTCGCTGAGCGTCTGTTTTACGACGTCTTTGGCCTGGACGCCTCTCTGCTGCACGAAAGCGCCCACCGGATTGAAGGCATCCTGAACCCCGAAGTAGCTGACAAGATTTGCACGTTCTTGAATCACCCGCAGACCTGCCCCCACGGCGACCCCATCCCGCGCGGCGCATGCTGCGCCAGCTCGCTGGCAAGGGCCTAGCCGGGCGATACCTCAGAAAGCTCCAGGGCCAGCAGCGCCTTACAGGAAACACAGAGGAGCCGGCCGGAAGGAGTCCCGGCTTCCACGACGGCGAAGAGCTTTGTCTCGCCGCACCGGGCGCAGGCGGCGGTCGGGGCCGTCGGGTCCGGGTCGGGAGGCATCGGCCCGACGTCGCCTTTCAGTTCCCCAACCTTCGTGGTGACCGGCTCGAAAGTCGTGTAGCACTTGCTGCAAACGTGATTGAAACAGCAGTCCGGCTTGCAGGAATAAACGACGTCGCTCGAGCCGCACTGCGGACACAGAATTGAGAGGGGCGCGAGCGTCATGGCCGGCTGCTCGGGGTCAGGTTAGAGGGACCAGAAAGAAAGATATCTCTCACGAACGGTCCGTCACCCATTTTTCATGGTTAATCGCGCCCAGCCTCTTCGGGAAGGCGGCGCGCTACGTATACTTCAGCCAGCGGAAGATCTCCACGAGGGACGGTCGCTTGCCGTGCATCAGGACCCCAACGCGATAAATTCTCGCGGAGACGTACACCACTCCCACCGTGGTCAGAATGAGGAGAACCATGGAGAGAGCGATCTGCCAGAATGGAGGAGTCTGGGACGTGATCCTCAACAACATGAGGATGGGCGCGAAAAACGGGATTTCAGAAAGCACGACGGAAACAGTGGAAGCCGGGTCACGCAAGACGAAGTTGAACATGAGGAAGCTGAAGACCAGCGGCAGCGTGGCCGGCCATTGCAACTGCTGCGCGTCCTGTTCGTTCGAAGACGCTGCGCCGATGGCGGCGTAAATCGAGGCGTAGAGAAAGTACCCGGTCAGAAAATAAATCAGCAGGTACGCCATCACACCGATCGGCACGTGAAGGTTCCGCATCGGGTTGCCCGTGCCGGCGGCCGAGGCCATGGTAGCGCCGTAAGCCCCCGCCGCCGCAATGGACAGCGTCCAGATCAGGTATTGGGTAAACGCCACCGCTCCCACACCCAGAATTTTTCCCGCCATCAATTGGAAGGGCCGCACGGCGGAGACCAGGACTTCGACGATGCGGGTCGTCTTTTCTTCGAGCACCGAGCGCATGGTCACAATCCCGTACATGATCAGCGTGGAGTAGAGGAGCAAGGCGAGGACGACGGACATGAGGAAAGTCTGTCCTTTTTCTTCGGTCTCCCCTTCGCGAGTGACTCTCACGAGTTTGATCTCGACGCCCCGGACCGCCTCCTTCAGATTATCCACATGAATGCCGCGCTCTTCGAGTCGCCGCGCAATGACCGCGTCGCTGACCGCCGATTCGATCGAACCCATGAGCATGAAGTCGCCCGGGTTTCGAGTGTGAAATTCCGCCGCTTTTCCGGCGGTGACGTCTTTCGGCACCACAAGGTAGCCGTCAAGCCCCCCGGCGACCACTTCAGCCCGCAAATCCGCGCGCGTCCTTTCGGCTGCCTCCGGTTGCTCGATCGTTTTCACCACGCGGAAGAGGGGCTGCCCGTCCGGCAAATTCCGGGTCAGACCGCGGGCAATGGCGGCGGACAGGCCGCCGGCCTCGTCCAAAGTGGCAATGTTCAGCGTGTGGCTTCGCTGGCGCGTCGCGAGCAAAACCGAGAGGCCGAAGACCCCCGCGGTAAGCAGCGGGATGGAGATGGTGGCGATGACGAACCCCTTGGTCCGCACCCGAGTGATGTATTCGCGCTTGATGATCAGCCACAGCTTACGCATGGTCTTCTGAGACCTTCTCGATGAAGATGTCGTTCAAGGGAGGCTCGAGCAGTTCGAAGCGCGCGATGCGGGCGCCTTCGGCCACGGCGGCCTTGAGCAGTTCCTGCGGGTCGGCCCCGCGCCGGAGCCTGGCTTCAACGACGGCTCCGAACCGGTTGACTTTTTCGACCAGGGGCGAATTCAGGAAGCCGCCCTCGCCGGTGAATTCCATCCGCAAGGTGTTTTTGCCATAGGACTGCTTGATGGCGCGCAGGTCGCCGCCCAGGATGTTCCGCCCTTTGTTGATCAAGCAGATCGAATCACACATCATCTCCACCTGCTCCATGCGGTGCGTGGAGAGAACGATCGTCGTGCCCTGGTCCCGCAACTCCAGCATGATGTCCTTGACGGCGGCGGCGTTGAGAGGGTCGAGTCCGTCGAACGGCTCATCCAGGATGAGAAGAGGGGGGCGGTGAAGGACGGCGGCGATGAACTGAGCCTTTTGCTGCATGCCCTTCGAGAGGTCGATGACTTTTTTCTCCGCCCAGTCCGCAAGTTCCATACGCTCGAGCCAGGCGCGGGCCCGCCGGTCGGCCTCGTCTTCCGAAAGACCCTTCAACGCGGCAAGAAAGACCAGCACCTTGCGGAGCTGCATCCGCGGGTAGAGGCCGCGCTCCTCGGGAAGATATCCGATCAGGTCTTGAGTGCGGTCGCTCAAGGGCTCTCCGAGCACGTTGACCGTGCCTTCGTCCGGGATCATGACGCGCATCATCATGCGCAGTGTGGTGGTCTTTCCGGCGCCGTTCGGCCCGAGCAGACCGAAAATTGCGCCCTGCTTGATCCGCAAGCTCAAATCGGAGACCGCGACGACGGAATCGAAGCGCTTGGTGACTTGTTCGAGGACGACAGCATCCATGATCAGCCGCTCTCAACTGAACTGGCATGGCCGGAAACGAAAATCACTTTCTAACATCAAATCCTACAGGCTCGCAACCGGCGGACGGCGCGGCTCCGAGATTGGCTGCCCGACGCGGGACGGGGCAGATGCCTCAACCCAAGGGGCTGTAATCGGCTCCAGCCTTCAAGTAAGATAGGCCGGTGAGGGCCGATCCCAAAGGGGAAATCAATGCGTAATGTCGTGATCATCGGATCGGGTTGCGCGGGCTTGACGGCGGCGCTTTACTCGGCGCGGGCCAATCTGCGGCCTCTGGTCATTCGCGGCGTCGAAGCCGGCGGGCAGCTCAGCCTGACGACTCTGGTCGAAAACTATCCCGGCTTTCCCAAGGGCGTCCAGGGCCCTGAGTTGATCCAGCTCATGCAAGAGCAGGCCGCGCACTTCGGCGCGGAATTCAAGGAGGGCGACGTCACGCGGGCCGATCTCTCCAAGCAGCCGTTCGTGGTCGAGCTCGGAAAGGAGCGCATTGAAACTCGCGCGCTGATCGTCGCCAGCGGCGCGTCAGCGAAGATGTTGGGCCTGGAATCGGAGCGCAAGCTCCTGGGGCACGGCGTTTCGACCTGCGCCACCTGTGACGGCTATTTCTTCCGAGGCAAGCCGGTGGTTGTGGTGGGCGGCGGCGACACGGCTGCCGAAGAGTCTCTCTTCCTGACGCGCTACGCCACGGAGGTGACCGTCATTCACCGGCGCGACCAGTTGAGGGCCTCCAGGATCATGCAGGACCGTATGCTCAGGAACGAGAAGATCAAATTCATCTGGAATTCGGTGGTCACGGACGTCCTGGACGCGCCGAAGGGCGAAGTGACCGGCGTGAAGCTGAAGGACGTCAAGACGGGAAAAGAAACGCTCAAGGCCTGTGCCGGCGTCTTTATCGGGATCGGCCACGTGCCCAACACGGCGCTTTTCCGCGGCCAGCTCGAAATGGATGAACTCGGTTACCTGAAATCGTACGACGGCTCAAAGACGAGTGTGCCCGGAGTCTTTGCCGCCGGCGACGTCCAGGACCGCGTTTACCGGCAGGCCGTCACCGCGGCAGGTTCCGGCTGCATGGCGGCGATCGACGCGGAAAGGTTCCTCGAAGCAGACCAATGAAGCCAAGGGGGCAGACCGCGGCGGGCAGCCAGCCTGCCCAAACGGCGATGCCTGAATACCCTGCCGCTCGTCCCGAAGCCTCCGAGCCCGAGACTTGTCCCTGATAAACCCAGCCTATGCTCCGCTTCTTCCTTTTCCTCCTGTCCGAATGGGAAACCCCGAAAAGATTCCTCACCACGCATTCGCTGGGCCGGCGCCACCAGGGCTCACACAGAGCTACAGGTACCGCTCTTCGAGGATCGCTCTGTGGTGTGCGACGTGCCCGGCAAGAATGTAGGCCAACGCCCTAATGGTAAAGGAGTTCCCGCTGGCTATGCCGGTTCGCATCCAGGCCTCGGCCGGCAGATTTCGAAAGAAGGCAAGAGTCGCCAAGCGGATTCCCCGGAACTCCTCGACATGACTGGCCCACGAAAACTCGTCGGCCCTAGCAGCGCCAGCACAAACGTTCTGATCGAAGCTCGGCAAGGGGCTCTCGAAACTGCGCGCAAACCAGAATGCGCGGAACAGGAAGGCCCGCTCGCTGTCGTTGATATGATTCAGTACTTGGCGGATGGTCCACTTCTCCGGCGCGTAGCGGTGAAGGGACTTCTCCTCGGAGATGCCACGCAAGAAGGCAAGGGTTTCTTCCAACTGAGTCTCCAGTTGGCCGACGATATTGTCGCTCGTGATCCGGTCGATGTAGGTGAAGTAGTACGGCGCGGCCTCGTTGCGTTCTGGAGGTCCCATCACGCGATTATTCTAGCGCGTAGGGCGATGTGGTAGCAACGGATTGCGAGACCGTCTCTCGAAACGGCGTTCGGGTCCTCAAACCGGGCTTCGGGGGAGTCAGAGGTTGCACTTCTGCGAGTTTGCCCGGGCGCGTGGACTTGGGCCGGACAAGTTTGAATTCCAGTTGCTGGACGGCATCCAGAGGTCGCTGCAACGCGCGCTCCTGGCGGATGGCTATCGCGTCCGGGTGTACGTTCCCTTCGGCAAAGAATGGTATCCCTATTTCATGCGCCGGCTGGCCGAGCGCCCGGCCAAATTGATCTTTTTGCTCCGCCACCTGTTTCGCAAATAAATAATGAACGCGCTTCAGCGCGAGGCTTCCTGCGCGCACCGCGGGGATGGATGGGTTCCTCGGGCCAGGCCGCGGAGCGAGTCTCAGCTTTGGCGCGTCCCCCGTCGCTGGTAAGCTAGGGGTGTGACTGACTCCGGACCTGTCCGCGAGTTCGCGCTGCTGGTGGCGCGGGAGGATGACGAAGTTGACCTCGCCGTCGCCGCGCTGCTGATCGCGCGCACCGAATATCCCTCGCTCGATATCGCGGCAAACCTCCAGCGGCTCGACCGGCTGGCTGCCGAGGTCCGCGCCGGCCCGACCCAGCCTCCCTTCGAAAACGTCGAGGCGCTCAACAAGGTCCTGTTCGAGGAAGAAAGCTTTTCCGGCAACGACGAGGAATACGATGACCCACGGAACAGCTACTTGAACGACGTGCTGGAAAGCAAAAAGGGGATTCCCATCACGCTCTCGCTCGTTTATACGGAGGTGGCGCGCCGCAAGTCGCTACCGGTTGTGGGCGTGGGGTTCCCGGGCCACTTCCTGGTGAAGTACCTTACGGTCGCGGGAGAAATCTTGATCGACCCCTACCACCGCGGCACGGTGATAAGCCGCGAAGACTGCATCGCCAGGCTGAAGACCCACTTCGGCGAGGAGGCAGAGCTGAGGCCGGAATTCCTCGCGGCCTCGACGCACAAGCAAATCCTGGCACGGATGCTCAACAACCTGAAGGGCTCCTATTTCCGGCGTCGCAACTTTTCGAAAGTGCTCACCATGGTTGAACTCGCCCTGGCGATCGACCCCGGCTCGCCCCACGATGTGCGCGATCGCGGTATGGTCTATTTCCTGATGGGTCGCCATCGTGAAGCCCTGGGCGACCTCGAAGCGTACCTCAGCCTTTCGCCGCCCGATGACCCGCAGGCGCGGGAAGTGAAGCAGGCGCTCGCGCGAATCCGAGCCATGATGAATTGAGCCTTCGGCCCTCGTAGAAGTTGCTGAGGAAGGTTCGTTGAAGGTCCAGTTCAGGCGATCCGCTCGCACACCGCAAATCCGTCCCGAAGCGGAAGGATGGTGGTGAGGAGCTTCGGGGAGCTGTAAATCAGCCTGTTGAATTTCTGAATGGCGCGTGTCTCGGCGTCGCCCGCAGCAGCAGGACGCGCGACGCGGCCCGACCACAGCACGTTATCGGTGATGAACAGCCCGCCCACTCGCAGCCTGGGGACAGCGAGGCGGAAGACTTCCGGATATTGAGTCTTCGAAACGTCGTTGAAGATCAGGTCGAATTTCCCGCGGGTGGCCCCGAGCTGCCCGAGCGCATCGCCCACGAGGAAACGCACGCGGCCGAGCAGACCGGCGCGGCGAAGGTATGACCGGGCCCGGCGGGCATTCTCCGTGTCGCTATCGGTGTAATACA
>WNFH01002743.1_pt1 | contig 12352 bp, 12 predicted proteins | sample 5400411 | NCBI WGS metagenome assembly WNFH01 (sample SAMN13153347, study PRJNA577476) | soil metagenome | isolation source: 200 cm saprolite under Douglas fir tree site 2 hole 3 | place: USA:California | collected 2015-04-18
TTTCTGCCCAGTCCTCCCCCTAGACTCGCGGCGAACACCGAGCATCACCTCGAAGCGGAAACATGGCTGGTTGCCGGCACCCGATGCGTGTCCTCGCTTGGCTTCTCGCCACGGCGTGCGCCGCGCATGCCGGCGAGGCGACGGAAGCCGCAAGCGGAACGACGGACCAGTTCAAGCTCACGATCGGCTCCGTGCTGATGAGCGACTACATCTATCGCGGGATCAGCTATTCGGCGCACCAGCCGGCGGTCGGGACCTATATCGACGCCCAACAGGGCTGGCTCTACGTCTATACGAACTTCAACAGCGTGCGGTTTTCGACCAACCCCGCCGGCGAGCTGACGATGGCCGTCGGCGCGCGCCCGACGCTCGGTCCGTTCGAGTTCGATATCGGCGCGGAGTATTACTATTATCCCGGCGAGATCGGTCCGGAGCACTCGAACTACTGGGAAGGGCACGCGACGGTTTCGCACAAGCTGACCGATAAAATCACCTGGGGATCGACGCTGGCCTACGCGCCCGACGTCTGGCAGACCGGCGCCTGGGGCACCTACGCAGGCGGCACGCTCTCGTTCGATCTGCCGAGCGAATTCGTTCCCGCCGAGGTGAGCTGGTCGCTGTCCATGGATGTCGGGCGCTGGCTGTTCGGTCCCACCTCGAGCGGCGGCGGCGTGAGCGCCGCAGGCGGCGGGCTTCCCCTGCCGGACTTTACCAACTGGCACGCCGGCCTGACGTTCACCTACCGCGTGCTCAAGCTCGGCCTCAATTACACCGACACGAACCTCTCGAAAGAGAACTGCTACGTGCTGACGGGCGACGTCGCGGCCGCACCGGGCGGGATAAGCAATCCGGGCGACAATCCCTTCGGATTACGCTCGGCCCTTTGCGGCGCGACATTCTCGGCCACGCTCGGCGTCGAAATCGATCCTGCGACGTTCGGCCGTTGACGAAAAGTTGCACTCATTTTTTCCGCAAGGCATCGACGCTCCAGGGGCCGGCGCCGGCGAAGGACAGATAAAAGAACACAAAGCAGAACAGGATCGCGAGATTGCCGCCATTGAGGATGGGCAAGAAACCGCGCGGGGCATGTCCGAGAAAATAGGCAAATGCCATCTCACCGGCGAGAATGAATGCAACCGGACGGGTGAAGAGGCCCAATATCATCAGCGCACCGCCCACCAGCTCGAGCGTTCCGGCAAGGCCATAGAGCGAAAACAGCGTCACATCCTTGAACGCCGGCACGGCAGGAAATTTCAGCAGCTTCGCCATTCCATACTGCAGGAATAGCAGACCCGTCATGATACGCAGCAGGCTCAAGACGCGCGGCTGCCAGGATAGGTAGGTTTCAGCCCATGTCATCGCTCATTGCCTCGCTTCTTCTCCATGGAACGACCGCATCGCTTATCGCGGCGGCAAACCTGCAGCAAATGATATTTTGGAATTCGATCGGCATACGAGTCGAACGGCGGCGTGCGCGTGCGTGCTTTAGGCCGATTGGGTGCCGTCGGGATCCAACTGGCCATCGATGCGATCCTGTTCCGCTAAGCGTTGTGTTCCAGCTCCGCGCGATTCCACTTGGCGAGCGTCGCCGCGGCCTCGTAGGTGCTCTGGCAGAAGTCGAGCAACGCCTGGCGCGGCGAAGCGGCGCTTCGCACGTCGTCATACCTCAGCAGGAACTGCGAGAGGTCCGTATTGTAGGACGCCGCCGCGGGGCGAACGGGCGCTTTGGAAAATCCCGATGGTTCCGTCGCAGCATAGGAATAGAATGCCGGCTCCTTCACCATCTCGTCGCCCGGCCACCAGCCCACGCTGCTCACCTCGTGCGAATAGCCCTCCCGCGTGATCCGATCAGCGCCGGGAATTTCCGGCGCGCGGCGGCCGGAAAAGCGCGTCACCGCCAAGTCGAAGCTGCCCCAGAAGAAATGCACCGGGCTGGCCTTGCCGATGAAGCGTCCGCGGAATTCTTTTAAAATCGCGTCCGCCGAAACGAGGATCCGCCAGAACCGGTTGGCGTAGTCGCGATCGTACGAGGCGTGGGTGCGGTCCTGGTCGAACGGGATCGGATTTGGAATCTCGACCGGCATCGTCCAAATCTTCACCGCGATGCCCAGCGAACGCAGCGCAGCCATCACCTCCGCATAAAATTCGGCCACCGATCTCGGCGCGAGGCGCAGCGTCTTCGCCGTCCCATCGTTCTTCTCGATGAGCAGGTTGTGCTCGATGAAATCGAACACGATTTCGAACGTTTCTCCCTCGTAGGGGATGGGCGACGTCGTAAGCCCGCGTGCGGTCACGTAGAGCGGCACCTGCCACCAATGGTTCATGTACGGGCTGAACGCCAATCGGACTTTGCCGACGACCTGGGTCCACATGTGCAGCGTCGCGCGGGTGGGCTCCCAGGCTTCGAGCGGCAGCGCCGGCCAGTGCGGATTTTGCTCTGTCATGCTCGGCCTCCTTCGACCCCCGCCGTCGCTTCTCGGCCGGTTTTATCCTACTTAATCTCACGACACGCCAGCCGCCGAAAGGTTGCGACACAGCGGTCGATGTCTTCCTCGTCGTTGTAGACGTGCGGGCTGATCCGCACGCGGCCCACGCGGGGCGCGACGTAGACGCGCTCCGCCGCCAGCCGCTCGATCAAGCGAGCCGGCATGCCGGCCGGAAACTGCACGCTCAGGATATGCGGCGCCCGCACCGCGGCATTGGGAATCGTCACGCCGCCGTTGCGCAGTTGATCCGCCAGCCGCGCGGTGAGCCCGCGCAAGCGCCCCTGCACGGCCTCGCAGCCCCACTCCGCCATCATCTCCATTCCGATCGACGCCATCTCCAGCGAGATGAAGTGATCGCGCTCGCCCATATCGAAGCGGCGCGCGCCGGCGACGAATTCGGTATCGCGATAATAGCTCTCCTGCTCGGAGGTGATGGCGCGGCGGCCGTAGCTGGTCTGCTCCAGCGGCACGCCGTCCTGGCGACGTTTCGCGACGTAGAGAAAGGCGCGCGCGTAAGGCCCCAGCAGCCACTTGTAGGTGGGAAAAACGAGGAAGTCCGGGTCGAGGCTGCGCACGTCGATCGTCATCACGCCGGCGGCGTGGGTGGCATCGACCAGCAGCATCGCCCCTTGTTTGCGCAGCGCCGCGGCAACGCGGTCCATATCCACCACCCCGCCGTCGGACCAATGCACGGACGAGATCGAGGCGAGGCCGAGGGCGGGCGCGCCGGGCCGCTCGATCGCGGCAAGGACCGCCGCGGTCCAATCGCCGTCGTCGGGCCGCGGCACGACTTCGACGGTGAATCGCCCGGAAGGCGCGCGGGTCGTCCACTCCAGCACCGCAGACGAATGGTCGTTCTCCAGCACCAGCACGCGCGAACGAGCCGGCACGGTCACGAGCTTGGCCGCGGCCGCCGCGCCGTAGCTCACGGACGAAATCAACGCCACGTCGTCGGCATCGGCGTTGATCGGCCGCGCCGCCGCGCGGCGCGCACGTTCATATTGCGCGGCGGGAAGCGCCGGATCGATCAGCCAAGGCTGCCCCTTGCGCGCAACACCGGCGCGCCCCGCGTCCTGCGTGGCAATGGGCAAGGGACTCCAGGAGGCGGCGTTGAGATAGCAAATCTCGCGCGGAATATCGAACAGCGCGCGTTGCGATGGCAGCATCGTCTTGCCGTGCCTTTCCTGCCGTGCGGCAGGCGAGCGTAGCACGGATTTTTAGCGATAGCTTTTTCTGAAAGATTCTCGTTATGAGTCCGCGAAAAAAATATCATCGCCGTCGGCGATGATTCACCCCGCGTCAATGCCGGGCATAGCGCGTCGTTAAGGGCGTTCACGCCCGTCTTCAACGGGCTATGGACGCGCGTAAACGCGCTTATGACCGGGCAACAGTCGCTGGGATCAGATCAGCATTGAGAGAATCGTCTGGATCTGAGCCGACGCCGAGGTCAACAGCCCGTCGTAGCTGGTCTGGCCCTCGCCCGCGGCCTTCAGGATGACCTCGGCCATGTGCGCTTTGAGTCCCGGGGTCACCTGCTCCACCGGAATTTTGGTCATCACCTCCTCGAGGACCGCCCGCATGGTCTGGATCAGCTCTGGACCGTAGCTCGCCATGATCCGCTCTCCTGCTTCGCGCCGACAGAAATTTGACTGATGCTCCTGCGCTCGTCCCCGCGAGGGGCACCCCCGCGACAGCAAAAGCGCGTTTACGCGCGTCTGCGACGCGCTATGCGTCGCGGGGACCCCGTTGCTTTCGCGGGAATGAGCGGCGGAGCCGTGCTTGATCGGAGCAGGGTCGCCGCTTCCGCGCCCGCCGGCCAGACACAAAGCCGCGAGCGGAATCACGCTCGTGTGAGTTTTCGCTTTTTTTATTCCTAAAGGCACGCGCTGAACGAGCACCGTACACGTCGAGTCGGCAGATCAGGGCAAAACGCGGAGGTACTTTATTCTTCCGGCTCGGTGGTGAATTGCAGCGGATAGCCCTTGCGCCGGCCGGCCTCGGTCCCGCGGGTGGCCTTGGTCTCGGCGACGTCTCTGGTGTAGACGGCGACGACGCATACCCCGCGCCGATGGGCGGTCATCATCACGCGGTAGGCTTGATCCTCGCTCATGCGGAACTCGCCCTTGAGCACCGTCACCACGAACTCCCGCGGGGTGTAGTCGTCGTTGAGCAGAATGACCTTGTGCAGGCGCGGCCGTTCCGTCTTCAGGCGGACCTTGGTGCGCGGCTTGGTGGTGATGTCGGTCACTGAAGGAGCACCTCCCGACAGCGGCGCAAGATTTTACCCGCACGCTCTGCTATTTTCGCACGTTCGAGACGCTGCGTGCAATTGGCGCCGAACCGCTGCTCCTGACCTCGCACCGAGTAGCTTGCGCCTCGGCCTCGATTGATCCACGGTCGGTCTCGCTGAGGGGGCCGCGAAGGTGGTCAACGTTCATATCCATCAATTCAAACCTGGCGGCGCGGTGGTGGACGCCGGCGCGCTCGCGCAGTTCCAGCAGCAGTGGGCCACCTACCGCAAGCTCATCACGAGCAATGACCTTTCCCATCGCGAGGTCGGCGCCATCCTGCACGACACGCTCAACGAGGCGTTCGCGTCGCCGTTTACCTTCCTCGACATCGCCTGCGGCGATGCCAGCATGATGAAGACCGCGCTGCGCGGAACCAAGGTCCGCCACTATCACGGTATCGACCTCTCGCAACCGGCGCTCGAGCTCGCCGCCGCCAATCTGGCGCGCTCCCCGTTCGAGGTCGATCTCGACCATCGCGATTTCGTCGACGCCATGATGCGCAGGCCCGAACATGCCGACGCGGCGTGGTGCGGCCTGTCGATCCATCACCTCTCGAGCGACGACAAGCTGCGGCTGATGAAGGCGATCCGCGGCGCGACCAGCGCCGGCGGCATGTTTCTGCTCTACGAGCCGACGCGCCGAGATGATGAAGATCGCGGCGCGTTTCTCGAGCGCTTCTCGCGCACGAACAAACCCCTGTGGAAGACGTTGACGCCGGCCGAATGGGACCAGATCTGGCGGCACGTCACCAGCAGCGACTTCCCCGAGACGGCGGTGGTCTGGTGCGAACTCGGCCGCGAGGCCGGCTTCGCGCAGGCGCGCCAGGTCTTCGTCGATCCGACCGACTTCTTCCGCCTGTTTCGCTTCGAGGGGAGCGCGGCGACGCCGTGAACGGTCAAACCGCGGGCGTCTCGGGCTCGGTTTCCGCCGCAGCCGGCCGACGCCGTTGTCAGATATGATCGGCAGCCGACGGGCCGTTGCGCGGGAGATCATCATGCCGGAGCAGACGGGCGAGAAAGCGGAAGTGAAGATGTACTCGGACTTCAAGAGTCCGTACGCCTACTTGGCGTTCGATCCGGGCATGACGCTCGGGCAGCGTTTCAATGTGCGGGTACGATGGATTCCGTTCCAGCTGCGTCTCAAAGGCAAGGGCGAGCGCAGCGTCTATTCCGAGTACAAGGTCAAATACTCCTACATGGATGCGCGGCGCTGGGCGAAACCGCGCGGCCTTTGGATCCGCGGCCCGCTGAAAGTTTACGACACGACCCCCGCGGCGATCGGCGGGCTATTCGCCGAGACGCAGGGACGATTGCTCGACTTTGGCCGCACGGCCTTCAAGAAATTCTTTCTTCGCGAGTTCGAAGCCGATCAGCCCGAAGCCGTGGCTCGACTGATTGCGGACCTTGGCCTGTCCGACCGGCACTATCTCGAATATCTGGCCGGGCAAGGCCGCGAGGCTTACGACCGCTGTCAGGGGGAGGCCGCCGCGGACCACGTGTTCGGCGTGCCTTTCTTCCTGTTCGCGGGCGAACCGTTCTGGGGCTACGACCGGCTCGCGCTGCTCGAACAGCGGCTCGAGGAGGCCGGCCTCGCAGTCGGCGACAAGGTGACGGCGGCTTGAGCGGCGTGCGGACGCCGCCGGCCCCGACGCGGAGGCGTGCGTCCCGGACATAGGTTTTTCTGTTGGTCTTTCTGTTCGGTTTTTCTTTCGGATCAACGCAGCGAGAAAACCATGCGCCCCAAATTGCCGATGCTGACGGGCTATCGCGTGCTCGACATCACCCAGTTCGTCGCCGGCCCGACCTGCACGCGGATATTGGCCGAGCTGGGCGCCGAGGTCATCAAGGTGGAGCTGGCGCCAAACGGCGACCGCGGCCGCGCCTCCGGCGACAAACCGCGCGATGCCAAATTCAAGGCGGGCTCGCAAAGCACCTTCTTTTTCCAGCACAATCACTCGAAAAAGAGCGTGGCCGTCGACATCAAGCAAGCGCGCGGCCGCGAGCTCGTCCGGGCGATCGTACCGAAGGTCGACGTGCTGGTTGAGAACTTCGCCCCCGGCGTCATGACGCGAGCGGGTCTCGGCTATGACGAATTGAGCGCCATTCATCCCGGCCTCATCATGTGCTCGATTTCCTTGGCCGGGCAAAGCGGGCCGCTCAGCCGACAGCCCGGCTTCGACTACATGGGTGCGGCCTATGCCGGCATCACGTCGCTGATCGGCGAAGCCGATCGTGGTCCGGCACAATTCACAACCGCAATCGGAGACCACGCAACGGGGGTGACGGCGGCGATGTCCGTCGGCTTCGCCCTGCTGCACCGCGAGCGCACCGGCGAGGGGCAATACATCGAGTGCTCGCTCGTCGATACCTACTTCAACATGCACGAAGTGAACATTCCGAAATCGTCGCTGCGCGGACCTTCGTTTGCTCCGAAGCGCGCGGGTTCCCTGCATCCGGACGGCGGGCCCACCGGAGTCTTTCGATACCGGGGCGAAGAGTTCATCGCGATCACGGTGCTGCCCTATCAGTGGAACCAGATCGTCAAGGCGATGAATATGCCGGAATTGGCGGATGATCCGCGCTTCAACACGGCGCGCGCGAGACGCGACAACAACGCGGCGCTCAAGACCATCATCGAGGACTGGCTTGGCGGTTTTCCCAGCCGCGACGCGGCCGTCGCGGCGCTGGAAGCGGAGCGCGTGCCCTGCGCGCCGGTTCTCACCCTGCACGAGGCCATGGCTCATCCGCATTTGCGCCAGCGCGGAACCGTGCGCCGGGTGCGCGACGCGACGATCGGCGAATTCGACATCCCCGGGCTGCCGGTGAAATTTTCCCGCTGGGCGGATCGCAGCGAAATCGCTGCCGACCGTCTCGGCGAGCATAACGAGGAGGTTCTGCGCGAGTTATTGTCCTTGAGCGACAAAGAGATTGCCAGCCTTTACGCGGACAAGGTCATCGTTCGCGATCCGCTTCTCGATACATCAGGAGGCCGGCCGTGATGACGGGTGAAGATTTACGGTACGACGTTTCCGACCAGATCGCGGAAATCAGCCTCGCACGCCCGCCGGTGAATGCGTTGAGCTTTTCGTTGATCGAGCAACTCGTGGCGGCGTTGCGGCGGGCCGCGGCCGACGAGAACGTCCGCGCCGTCGTGTTGACGAGCGCGCTGCCGCGTCGCTTCAGTGCCGGCTTGGACCTCGCCACGATGCTCGGCAAGTCGGCAACCGAGATGCGACGGTTGCTGGACAAGCTCTACGTGGAGTTGGCCGACGCACAGTACAATCTCGGCAAGCCGTCGATCGCCGCGGTCGGCGGCTCGGCGCGGGGCGGCGGCATGACGCTGGCCATCTCTTGCGACGTGCTCCTTGCCGGCCGTAGCGCGAGTTTTGGTTATCCCGAAATCGATCTCGGTCTCGTTCCGGCAATTCATTTTGTGCACCTGCCGCGCATTGTCGGCCGCCACCGCGCCTTCGAGCTCTTGTTCAGCGCCCGCACGTTCGGCGCCGACGAAGCCTTCTCGCTGGGCCTCGTCAGCCGGATCGTGCCGGACGACAAGGTGCGAGACGAGGCGCGCGCAATGGCCCATGTGTTTGCGACAAAGTCGCGAACAACCATGCGGCTGGGGCGCGCCGCTTTCATGCGCGTCAACGATCGCGACTACAGGCGCGGCATCGGTGACGCGGTGGAGCATTTCTGCAACGTCGCCGCGACCGCCGACGCTCAGGAAGGAGTCCGGGCATTCATCGAAAAGCGCTCGCCGAATTGGTAGCCGGCGGCGTGCGGGGATCCGTCAGGGCGTAAAACGGTCTGGCCGCTTCGAAGGCCCGGCTTGCTCGCAGCACAAGGGCGTCCGCGCCGATGGCGCCGACGATTTGGAGGCCGATCGGAAGCCCGTCGCGCGTTAGTCCGCAGGGTATGGACGCGGCCGGCTGCTGCGTCAGGTTGAACGGATAAGTGAAGGGGCACCAATTCGTCCACCCGTCGCCCCATTCGCCCGAGCGCGGCACCAGACGGTCCGCCTCGAAGGCGCCGAGCGGCATGCTCGGCGTCAGCAGCAGATCGTAGCGCTGAAAGAAGCGGGCAAATACCGCATGCAGCTCGGCGCGTTTGAGCTGCGCGCGAATGTAATCCATCGCCGATGTCTCGCGCCCCCGCGCCGCGGCCGCAATGAGGCCCGGATCGGCCAGATCGCGGACGCGCTCGCCATGGGATTGCAAGAGGCCCGCGAACGACGACCACCACAAGGTGTCCCAGGCCGCGATCGGGTCTCCGTCAAGCTCCGGATCGGCTTCATCGACGTGGGCGCCGAGCTCCTCGAACACGCGCACCGCGGCCGTCACCGCCGTCTCGATCTCCGCGTCGACGCGCTCGGCGTATGCGAGCCGCGGCGAGTACGCGACCCGCATGCCGGCGATGCCGTCCTCGAGGCCGGTCCCAAAGTCGGGCGCAGGCGAGGTCCAGGCGTAGACATCGCGTAGGTCGGGAGCGGCAATGATGGTCAGAGCGAGCGCCGCATCGGCGACGGACCGCGTGAGGCAGCCGACATGCGCCAGCGTCCCGAGCGGCGAGGCCGGCCAGGCCGGCACGCGTGCGCGCGTCGGCTTGATGCCGTAGCTGCCGCCGAACGCCGCCGGGATACGGATCGATCCGCCGCCATCGGTTCCGAGATGGATATTGCCCATGCCGAGAACGACGGCGGCCACGGCGCCGCCGGAGGACCCGCCCGGCGTTTTGCGCGTGTCCCACGGATTGCGCGTCACTCCCGTCAATGGGCTGTCGGTGACGGCTTTCCAGCCGAACTCCGGCAGTGTGGTCTTGCCGATGAGGATCGCGCCTTGCTCGCGCAGGCGCGCAACCGCCGGCGCATCATGCGGCGACGGCTCGCTCGACGTGAGCTTGGACCCGAACCGGGTGGGCATGCCGGCGACGAGCAAGTTGTCTTTGATGCCGACCGGGATGCCATCGATGAGACCTCTGGGCGCGCCCGCCATCCAACGCGCCTCGGCCTCCCTTGCGTTCCTGCGCGCGCCCTCGCGATCCAGCCAGCAGTAGGCATTCACCACGCCGTTGTGCCGATCGACCCGATCGAGCACGGCATCAACCATCTCGACCGGCGAGATATCTTTGCGTCGATAGCGAGCGAGCAACTCGGCGACCGACAAGAAGGCGGTGGCATCCTTTGGTGCTTTGGTTATGATGCGCGCTCCTCCGTTCGCATCAGATCGTATCGCATGAATACAACAATGTATCACGGCCCTGCGGCGATCCGCACATCCCAGCGAGGTTCGAATGATTTCACGTCGTGGTTTGTGCAGCGCCATCGCCATTGCCGGCGTGGCGCTCGTGGCCGCAGCCGCGGCGGCTGAAGGCGAGGCTTGGCCCACCCGGGCGATACAGGTCATCAGTCCGTTCACTGCGGGTAACGCCAACGACACCGTCGCGCGCGTCGTGCTCGACCAGGTTTCGCGACAGCTCGGCCAGCCATTCGTCATCGAGAACAAGCCGGGCGGCGGCGGCACGATCGGTCCGGGCATGGTCGCCAAGGCCGCGGCGGACGGCTACACCATCTTGCTGCATTCATCCTCGATGAGCGCGCAAGTCGTGCTGCATCGGACTTTGCCCTACGATCCAATCCGCGACTTTGCGCCGGTGGTCATATTCGGAATTCAGCCCAACGTGCTGGTGGCTGCGCCGTCAACGGGCTTCAAAACGGTTGCCGACCTCGTGGCAGCGGCGAAGGCGAGACCCGGCGCGTTGACCTATGCCTCCGCCGGCATCGGCTCGGCCTCGCACATGGCCGCCGAGCGGTTGCGCCTCGCCGCGGGGATCGACGTCCAGCACATCCCGTTCCGCGGGGCGGAGGGCATGGCTGAAGTGATGGCGGGACGCATCGATTTTTATTTCGTCCCGATCGCGCCGGCGGTTCCGGTGATCGCGGACGGCAAGGTGACGGTGCTGGCGGTCAGCACGCCGAGGCGGGCGCCTGCCTTGCCGAACGTGCCGACGATCGCAGAAGCCGGCTATCCCGACGCGCAGTACGTATTCTGGGGAGGATTGTCGGCGCCGCCGAAGACGCCTCGCTCGATCGTCAACAAGCTGCACGACGAGACCCAAAAGGCTCTGGACATGCCGGAGATTGGGGAAAAACTGGCGAAGCTCGGCGTCCAGCCGCAGCCGATGAGCGTGGAGCAATTCGAACGGTTCGTCCGGGATGATGTCGCCGCGACGGTGAAGCTTGCCAAGGACGCCAACATCCTGCCGACGAACTGATCGGCGATCCGGCCCTCGGGCATCCAGCGCGCGTCGTTCAGCTAGACTTTTTTCTGCCGGAACTGGATGACGCTCGCCGGCTGGTAGAGCAAGACTTCGACCGTCGCGAGCAGCTGATCGGCGCCGAAGGGCTTGCTAAGCACAACCGCCCCGCGGAATCCCGCTGGCAGAGCCTCGCGTCCGTATCCGGTCACGAATGCAAACGGACGGTTTTTCCGTGTCAGCAAGGTCGCAAGCTCGTCGACCGGCTGGCCAGCGAGATTGACGTCGACGAGAGCCGCGTCGCAGTCTGCTTCCTCGATCAGCTGTTTGGCGCGTTCGAGCGTCGCAGCCTGCCCGACGACCTTGCATCCCGCCGCCGTCAGGGTCGATTCCACGTCCATCGCCACCAGCGGCTCGTCCTCGATGAGGAGGATCCGCTTGCCATGAAGCGTATGGTGGTCGCTCGGCGCTGCGAGCAGCGAAGGTGCGCCCGACGTTTTCGGCGCCGCCGCATCGCCGGCAGCAGATCGCGCCGCTTCCGGAAGCGGCAATTTAATCTCGCAGGTCAGGCCGTCCGTGCGGTACTCGACGGATGCTTCGCCGCCGTGGGCGCGCATGGTTTGCTCGATCAGCATGCGACCGAATCCGTGTGTGCTCGGAGCGCTGACCTTTGGACCATTGCTCTCCTTCCACGACAACAGCAAGCTGCAGCCGCCGTTCGTGCGCACCTGCCAGGTGACCGATAAGCGCCCGTAGGGCACCGACAGTGCGCCGTATTTGCGCGCGTTGGTGGCGAGCTCATGCAGGACCAGCGCCAAGTGCACGGCCGCTTGCGCGTCGAGCACGAGCAACGGCCCCAAGCACGAGATCCGGTTGTCGTTGGGGGCGCCGATCAGCACCTGCTCGTTCACCAGCTCCATCACCTCCGCGCCCTGCATGCTGGTCTTGGTGAGGAGCGTGTGAGCCTTTGCCAACGCCTGAATACGGCCGGTGAAGCTCGAAACAAAATCGGGCGGGCTCTTGGCGCGAACCAGCGATTGGTTTGCGATCGCCTGCACCGTCGCGAGCGTGTTCTTGACCCGATGCGCAAGCTCGTCGGTCAGGACGCGCTGCAATTTCTCCGTCCGCTTGCGTTCCGTGATGTCGCGGCCGACCTTCGATGCGCCGACCACCTTTCCCGATCGGTCGCGCAGGGGGGATACGGTCAGCGATACGTCGACGCGGCGGCCATCCTTGGCAACGCGCACGGTCTCGTAATGCTCGATGCGTTCGCCTCGTTGCAGCCGCGCCAGGATCTCCTTCTCCTCGTGATGCAATTCGGGCG
>WNFH01002746.1_pt1 | contig 12350 bp, 14 predicted proteins | sample 5400411 | NCBI WGS metagenome assembly WNFH01 (sample SAMN13153347, study PRJNA577476) | soil metagenome | isolation source: 200 cm saprolite under Douglas fir tree site 2 hole 3 | place: USA:California | collected 2015-04-18
GCGAAATACGTCAACACGGGAGAAGTTCCGCCTCCCGTGGGCAACCATCATCCGCTCACGGCGCCCATGGGCGTCTACCGGGCGAAGGACGGCTACTTCAACCTGGCGGTGGGCAATGACGAGATGTGGGGCCGCATGTGTGCGGCCCTCGATCTGCCGGCGCTGACCGACGACGCGCGCTTCAGCGGCATGCACGCGCGCGTCGCGAACCGCAAGGAGCTCGACGCCATCCTCGAGACGGCGCTGCAGCGCCGGACCGCGACGGAGTGGGTCGAGGCGCTCAATGCCGCCGGCGTCGCCTGCGGGCCCATTTACACCGTGGACCAGGTCTTCGCAGATCCCCAGATCAAGCTGGCCAACCTCGTGCGCGAGGTGTCCAATGCCGCCTGGGGGCCCCACAAGGTGCTGGCGCTGCCCGTGCACCTCTCCCGCACGCCCGCCGAGGTCGTCCATGCGGCATCCATGACGGGCGAGCATACTCGCGAGGTGCTCGCGGAGCTGGGTTATGACCCCGCCACCATCGACGCCCTGCTGGCCGCGGGCGTCATCGAGCAATACAAGCGGGAGCAACGCGAACGCGAGCAACACAACGGACCGCGGCACAGCGGAGGTCGGCAATGAGCGATCACATCCTGGTAGAGCAGGACGGCGCCATCGCCACCGTCGTGTTCAACCGTCCCAAGATGCGCAATGCCATCAGCCTCGCGATGTGGACGGAGATCGGCGCCGTGACCGAGCGGCTGGCCAAGGACGACGCCGTCCGCGCCATCGTCTACCGCGGAGCGGGGACGGAGGCCTTCGCCTCGGGCGCCGACATCTCGGAGTTCGAGGAGAACAGGAAGGACACCGCGACCGCGCTGGCCTACAACAAGCAAACCGAGGCGGCCTACCGCGCGATCCGCCTCTGCCCCAAGCCCACGGTGGCCATGATCCTCGGCTTCTGCATGGGCGGCGCCATGGCCATCGCCATGGCCTGCGATCTCCGCTTCGCGGCGGCCGGCTCGAAGTTCGGCATCCCGGCGGCCCGGCTCAGCATCATCTACGGCCTCGACGCGGTCCATCAGCTCGTGACGCTCGTCGGTCCGGCCTACGCCAAGGACATCCTCTATTCGGCGCGCGCGATCGAGGCCGCCGAGGCGCTCGCCATCGGCTTGATCCAGCGCCTGCTGCCCGCCGCCGAGCTCGAGGCCTCCACCTACGACTACCTGGGCGCGGTCGCGGCCAATGCCCCGCTGTCCATTCGCGGCACCAAAGCCCAGGTCCGGGCGATCTTCGAAGGGATCACCGAAGCCCACCGCGAGCAGCTCAAGGCCATGGGCATCGAGACCTTCAATAGCGAGGACTATAAGGAAGGCACCCGCGCCTTCCTCGAGAAGCGGAAGCCCATCTTCAAAGGCCGGTAGCCCCTGCGGATCACCGTCCTCTCCTCCACCCCGCTCAATGCGCTGGAGGGGAGCGGAACATTCGTGGGCATCGCCGGGCTGGCCCAGGGCCTCGAGGCGCTCGGGCATCGGCTCACGCTCAGGCCCCTTCGGCTCCGCACCCGCTTTCACACCCTCGACCGCTGGCTCTACAACCTGGGCGTTTTGCTGTCTCCCCCGCGGGAGGCCGACCTCGTCGTGGGCGTGGACCTGGACGGCTTTCTCTGGGCGCGGCGTCGCCGGATCCCGTTCGTCGTCAGCCTCAAGGGCATCATCGCGGACGAGCTCAAGAGCGAGCGCGGGTGGGTGCGCGTCCTTCTGGGCGTACAGGCGGGCTGGGAGCGGCGGAATACGGAGCGGGCCGACCTGGTTCTCGTCACGAGCGCCTACTCGGCCGAGGTCGCGCGCTGGGAATACGGCGTGGTGACCGAACGCCTGGTAATTGTGCCCGAGCCCATCGAGCTCGCGGCCTGGGACGCGCAGTTCAGCCAGGCTCGGCGTCGCCTCGAGAAGCAGCGGGATGCCGGCCCGGTGGTGCTGTCGGTGGGCCGCATGTACCCGCGCAAGCATTTCGCCGATCTCCTCCGGGCGGCCGTTCGGCTCCACGCGAGAATCCCCGGCGTCCGGATCCGCATCGTAGGTCGGGGGCCTGAATGGGAGGCGCTCAACCGCCTGCGCGCCGAGCTGGGGCTTGGCGAGACGGTGGCCCTCCTGGGCGACGTGAGCCGCGAGCGCCTGGCCGAAGAATATGTGGGCGCCGATGTCTTCTGCCTTCCCTCCGTCCAGGAAGGATTTGGCATCGTCTTCCTCGAAGCCATGGCGGCCGGGCTGCCGGTGGTCGCCTGCCGGGCCGCGGCTGTTCCCGAGGTGGTTCAGGACGGGGTGACGGGGCTGCTTGCGCCGCCGCGCGACCCCGCGGCATTGGCGGGGATCCTCGAAGCACTGCTGCGGGACCCCGAGCGCGGCCGAGAACTCGGCGAGGAGGGCCGCCGTCGGGTCAATTCCTATACACCCGAGCGCGTCGCCGAGCGCTTCCTGAACGCGGTAAGATGGACGGTGAAGCGGGCGGCGCCCCCGACACGGGGCGATTGACGAGAGGGGACCGATGTCGATTGTCTATGCGACCCGGAAATTCACGTTCTCCGCGGGCCACCGCTACTGGCGGGAGGATTGGAGCGCGGAGGACAACACACGCGCCTTCGGCCAGCTGACCGTCGCGCACGGCCATAACTACACGCTCGAGGTCACGGTGCGCGGCGCCGTGGACGCGCGCACGGGCATGGTGGTGGACCTCGCCGAGCTCAAGCGGCTGGTGGGCGATGCCGTCGTGGCCCGTTTCGACCACGCCGATCTGAACCGCGACCCGTTCTTCGCGCCCGGAACGATTCCAACGACCGAGAACCTGGTGCGCGCGATCTGGGACCTGCTCGTTCCGAAGCTCGGAAGCGAGCGGCTCTACCGGCTCAGGCTGTGGGAGGATCCGACGTTTTACGTGGAGTACTTCGGCTCGTGAGCAGCCTCCAGCTCACGCGCAGCTACCATTTCAGCGCTGGCCACCGGCTGGTGAACCCCGCCCTCACGGAGGAAGAGAACGCGCGCGCCTACGGCCAGTGCGTCCGCCAACACGGACACAACTACTTCCTCGAGGTCACGGTCGCGGGTGCGCTGGATCCCGTGACGGGCATGTCCGCGGATATCGGCACACTGGACGCGCTCGTCGAGCGGGAGGTGCTCAGCCGCGTGGATCATTACGATCTTTCGTCCACGGTGCCCGCGCTCGAGGGCATCATCACCACTGGCGAAAATCTCGCCCGCACCTTCTGGCAGTGGCTCGCCGCCGCGCTGCCGCCGGACTCGCTGCGGCGCGTTGCCGTGGTCGAGACGGCCAATAACGTGTTCGAGTACTGCGGCGATCACGCAGGCCCCCCGAGGTCACCATGATGGAGCGCCTGATTCGCGACCTGCTCAAGGAGATCGGCGAGGACCCGAATCGCGAAGGCCTGGAGAAGACGCCGGCCCGCGTCGCCAAGGCCTGGGAGTACCTGACGTCTGGCTACCATCAGAACGTCAACGACGTGCTCAACATGGCGCTCTTCACCGAAGAGTACGACGAGATGGTGGTCGTGAAGGACATCGATCTATATTCCGTCTGCGAGCATCACCTCCTTCCATTTTTTGGCAAGTGCCACATCGCCTACATGCCGTCCCGGAAGATCGTGGGGCTGTCCAAGCTGCCGCGGCTGGTGGAGATGTTCGCGCGGCGGCTCCAGGTGCAGGAGCGGCTGACCACCCAGATCGCCCAGACGCTCAATGACGTGCTGCAGCCGCGGGGCGTGGCCGTGGTCATCGAGGCCCTGCACCTCTGCATGCTCATGCGGGGCGTCGAGAAGCAGAACTCCAAGGCCGTGACCTCCGCAATGCTCGGCGCCTTCCGCGACCGGCCTGAGACGCGCGCGGAGTTCATGGAGCTGATCAAGTCGCGCGGCGGGCTCGTGATTTGAAGCTCGGCGGCCAGGTAGCCATCGTGACGGGCGGCGGCCGCGGCATCGGCCGCGCCGTGGCACTGGGCTTCGCCCGCGAGGGCGCCGCCGTGGTGCTGGCCGCCCGCTCGGTGCGGGAGCTGGCCACGGTGGCCCGCGAGGTGGAGGGTGCCGGCGGCCGCGCCCTGGTCGTGCCTACCGACGTGCGACAGGAGCCGGCCGTGGCGGCCCTCGTCAAGCGCGCCCTGGCCGAGCACGCGCGCATCGACATCCTCGTCACCGCCGCCGGCGTCGCGAGCTTCGGTCCGGTCGCTGACAGCAAAACCGAAGACTGGGACCAGATGCTGGCAGTGAATCTGAGAGGGGCCATTCTTTGCTGCCGCGCGGTGCTGCCCGCGATGATGGAGCGGCGGCGCGGCACGATCGTCAATATCGGCTCGGTCGTGACCAGGCGGGCGCTCGCTGGGAGCGCCGGGTACACCGCGTCCAAGTACGGCCTGCTGGGCTTCTCGCGGGTGCTGGCAGAGGAGATGCGGCCCCACGGCGTGCGCGTCGGCGTGCTCTCCGCCGGCGCCACGGACACGCCCCTCTGGGACGCCGTGACCGGCGGGCCCGACCGCTCGCTCATGCTCAGGCCCGAGCAGGTGGCCGAGGCCGCCCTGCTCATGGCCGCGCTGCCGCCCAATGCGACGCTGGAGGAGCTGAGCCTGCTGCCGGCCGGCGGCATCCTCTGACCGCCGCCCCCCGACCTCCGATATCCTCTGTTATAATGAACGTGCGTGTCCCGGACCGAATACCAAACTCCAAGGAGGCATCGATGATCACGTTGAGCGAAACGGCCGCCAAGAAGATCTCCGACCTGCGGCTGGAGGAAGGGAAGCCCGAATGGGGCCTCCGCATCCGCATCGTCGGAGGCGGCTGCTCCGGCATGTCCTACGAGCTCGGCTGGGACGACGCGGCCGCCGAAGGGGACAACGTGATCGAGTCGCACGGGGTCAAGGTCTTCGTGGACGCTCACAGCGCCCCCTATCTGCAGGGCAGCGAGATCGACTACGTGGACAACAACATGATGGGCGCCGGGTTCGCGATCAAGAACCCCAACGTCAAGTCGTCCTGCGGGTGCGGCTCCTCGCACCAATTCTAATCAGGTCTGTAAACCGGTTGGCGGCGTCATGAAGGTGCAAGTCAGGTTCTTCGCCCGCTACCGCGAGGAAGCGGGGCGCGACCTGGTGGAGCTCGACCTTCCCGAGGGCGGGACGGTGGAGGCGGCCTGGGACGCGGTGTCCGAGCGATTCCCCCGCCTGAGCCCGTATCGGCCGTTCACCCTCTTCGCGCTGGGCAATGACTACGTCCACCCCGATCATCCGCTCGGCGAGGGCGACGAGCTCTGCGTCTTCCCGCCTGTGAGCGGCGGGTCGGCGCCGGCCGATTCGAAGCCCGATTGGATCGAGGTTACCTCGGACCCGCTGTCTGAGCGGGCCCTGGCCGACGCCGTGGCCGATCCCGGAGCCGGCGCCGTGGCGCTTTTCTCCGGCGTCGTCCGCGAGCAGACCGGGGGACGCCGGGTCAAGTTCCTCGAGTACGAAGCCCACGCGACGATGGCCGCCGTCAAGATGCGGGAGATCGCCGCCGAGCTGCGCGCGCGGTGGCCGGGCATCCGGCGGATCGCGATCCTCCACCGGGTCGGGCGCCTCGAGATCGGGGAGTCGAGCGTCATGATCGCCGTCTCCTCGCCCCACCGGCGCGAGGCCTTCGAAGCCTGCCGCTTCGCCATCGACACGCTGAAGGAGACGGTGCCGGTCTGGAAGAAGGAATACTTCGAGGATGGGGAGATCTGGGTGGGCCTGCAGTCTGAATGTGACGACAAGCACTAGTCTCGCAGCCAAAGTCCTCGCTACCATTCGCCGCCATGGGCTGCTCCACGGCGGCGAAACTGTCTTGGTCGCCGTCTCGGGCGGCGCCGACTCGGTGGCCCTGCTCGATCTCCTCCATGAGCTCAGCCCCGCCCTGCGCCTGTCCCTCCACGTCGCCCACGTCCACCACGGGCTTCGCTCCGAGGCCGAGTCCGACGCCGCCTCCGTGGCGCGGCTCTGCGAGAGCCTGGCCGTGCCATTTCACTTCGAACGCGTCGCGGTCCGCCGCGGGCCTCCCTGGGAGGGGCTCGAGGCCGAGGCCCGGCGCGCCCGATACTCGGCGCTTCTCGCGCGCGCCCGGGCTTTGGACGCACACCGCATCGCGACGGGCCACACCGCCGACGATCAGGCCGAGACCGTGCTGATGCGGCTGCTCCAGGGCGCGGGGCCGCGCGGGCTGGCCGGCATCGCGCCCGCGCGGGGCCCGGTCATCCGCCCATTGCTGGACACGCGGCGGCACGAGATCGAGACGCACCTGCGCGAGCGCGGGCTCGGATGGGTGGAGGACACGACCAACCGCGACCCGCGCTTCCTCCGAAACCGCATCCGCCACGAAGTCTTGCCCTTCCTCGGCGAGGTCTGGGGTCGCGAGGTGATCGCATCGCTGTGCCGCTCGGCGGCGACGGCCCGTCGCTGGGTAGTCGGTCTCGAACAGCGCGCCCGCATCGAGCTCGAGCGCCTCGCGGGCCGCGGGCCTCTCGGCTTCGTGTTCCCCGTCGCCGACCTTCAGGCCCTGCCCGAGGAGCTGGCCGTTCAGGTGCTGCTGCTCGCGGCATCCGAGCTTGGCGAGACGCGGCCGCTGCGCGGCGCCGCCCAGCGCTCGCTGCGGCGGTTCTTGAAGCCCGCCGCCGGCCGGCGGTCGGTGAGGCTCGGCAGCCTGGCCGTTGAGCTGAGCGGCCGGCGGCTGCGGGTGGGCCCAGGCCGGCCCGCCGCCCTGTGCACGCGCCAGTGGCCGGTACCCGGGATCCTCGAGCTGGGCGAGGTCGGGCTCCGACTCGAGGCGCGCTGCTTCGAGCGCCCCGCCGATTACGGCCCGCCGCGGGAAGACGATCGGGTCGCCTTCGACGCCGATGGGCTGCCCGCGACGCTGCTCGTGAGGCCGCGCCGATCGGGTGACCACTTCCTGCCCTTTGGCGCCGCGGGCGAGCGCCGGCTGAAGTCATTCCTGATCGACGCCGCGGTGCCGCGCTGGGAGCGGCCGCGCGTTCCGCTGCTCGAAGCGCGGGGCGAGATCCTGTGGGTGGCTGGGCTCCGACGCGGACAGGCCGCCCCGATCACGGCTGAGACCAGGCGTATCCTCGAAGTGACACTGCGCCCCCTCTAGCGGTTGCCCCGGGCGCCGGAGTAAGATGACGCGCGGACACGACCATGCCCATGCCGTTCTTCCTCCGCGCGCCGCTGTTCTCGCTGCTCGTCTTCGCCCTGCTCGCTCCCGCGGCGCCGGCGGCCGCCCAACCGCCCGCGTCCCAGCGGACGCCGTCGCCGGAGTCGCGCCGGCTCCTCCAAGCGCTCGAGGACGCCTTCGCGGCGGTGGCCGACGAGGCCATGCCGTCCGTCGTGAACGTGAGCGTCAAGACCCGCCGCGCGGCCTCCGAAAGCGCCGAGCCGCCGGGCGGCGACGAGCGCTTCCGCGAGTTCTTCGGCCAGGACTTCTACGACCGCTTCTTCCGCCGCCGGCCGCCGCGGGACGAGAGCCGCGCCGCCGGCTCGGGTGTCATCGCCGATGCCCGCGGCTACATCCTGACCAATAACCATGTGGTCGAGGAGGCGGCCGAGATCGAGGTGCGGCTCTCCGACGACCGAAAGTTCAAGGCGACGATCGTGGGCCGCGATCCCAAGACCGATCTGGCCGTGCTCAAGATCGACGCCCCTCCGGGGAAGCTGCCGGTGGCCCGGCTCGGCGATTCCGACAAACTCCGCGTCGGCCAGTGGGCCATCGCGATCGGCAATCCGTTCGGCCTCGACCGGACCGTGACGGTCGGCATCATCTCGGCGACGGGGCGCACGCGGGTGGGCGTGGCGACATACGAGGCCTTCATCCAAACCGACGCCTCGATCAATCCGGGCAACTCGGGCGGGCCGTTGCTCAACCTCGAGGGACGGGTGATCGGGATCAACACGGCCATCGTATCGAGTGGCCAGGGAATCGGCTTCTCGATCCCCATCAACATGGCGCGCGACATCATGAGCCAGCTCATCAGCAAGGGCCGCGTCGTGCGCGGGTGGCTCGGCGTCGTGATCCAGGACCTCACTACGGAGCTGGCCGCGGGGTTCGGCGTGGCGCCGAGCAGCGGCGTGCTGGTCTCCGACGTCATGAAGGGCGCGCCCGCCGAGGCGGCCGGCATCAAGGCCGGCGATATCATCGTGCAGTTCGACGGGGCGCCGGTGAAGGAGGTCACCGAGCTCCAGAAGCGCGTGGCGGGAGCCCCACCTGGCCGGCCGACGCCGATCGTGGTCGTCCGCGACGGCAAGCCGACTTCGCTCACGGTGAGAATCAGCGAGCAGCCGGGCGAGGAGGCGGCCGTGTCGCCGCAGCCGAAGGAGCAGACGCTCGGGCTCACGGTCGAGCCGATCACGCCCGAGACGGCCGCGCGATTCAAGCTCTCGGCGCAGGTGGGGGTCGTGGTGACCGAGGTGGCATCGGGGAGCTCGGGGGAGCAGGCCGGCATCCGCGCCGGGGACGCCATCCTGGAGCTCGCCCGGCAGCCGGTCTCGGACGTGGACGGCTTCCGCCGCCTCATGGCGGGGCTCAAGCCCGGCGAAGCGGTGCCCGTGTACATCCAGCGCGGTGGGGGGCGCAACGAATATGTCGTCCTCACGATCCCTGAGTCCAAGCGCTAATCCGGGTCGCGAGCCCGGCTCCCACCGGCCGCCGCCTGTCGCCCTCGTCATCGACGACGACCTGGGCGTTCGCGAGTCGCTGCACGTCATTCTCGAGGAAGACTTCGAGGTTCTCGAGGCGGTGAACGGCGCGGCCGGTCTCGATGTCCTCCGCTCGCGGCGCGTCGACGTGGCGCTGCTGGACGTGCGCATGCCCGGCGAGCGCGGCCCCGCGGTGCTGCCGCGCATCCTGGCGCTCGACGAGAACATCCCGGTGATCCTGATCACGGCCGTGCCCGAGGTGCGGGACGCGGTGGAGTGCATCAAGGCCGGCGCATACGACTACGTCGTGAAGCCATTTGACGTGGAGGAGATCTTGGCCCTGGTGCGGCAGGCGGCGAACCAGCGGGTGCTCGAGCGCGAGGTGCGCTACCTGCGCTCGGAGCTGGACCGTGCCCATGGCTTCGACGAGCTGGTGGGCCGCCACCCCTCGATGGTGCGCCTCTACGAGCTGATCGCGCAGGTGGCCCAGACCCACGCCACCGTGCTCGTCACCGGCGAGAGCGGCACCGGTAAGGAGCTCGTCGCGCGCGCCATCCACCGGCAGAGCCCGCGCCGGGACGAGCCCTTCGTCGCGGTCAACCTGGCCGCGATTCCCGACACCCTGCTCGAGTCGGAGCTGTTCGGCCACGAGAAGGGTGCCTTCACCGGCGCGCACTCGCGCAAGCCGGGCAAGTTCGAGCTGGCGCATGGCGGCACGCTGTTTCTCGACGAGGTGGGCAGCCTGCGCGTGGACCTCCAGGCGAAGCTGCTGCGCGCGCTCCAGCAGCGGGAGATCGAGCGGCTGGGGGGCACGCGGACCATCCCGGTGGACGTGCGCGTCATCGCGGCCACGAACACCGACCTCCTCCGCGCGACGCGCGCTGGCGCCTTCCGCGAGGATCTCTTCTACCGGCTCAACGTCGTGCCGCTTGGCGTCCCCGCGCTCCGCGGGCGCAAGTCGGACATTCCCACCCTCGTCGAGCACTTCGTGCGCAAGTACTCTCAGGAGTTCAAGAAGGACGTCCGCGGCATCTCGCGTGGGGCACTTCCCGCGCTGGAAGCCTACGACTGGCCGGGCAATGTGCGTGAACTGGAGAACATCATCGAGCGGGGCGTGGCGCTGGCGACCCGCCCCGTGATCCGCCTGGAAGATCTCCCGCTCGAGCTGTCCATCCACGAAGCCGGGCTCGCGCAGGGCGCGGGGGAGTCCTCCACGCTCACGCTCGAGCAGGCGCGGGAGCGCTTCGAGCAGGCGTACGTGCTGCGCGCGCTCGAACGCGAGGAATGGAACCAGAGCCGTGCCGCCCGCAGCCTTGGGATCCACCGCAACACCCTGCTCGCGCGGCTGGCCGGGTGGGGGATTCGCCGCGAAGACCGGACCGGGCCCGCCCAGCAGGCCGGCGGGGCGGCCACGTAGGCCCTGGCATCCGCGGGATCGGAGGGGAAGACACGATGCGCGCTCGCCTGATTCGTGCCGCGGGATCCGTGCTGACCGTGCTCCTGCTCACCGGGTGCGCCGACGAAATGGTGCGGTTCCGCTCGTTCAGGGATCCCCAGATCGAGCGTCTGCCGAATGCCCAGCCGGTCACGGTTTTCCGGTTCGCCGATGTTCGTGGCGAGGAGGGTGATCACGCCAATCCGCTGCTGGTCGGCGCCGTGTACAACGGGGTCGGCATGAAGACCGCCAAGGTGATGACGCCCACGCCGTGGCCCGAGTCGCTCGTCGAGCAGCTGGCCGCCGGGTTCGCCCAGCGGGGCGTCCAGACGGTGGCCGTGAAGGATCGCGTGTACGCTCCGGGCGTGGCAATCTCCACCCCGCTGGCGCTGGGCGGCGAGATCCACAACTTCTCGACGGAAGGCCGCTGGCGCGACGAGTGGGCCCACGTCAGCGGGATCATTCGTCTCTACGACCGGCAGGGGACGCTGCAGGTCGAGAAGCCCATCAACATCCGAGTGCGCGCGGTCGAGGCGCAGTCTCTCGAGGCCATTCTGAATTCGGCCGTGAGCCAGTTCGTCCGCGCCGTCGTCACGGATCCAGGCGTGACGCAGCGGCTTGTCGCGTCCCGCTAGCTCATCCGGAAGAGCGGCGCGCGGTGAGCAGCCCCCGGACAGCCTGGCGCAGCGCCTCCACCGTGAACGGCTTGGGCAGCAGCGGCAGCCGGGCCTCGCGAAGGAAGTCTTCGTGCTTCTCGTCCGCGCCGTGGTAGCCCGACACGAAGAGCACGGCCGGATGCGGCGCGGGACGATCCCGGATCGTCTCGTAGACCGCCCGACCGTGCACGTCGGGCATGTGCAGATCGCAGACGATCAGCTCGTAGGCGCCGGCCGCCAGCCGCTCGAGCGCTGCGCGCCCGCTGTGAACGGTCTCGACGTCATGACCGTCGGCCCGGAGAACAATCTCCACGAGCTCGGCGACGTCCGGCTCGTCGTCCACCACGAGGATTCGCGACACGGCACACAGCCTAGCAGGGGCGCCAGTCATCGTCTTCATCGATATGTCCTTACTGCGTGACATCGGCCGCCTTTTGGCGCGCGACATCCGACGGCGTGCGGCAGACGCAAGAGACGCGAGCGTGCGACGGGTTGCCGTGCTCGATCTCTTCCGGCGCGCCGCACGGATCGCAATCGCGCTGGCCGCGGCGGCTCACGCCGCGGGCTGCGGCGCCGCGGATGCCCCGCTCACCCTCGCGTTCACCCCGTCGCGGGACCCCACCGCGCTCCAGGAAGCGGGCGACGCGTTCGCCAAAACACTCACGCGCCTCTCGGGCGTGCCGATCCGCGCCCAGGTCGCGTCCGACTACGCCGGCGTGGTCGAGGCGCTGCGAAGCCGGCGCGTCGATCTCGCCTTCGTCCATCCCGTCGGCTACGTGCTCGCCAATCGCGAGGCGGGCTGTCTGATCCTCGTGCGGGATATCTGGCAGGGCAAGACGGCGTACACGGCGCGCTTCTACGTGCGGAAGGACAGCGGGATCCGGCGCCTCGAGGATCTGCGCGGCAGGACGGTGGCCTTCGTGGATCCGGCCTCGAGCTCGGGCTATATCTACCCGATGGTGCTGCTGATGAAGCAGGGGCTGATTCGCGACCGCGATCCGAAGACGTTCTTCAAGGACGCGCTGTTCGCCGGCACCCACGAGGCCGCGCTGCAGGCGGTGCTCCACGGCCGGGTGGCGGCTGCCGCCTCCTTCGACAAGGCGCCGGAGATCCATCTCAAGGACCCGGCGCTCGTTGCTCAGCTTGTGTTCATCGGCGAGACGCCGCCCATTCCCGAAGCCGGCATCTGCGCCCGCCCCGGGCTCCCCGCCGAGACCCTCGCCAAGGTGAAGCGCGCGCTGCTGGCGATCAAGGGCCCGGAGCACGCGGCCCTGCTCAAGCAGATTTACGACATCGACGGCTTCATCGAGGCGTCCGACGGCGACTACCAGCCGGTGCGCGATGCGATCGCGCTGATGGGAATGAAGCCCTCCAGGTGACGGAGGGGAAAGGCGCGGGACAACGGCTCGACGCGGCGACCGCTACTTACGATTCACGCACTTGATGAGGCGCCATCCGTTGAAGAGGTTGACCTTGGTCGAGCTCTCCGCGGTGAGACCCACCTGCTTGAGGAGTGGCTCGAGCGCCAGGTTGGACTTCCAGCCGAGCCGGGTGCACACGGGCGCGAGCATGTCTTCCAGCCA
>WNFH01002749.1_pt1 | contig 12338 bp, 13 predicted proteins | sample 5400411 | NCBI WGS metagenome assembly WNFH01 (sample SAMN13153347, study PRJNA577476) | soil metagenome | isolation source: 200 cm saprolite under Douglas fir tree site 2 hole 3 | place: USA:California | collected 2015-04-18
TGCCGCGCTCGCGCTCCTCGGGGGCTTTGTCGATCTGGTCGAAGGCGGTGTACTTGTTGGCCGCGCTCAAGGTGGCCAACACTTTGGTGATGGCCGCCGTCAAGGTGGTTTTGCCGTGGTCGATATGGCCAATCGTGCCTACGTTCACATGCGGCTTCGTTCTCTCAAATTTCTTCTTTGCCATTTCCTAATCTGGCTCCTCCTGCAATACTACCTGCGATCAGATAGCAATCAATGGGTATAGACATGCAGCAGCCGTCCCCTGGTTACCTGATCGCCATTTTCATTCAAACTTCCCAGCCCTGGACCACACTTTCCAGTATACTCGGATGTGTTGGCCTTTTTGGGAAGTGACGATCTTTTCAGAAGACGGCAGCAAAAGCTCTTGTACGTCCTGCGCGGAAATCGTGAAGATGTATGTATGCAATTCAGGCAAAGCATCCATATTCAGAAACCACGGGAGCCCGTGATGGGAATTGAACCCATGACCCCAGTCTTACCAAGACTGTGCGCTACCTCTGCGCCACACGGGCAAGGCTTCAGGCGTGCTTAGGTGGGCAGTGAGGGATTCGAACCCCCGAAGTCGGAGACAGCTGATTTACAGTCAGCCCCATTTGGCCACTTTGGTAACTGCCCAGGATGAGAACTCTCGCCGGATACATAGTATAACTACATCCACCGTTGCCCATGCCATCTGGGGTTGAGCCGGAGCAGCCAGACGAAGAATGCCGACTAAGGGACTCAAAGACCTGCTACTTTCGTCACAAAGTGTACGCTCCCGTACCTCCTGAGTGATCGACGTGCCTATTATAGCCGACGCTTTGTGCCATGTCAAGCATTTTGTGACCCTCTGTTAAAATAAAACCAGGAAAGATTTAAGAGGAAATTATTAGCACAGCTATAAAATAGTACCAAAAACCATTGCGTCTTTGGCAAATTGCTGGTATAATCACAATCGTTGGAGAAAAAACAAACCTCGTACCTTTTGCAACCTGGCCTTCCCACGAGAGATATACGGCAAATTGAACACATTGGAATAAAAGAGGTAAGTCTTTATGACGACAAATTGGGACTTCGGTCGTTCTTCCCTGCTTATCGAACAGTACCAGCATGAAATGGATATCATTGCTGTTGCCCTTCAAGAAGAAAGTCAGGATGAACGGGAAGAGCGTTTAAGCCTGGTTTCGCGTTCATGGCCACTCACCAGTGCCTGTTTCCATGCTCAGCTTGAGCCTGCTGAAGTTCCTGTATATGCCTCTTCAGTAGCATTTGCGCGTCCGTAGCGTTTGTCCGTATCCGTAGTAAAAGATATGTAGTAAGAAGCAATGCCTCATCCACCAGAACTTACACCGGATGCGCTAACGTATCAAACGCCTGTGCAGTTCGGTATGGTGTATTGGGTAAACTTTGGCTACCCATCGCTGCCCCCAGGCATTGAAGAGAAACGCATTCTTGATTGGCATCCCGCACTCGTCGTTTCAGGCGATCCATTTTGTCGCCACGCGGGCGCCGTAAACGTTGTCGCTCTGACCTCCTATCGCGGCAAGCTTCGTCCCTACCATCACCTCCTCTTAAAACGAGACTACCCTTTGCTGGATACCGATAGCCTGGTGAAAACAGAGTTAATGTACCCGGTATTGCGCTCTCTCCTGGCCGACCAGTTTGCTATTTGCAAGCTCAATGATGCTGACCTGCGTTCCATCATGGGCAAAGTTGCCAACAGTCTGGCGATCACTATGTATTATGCATTACACTAATACGCTCAGGGGAGGCATAACGGATGACCACAGAGCAGAACCAGCTGCGGCTCTTACCCTCCATTGATGAACTTCTGCAATCTGCTGTAGGGCAACAACTCATTACCCGCTACTCTCGTACTATGGCACTTCGCGCTCTCCGTGCCACTATTGCCCAGGCACGCATAGATATTCGCAATGGTTCTGCATGTCCTTTCCCTCAACAACTTCTGGCCACGGCTGAGCAAACCCTGCAACGGGAGCAGCAGCCTCACCTGCGGCCAGTTATCAATGCCACAGGCGTCATCATCAACACAAACCTGGGACGCGCTCCACTTTCTCAGCAGGCCCTACAAGCAGTGCAGCAGGTAGCGGGAGGTTACTCCAATCTGGAGTATGAGTTAGAGGCAGGCGAACGCGGTTCGCGCCATACGCATGTTACCGAGCTGCTACGTGAATTGACGGGAGCCGAAGCTGCCCTGGTGACAAACAATAACGCGGCGGCGGTGCTTCTGGCACTGAGTGCGCTGGCCATGGGACGCGAGGTGGTCATTTCGCGTGGGCAGTTGGTAGAGATTGGAGGAGGATTCCGCGTTCCCGATGTCATGCAGCAGAGTGGCTGCCAACTGGTTGAAGTCGGCACAACCAACCGCACGCGCATCAGCGATTATCAGGCTGCATTGAGCGAACGCACGGCCATGTTATTGACAGTCCATCCAAGCAATTTTTTAATCAGCGGCTTCACCGAGTCAACTCCCGTCAATCAACTGGCTGAACTGGCCCACAAACACAATCTACTGGTTATGGATGACCTGGGCAGCGGGTGTTTACTCGACTCTACACAGTACGGGCTGGCCCATGAACCAATGCCACAGGAGAGCCTGGCTGCCGGTGCAGATGTTGTGTGTTTCTCAGGTGATAAACTGCTGGGTGGCCCCCAGGCCGGTATTCTCGTGGGGAGAGCACATGTGCTGGCACGTATCGCCAAACACCCCTTGATGCGGGCCGTGCGTATCGACAAGATGACGCTGGCTGCTCTTGAAGCGACGCTGCGACACTATCAACGCGACCAGGCGGAGACACATATCCCCACCTGGCGCATGATCTCGGCCCGCCCTGAAAAGATTGCCACTCGCGCCACCAGATGGGCATCAGAACTACAAGCGCAGGGTATAGCCGCACGTACCCAGCGCGGAGAGTCAACCGTTGGCGGCGGCTCTCTCCCCGGTGAAACACTCCCCTCCACCTTGTTAGCAATCGATGCCACCTCGCTTCCTCTACCCCTCGATGAACTGGCAAAACGCCTGCGCCTGAGAAGTACTCCCATCATTACCCGCATTTTGCGCGATACGCTTCTACTTGACCCGCGCACCGTCCTGGAAGAGCAGGATGGTGAGGTATTGCTGGGGTTGCTGGAGGAGATAAAAAAAAGAATAAAAACAGGATAGGATTTTTGAGGGCTTGACACATTGTCCGTTATAGAGTACTATACCCATGTTGGCAATAGTCGACATGGGTATAATTTATTTCTGTTTAAAATAGAAAGAGGAGAGAGAAGATGCAACCTCCCAGGCGTGTCCCTGAAACAATGCTCCCGCTCACGCCAGCGATGTTTCATATCTTATTGGCACTGGCAGACGGTGAGCGGCACGGCTACAGCATCATGCAGGAAATCTCGGCCCATACCGGCGGGAAGCTGCGCATCGGGCCGACCACGCTCTATCGCTCTATCAAACACCTGCTCGACGATGGCCTGATCGTCGAGGTAGACGAACGCCCCGATCCGGCACTGGATGACGAACGACGCCGCTACTATCGACTGACTCCCTTTGGTCAGCAAGTGGCTCTGGCAGAGACACAACGCCTGGAACAGGCACTCGCCGTGGCAAGGACCAAGCCATTGTTGGGCAGTTTGATGCGAGTGCCGTCAAGTGAGGGAGCATAATGATGAAATCGTCTTTACCGTCTTCATCGTGGATCGTCTCCCTTTCCGTGCGCGTCTATCAATGGCTGCTCTATATTGGTCCAGCCGAGTTCCGCCGCGAGTACGGCCAATCGATGATGCAGGTATTTCGCCAGTGCTGCCACGACGCTTATCAGCACCAGGGAGCGCGTGGAGTTCTGCGCTTATGGCTGCCTGTGTTCAGCGATCAGTTGATTGGGCTACTGGCGGAGCGCCTTTCCACGCTCGGCCACAAACGCAATAGACGTTCACTGCCCCTGGAGATTTCAATGTATGAAAGGATGAAACACATGCTTCGCACCTTGCGCCGGTCAATGATTATCATCTTTTGTGCCTTCGTGCTTTTCGGCCTGGCATGGTTGTTTTTCTTCCGCATGCATGATCCTCTGTCCTGGTGGCTCCCGATTGTACGACTCCATCCCGAGATTGACATCACCTTCCAGGTGATTCTGCTTGCCGGTTTTGCTGCATTCCTTCTGCTCCTGGCGGGTGGGTTGCCCATTATATTCTCAGCCATCAGGCAGGCTCTCGCGGCCCGGCGGCGTGATGTGCTGCTACTCTTTGGTGTCTCAGTACTCATGATAGTTGTTTGTGGTGTTGTGACTACCCTCGTTCTCAATGGATTATGGGGGTTCGATCCAAATGGGGGAATCGTTGCGGTGATCTTTCTGGCGGCATTGTTGGTAATAATGGTGGCTGTGGGTAGGGCGGTGGCTCGCAGTGAAATCAGTGAGTGGGTCTTGCGTTTTGCACTGTTTCCCATGGCAGGTGTGACAATAGCGATGGCAATAGGGCTGATAGCGACTTTTGTCGAAGCCTGGTTCTTTTCTATAGATGTGCCCCAGGCCTTCTCAGGCACTGTTACTCCCAATTGGGTCATTGCTGACACGATGATGGTCATTGCAATGTGCATGGCTGTCTTCGCGCTCTGGCGTGGGGTGCGTACACGTACTTCTGTTGCTGCTTAGGTATACGTATATACCAACGTTGCGGCATATAGAGAAGGAAAGAGGCGAGATCGCTCGCCTAGAGGTGAAGGTGGGAAAAGACCTGAGAAGCGGTGCTGTCCCGTAGGGGCGGGGGTGGAGAGGATGTGGAGTGGGGGCCCTTGTGGCCGCCCGCGAGTGCAGAGGCGATTCTCTCACAGGAACAGGACGAGGGCGACGCAAGCGTCCCCACCACCTCCAACCCAACCCCCGCCCCTACAGTACCACCGTTCCTTTTCCAAAGAGGAGTTTTTATGTCTAAAATACACTCGTCGAAGAAACTTCCGACAGAAGGTCATATGATGAACAAGCGATTCCCATCGACATTACAGCCTCGCTTCCTGGTGTTTGCACTGGCAGCGATCGTGCTTGTGCTGTTCCCTTTCGATTGGCTTGGCCAGGTCTGGCCAGTTTACGGGCAGGTCTTTGACCAGGTGTTTGCCACCGCATTATCCCACGAAATTGGTCATGCTACCCTGTTCTTCATCGCGTCTTTGCTCATACTATCCTCTTTTCCCATTTTGAGATTTCGCCCGCTGCTCTACCTTATGGTGATGGCGCTTGGAGCTTTGGGGGAGGAAGCGTTGCAGAGCCTCTTCAAGCTTCAGCTCCCAACAATATGGGATGGGCGTGATCTGCTGCTTGACCTCGTTGGCATCGTCATGGCCTATATCGCCATAAGGCTCTGGCAATGGGGCCAATTATTCAAGGGGAAGAGGCGGTAGTTGTTCGGGCGCAAGACATCGTCTTGCGCCCGAACAACTACCGCCTCTTCCCCTTGAATAATTTACCTCTCTTCTCCGGTAGCTATGCGGACATAGCTCGTGTAACGCCGTTGGTTTATGACGCCATCATCAACTGCCTGGCGAATGGCACAGCTCTCTTCGTCAATATGCAAACAGTTAGAGTAGAAACATTCGCCAAGGTATGGGCGAAACTCGACGAAGCAGTGGGCCAACTCTTCAGGCGGCACGTTCAAGGCTGCCAGGGCACGAATACCGGCAGAGTCGGCGAGCCAGCCACCTCCCGATAACGGATAGAGTTGAGAGCCGGTCGTTGTGTGCTTACCCTTACCGGTGACATCGCTGACCAGGCCGGTACGGATCGCCATACCGGCCTCAATGGCGTTGACCAGCGACGACTTGCCCACACCTGAGGGGCCAGAAAAAAGCGAGGTATGATCTTTGAGTAGAGAACGTAAATGCTCTATTCCCACGCCTGTACGCGGGCTTGTCCAGATTACGGTATAGCCGAGCTGGCTGTATAAGGCCGCCTCTTGCTCTATTCTCTCATCGTGCGGCAGGTCCACCTTATTCAAGCAGATGATGGGATGTATCTCTGCCGATTCGCAGATGGTCAGGTAGCGGTCAAGCATGCCAAAATGCGGTTCGGGTTGGGTCGTGGCAAAGACCAGCACCACCTGGTCAAGATTGGCAAGCATGGTTTGTTGGATGACTTTTTTCGTTGTTGAGCCAGCATCCTTACGTGACAGCGCACTCTGGCGCGGCAGAATCTCCTCGATCATACCTGTGGTTGCGTCAAGACGGCGCAATTTTACATAGTCACCTACAGACAGACGTACAGGCAATGGAGATTCATTGCTATCGCGCCGCTCCATGCGTTCCAAACGCGATGTCGTGAGCAGCACCTTGTCGTGACGTTGACGCACTTTGCCCGCTGACTTTGCTGATTGAGCATGGGCGAAGGCTTTTTTGAGTTTTCCGCGTAGAGTACAGCGCAAGACGCCATCATCGGTGTGAACGTCGTAAATGCCATGTGCGCCGTTAAGAACCACTCCGGTAAGTGTTTCCGGGTCGTTAATCAATGCTTTCCCTCCAGGAGAATAAAAAACATGGTTTCATTGTATCTGTTTATTTGTCTGTCTACCATGTGTGGAGGGAGTGAGCAACGGTGCGCCATGTGTGGGTGCCAGGTGGGTTCTTTTCTTATGAAAGGTAAAGTCCCTGGCCCGGCAGCGTTCGCTCAATCATACCCTCACGATGGGTAGACAAGGTGCATGCAAGCACAAATGATGAACTGGTGTGCTTTCCCATAATTTGCACCTCCTCGTTGAACTAACTGGCTAAGCCAGAACTTATGCGAACGTTTTCTTAACAACTATAGAGTACTAGAATACAGGTAGGTTTGTCAATAGTAAAGACGACGGGATGTGCCAAATTTTTGTATTGACGCGAGCAGCTCGCGTCAATACAAAAATTTGGCACATCCCGTCGTAAATCGATCACCGGTCATAGTACAGAATGCGTCCACAGTTTGTGCATGTTTGCAGGTCTTTACTGACCCGCACATGCTGTAACTCACTGGCAGTCAAAATCACGCGGCACCACTGACAGGCATTCTGCTCAACCTTGGAGATAGCGCGGCCCTGTTTCGTGCGGCGCATGGTCTCATAACGAGTGATGAACTCGGCATCAATACTGGCTGCCAACTGCGCACGCTTCGCTTGTACTTCCTGTTTACGTACCTCTAACTGATCGCGGCGCGTCACCATGCTGGCACTTTCTTTGATCCACGCACTTTCTGCCTGTTCCAGGGCTTCAGCTTTGCCGCGAGCTACCTCTTGCAATGAATCCGCTGCCTCCATGACCTCCAGGGTCATATCTTCCTGGCGACTCTTCTGCGACCGCAGACGCTGCACCTCCTGTTGTAAAGTATTGAGTTCTTTGGGATTATTTACCGTGCCATTATAGAGACGTTGTTCCTGTGCGGCGAGACGACGGGTCAGTTCCTCAAGCGTCCACTCCGCCTCTTTCTGGGCTTGCAAACCTGAGCGTAACTGCTGCTGCGCGATGTTATGCTCCTGGCGCAGCTTCTGTAAATTGGCATTTCCCTGGAGGGAAGTTGCCACGGCTTGCTGTTCGGCTAACAGGCGTTCTAGTTCGAGGTCGAGCTGCTGCAACTGGAAAAGTGCGGCAGCGATCTGTGTCGTGCTCATCGGCAGACAGAACTCCTTTCCGAGCTAACGACATGTTTGTTGAGGTTGGACTTTTATTGTACCCCGCTGTTGATTTGAGAGCAAGAGGCGAGGCAGATATAGTTCCAGCACAAATCGAGGCTAGATGCAGGAGCACAATGCAATTGTGCTCCTGCATCTAGCCCCCGATTTGTGCTGGAACTGGTAGATATCAAAGAACTAGCAAGCCAATACAAAACACCCTGGCTTCTAGTGTTAGATAACACAAGCCAGGGTGTTTGTTTGTATTTGCCAAGCACTGATGTTATGTTTCTTGTCCTGGTTTGGAAACAAGCATATTGAGCAAAAGCAAGATTTGATCGAACTTTTTATCCTGCGTCTCAAAGCGACTATTGACGTTCTGTTCCAAACTTTCTAAGCGTTGCTCCTGGGTTTCAAAGCGATTGTTAACATTTTGCTCAAAAGCACCTAAACGCTCATTGAGAACAGCAAGGCCCACCTTCATTTCTCTGATGTCTTTGCCCTGTTCTGAAGTAACGCCAAGTAATATTGTTGCATTATAATTCAAGTCTTGAATACCTTTTCTTAGAACTGGTACAGTTTGTTCTAATGGGGAAAGTCTCTCTTCTTGAGTTGGCATAGAAAATCCCCCTTTCTGGTCACACGCGCCATGCCCCTGCGCCTATTATAACATACTCTACTGACAACAAAAACCCTTTACCTTATCAATGGTTTACATCAATGAGCAAAAAAAGTAAACCTTACGCGCTTGTCATAGCATGTTCCTCATGTTAACATTCCTATTGGCAGAATTTCATGTTCTGTTTACAATGCTGGTCTATACTGGTAAGAAAATTTGTTATGTTGCTGGATTGATGCTGTGTAGCTCTGCCGCCGATAGCGGCAGAGCTACACAGCATCAATCCAGCAACATCCTCTAAACTCTTCTCTCAAGGTGAAAAGGAGAACAGCGAAATGCAGGTTATTCGTTGGCAAGAGGCGGTATCGCCGCAAGAACAGGAATTACGCAGGCGTATGCAGCAAGAGGGGCTTGCCCCGTATTCCTGGTCGAATGGCCCCGGTGAAAGTTATGCCGTGCATAGCCATCACTACGAAAAAGTGCTCTATTGTGTGCGCGGCTCGATACGTTTTGTGCTTCCCGATCATCCTGGTACAACGGGCGTAATTGATCTTGCTCCTGGCGATTGCCTGCTTCTGCCACATGGTGTTCGTCACAGCGCAGAGGTTGGCCCCCATGGGGTAACATGCCTTGAAGCTGCCCGTCACTAAAAGCCTATCCCGAATTACGAGAAAGCACAACAATTTGAGCGTTTGACATTGTCAAACGCTCAAATTGTTGTGCTTTCTCGTAGGATTTTGGGAGAACTCATATTTGTGTTGTTTGCTAAGGTGATTGTTTGATGCTACACTAATAACGTTGAAACGATCCTACCTCAGAACCCTCATGGAGGTTACTTAATGACCACCACTGCTAACATATTTCAAAACCACATTGGAGGCAGGCGGCAGAGCGCGCAGAGCGGCCAGACCTTTCCCAACTACAATCCAGCCACCGGAGAACTTATAGGCCACTTCCCACTCTCAGGTGAAGTTGAGGCGCAGGCCGCCGTTGCCGCCGCTCGTGCCGCCTTCGAGAAATGGAGACTGGTTCCGGCACCCAAACGGGGAGAAATTCTCTTCCGTGTTGGAGAACTGCTGGCACGCCATAAAGAGGAACTGGCACGCACGATGACCCAGGAGATGGGCAAAGTGCTCAAAGAGACGCGCGGCGATGTGCAGGAAGGCATCGACATGGCCTACTACATGGGTGGGGAAGGGCGCAGGCTCTTTGGCTACAGCGTTCCCGTTGAATTGCCCAACAAATCGGGCGTTGCCATGCGCGATCCCCTCGGCGTGGTTGCCTGTATCACGCCGTGGAACTTCCCTATAGCCATTCCGACCTGGAAAATGTTTCCCGCACTCGTCGCCGGTAATACGGTGGTTATCAAGCCCGCCAGCGATACACCTTTGAGCGCGCTGCGGCTCGTCGAGATTTTGTATGAAGCTGGTTTGCCCGCGGGCGTGGTGAACATCGTCTTTGGCCCCGGCGGCACGGTTGGTGAGGCACTGCTGCATCATCCTGATGTGGCAGTCGTCTCGTTTACAGGTTCTACCGAATCGGGACGGCACGTTGCCATCGAGGCGGCGAAGTCGCTCAAACGTGTCTCGTTGGAGATGGGCGGCAAAAATGCTGTAATTGTGCTGGACGATGCCGATCTCGACCTGGCGGTTGAGGGCATTTTGTGGAGTGCCTATGGGACAACAGGCCAGCGATGCACTGCTTGTAGCCGTGTGATTGTGCAGAGTGCAGTACACAAACAATTGCTTGAGAAGCTGGTGCCACGTGTTGAGCAATTGCGCCTTGGCAATGGGCTTGATGAAACGGTAGATGTTGGCCCTGTCATCAATGCCTCCCAGCTTGAGAAGATTCATAACTATACTGAGATTGGTAAGGCCGAGGGAGCCACCCTGGTGACAGGCGGATCTATCGCCAGCGAGGGAGAACTGGCACGAGGCCACTTCTACCGCCCCACGCTTTTTACCGGCGTGCGCCCGAATATGCGCCTGGCCCAGGAGGAGATATTTGGTCCAACGCTCTCGGTCATAGAAGTGGGTTCATTTGACGAGGCGATTGCCGTCAATAATGATACTCCATTTGGCCTCTCCAGTGCCATCTATACTCAAGATGTCAATCGCGTGCAGAGGGCTATGCGCGATATTACGACGGGTATTGTGTACATCAATTCCGGCACGACGGGCGCGGAGATCCAATTCCCCTTTGGCGGCAACCGCGGCACGGGCAACGGCCACCGCGAAGCCGGTATCGCTGGCCTCGATGTTTTCACCGAGTGGAAGGTGGTTTACACCGATTACAGCGGCAAACTGCAAAAAGCTCAAATAGATGAGTAGGAAATGAAGCAGGTAGACGAGAGTAATACAATTGCCACAGAAGGCGAATCTTCCCAACGCGGCTCTTTTTGGGAAGTGCTAGCAGCCTTCGCCCGGCTTGGCCTGACCTCTTTTGGCGGCCCCGTTGCTCATCTGGGATATTTTCGCGAGGAGTTTGTCGCTCGCCGCAAGTGGGTTGATGAACAGACCTACGCCGACCTGGTTGGCCTCTGCCAGTTCCTTCCTGGCCCGGCCAGCAGCCAGGTGGGTATCTCCCTGGGAATCACCAGGGCGGGGCTGCTCGGCGGACTTGCCGTGTGGCTTGGCTTTACGCTCCCATCTGCCATCGCGCTGACCCTATTTGCCTCCGCCACAAATGTGTTGCACGATGCAACAGTTTCAGGGGTGCTGCATGGGCTGATGATTGTCGCGGTCGCGGTAGTCGCTCAAGCGGTATGGGGTATGGCGACCCGCCTCTGTCCCGACCGCCCACGCGCCACCATAGCCATCCTCGCGGCCATTGTGATACTGGTGTGGCCTGCTGGCATTGTTGGCATTGGGCAGATCCTCATCATTGCCCTTGCAGGGCTGATTGGATGGCGATGGCTTAAAAGTGGGAATACCGAAGTCAAAACTGTCTCTTCCTTGCGCGTGTCGATTGCTCGTCCTCTTTCCGTAGCGTGCCTGATAACCTTTGGAGTCCTGCTCCTCCTGCTCCCCCTGGTGCGCCTGCTTGTTCCAGACCATTCACTCGCCCTGTTTGATAGTTTCTACCGCAGTGGAGCTCTGGTTTTCGGCGGTGGACACGTTGTATTACCCCTGTTGCAAGGGGCAGTCGTCACGCCAGGATGGGTCACGAACGGACAATTCCTGGCAGGCTACGGAGCAGCCCAGGCGGTTCCCGGCCCCCTGTTCACCTTCTCCGCGTATCTCGGTGCCATCGAGGGGCCAGCACCCAATGGCTGGATAGGTGCAGCGATTGCCCTGGTGGCAATTTATCTTCCATCCTTCCTGCTGCTGATTGGAGTACTCCCATTTTGGAACTCCCTGCGAGGGCAGGGATGGTTTCAAGCGGCCCTGCGTGGCATCAATGCCGCGGTGGTAGGACTGCTCCTGGCGGCACTCTACCAGCCTGTCTGGACGAGTACCATCAAAGTACCAGTAGATTTCATGCTGGCGCTGGCGGCATTTGGACTGCTGGTGATCTGGAAGTGGCCACCATGGGTCGTTGTGTTGCTCTCGGCGGGGGTGGGGGTGGGGTTGAGTTTGTTGTAGAAAATCCGCTATTCCCAATCCTTGAAAATTAGAGTACAATCAGTTGTGGAAGAGTAGCTCGTTTACAAGCGATTATCATAAGGATTTCACTATGCTCAAAAGCTGGTCTATCGAAAACTTCAAGCCCATCGTCAATTCAGGCGCGTTGAAACTTGCTCCTGTTACTGTACTTGCTGGTCGCAATAGTTCTGGTAAGAGTAGCTTGTTGCAGTCGATTTTGATGATAGCGCAAACTCTAAGTAGTAAAGTAGTAGATCGTCCATTGTTACCAACTGGGTTAAATGTGCAACTTGGTACTTTTGAAGATATTTTGAATGTAAGCTCTTCTTTGCGGGCTTTGACTGTCGGATTTGAGCTAGAATTTGAAACAGAACAGACACCTAAATCAATCGAGAGAGAGAGATTTTTAGAGAAAAGATCAATTGTTACATCCATCAGAACACTGGCTGTATTCAATAGTACTAGTGGTAACGGTACAAGCTCCTCTGCTATTG
>WNFH01002750.1_pt1 | contig 12336 bp, 10 predicted proteins | sample 5400411 | NCBI WGS metagenome assembly WNFH01 (sample SAMN13153347, study PRJNA577476) | soil metagenome | isolation source: 200 cm saprolite under Douglas fir tree site 2 hole 3 | place: USA:California | collected 2015-04-18
TCTTCATGTCGGGCTGGGGCGTCATGAACCAGGTGGCCGTCAAGGAGGCCGCCGCCATCGGCTTCAAGATGGACCACTTCATCGGTAACTGGTGGTCGGCAAACGACTCCGACGTCGTCCCGGCCGGCGACGGCGCCAAGGGGTACAAGGGCGCGACCTTCCACGCGCCGGGTACGGCCTTCAAAGTGCACCAGGACCTCGTGAAGTTCGTCTACGACGCGGGCAAGGGCGCGGCGAAGAAGGAAGAGCTGGGCGCGCCGCTCTACAACCGCGGCGTCGTCAACGCGATGCTCTCGGCCGAGGCCCTCCGCACCGCGATGGCGAAGTTCGGCAACAAGCCGCTCACCGGCGAGCAGGTGCGCTGGGGCTTCGAGAACCTCAACCTCACCGACCAGCGCCTCGAGCAGGTCGGCATGAAGGGCTTCACGCACGCGATCAAAGTCACCTGCGAGGACCACGAGGGCAACGGGCCCGTGCTCATCCAGCAGTGGGACGGCAAGAAGTGGAACGTCGTCTCCGACTGGATCGCGCCGATGCGCGACGTGGTCCGGCCGAAGCTCGAGGCGGCGGCCGTCGAGGAGGGCAAGAAGCTCAGCTACACGATGCGCGACTGCGCGAAGGAGAAGTAGAGGCGGGCCGGTGGCGAGCGACGCGTCGCGGCCGCTGCTGGCGGTCAACAACATCGAGGTGATCTACGACCACGTGATCCTCGTGTTGAAGGGCGTGTCGCTCGCGGTCCCCGAGGGGGGCATCGTCGCCCTCCTCGGGGCCAACGGCGCCGGTAAGAGCACGACCCTCAAGGCGATCTCGGGGCTGCTCCGGACGGAGCGCGGCGAGGTGACCAAGGGGGCGATCGAGTTCCAGGGGCGGGCGATCCACCGGCAGAACCCCTCCGAGGTGGTGAAGCACGGCATCGTGCAGGTGATGGAGGGGCGCCACGTGTTCGAGCACCTGACCGTCGAGGAAAATCTATTGACGGGTGCCTACACGCGCCGCAACGGCCAGTCCACGAAGAAGGATCTCGAGGTCGTCTATCACTACTTTCCGCGACTGATCGAGCGCCGAGGGTTCAAGGCGGGCTACATCTCGGGCGGCGAGCAGCAGATGGTGGCCATCGGCCGCGCGCTGATGGCGCGTCCGAGGCTGATGCTGCTCGACGAGCCGTCCATGGGCCTGGCGCCGATGCTCGTGAAGGAGATCTTCGACATCGTCGGCCGCCTTCACCGGGAGGAAGGGGTGGCGGTGCTCCTCGCCGAGCAGAACGCGACCATGGCATTACAGGTTGCCCAGCACGGCTATGTCATGGAAAATGGCCGGATCGTGCTGGACGGGGATGCGAAGACGATCAGCGAGAACGAGGATATCAAGGAGTTCTATCTGGGCCTGACCGGCGTCGGCCAGCGCAAGAGCTATCGGGACGTCAAGCACTACCGACGACGGAAGCGATGGCTGTCATGAGCGCACTCCTCGAGATCCGCGAGGCGTCCAAGGCGTTCGGCGGCGTGCAGGCCGTGACGCGGGTGGCCCTCGAGGCCCAGAAGGGCGAGATCCTGTCGGTCATCGGCCCGAACGGCGCCGGCAAGACGACCGTGCTCAACATGATCAGCGGCTTCTACCATCCGGACACCGGTCGCATCGCGCTCGAGGGGCACGACGTCACCGATCTGTCGCCGAGCCGGATCGCCGAGCTCGGCATCGCACGCACCTTCCAAAACATCGCCCTGTTCCGCGGCATGACCGTGCTCGACAACCTCATGCTCGGTCGCCACGTGCACATGAAGACCGGGGTGCTGGGCGCCTTCGCCTACTGGGGGTTCGCGCAGAAGGAAGAGGTCGAGCACCGCAGGCGCGTCGAGGACATCATCGACTTTCTACGCATCCAGGACCTGCGCCGGCGGCCGACGGGGTCGCTCGCCTACGGCCTGCAGAAGCGCGTCGAGCTCGGCCGGGCGCTGGCGCTGGACCCGAAGATCCTCCTTCTCGACGAGCCGATGGGCGGGTGCAACCACGAGGAGAAAGAGGACATGGCGCGCTTCGTCCTCGACGTCAACGAGGAGTGGGGCGTCACTGTGATCCTGATCGAGCACGACATGGGCGTGGTCATGGACATCTCCGACCGCGTCGCGGTGCTCGACATGGGCCAGAAGATCGCTGAAGGCACGCCCGACGACGTGCGGGCCAATCCGCTCGTCATCAAAGCATACCTGGGGGATACCCGCCGTGGCTGAGCCGACGACCCTCGCGAGACTGCTGCAGAAGACCGTCCGCGACCTCCGCGATCGGCCCGCGATCCGCGAAAAGGATCGCGGCATCTGGCAAACCTGGACGTGGGGCCAGTATTACGACCAGGTCCGCGACTTCGCGCTCGGGCTCGCGGCCCTGGGCTTCAAGCGCGGCGAGCGGCTGTCGGTCATCGGCGACAACCGCCCGCGCCTCTACTGGGCTCAGGTGGCGGCGCATGCCCTGGGCGGCGTCTCCGTGCCCGTCTACCAGGATTCGATCGCCAAGGAGCTCGCCTTCGTCTGGAACCATGCCGACGTGACGGTGATCGTGGCGGAGGACCAGGAGCAAATCGACAAGGTCGTCGCGCTTCGTGACCAGCTCCCCGCGCTGCGCCTGGTCATCTACGACGACCCGCGCGGCGTGCTGCGCTATCCCTACGACTGGCTCAAGTCGTTCCAGGAGGTTCAGGAGCGGGGACGGAAGTTCGGCCACGAGCATTCGGGTTTCTTCGAGGCCGAGATCGAGAAGGGCCGAGCCGACGACCTGGCGTTCATCTGCTATACCTCCGGGACGACGGGCATCCCGAAGGGCGCCATGATCACGCATCACAACGCGATGGCGACGGCCGACATCGCCACCCGGGCGGAGAGCTTCCGGCCCGACGATGACTACCTGGCCTATCTCCCGATGGCGTGGGTGGGTGACGCTTTCTACACGCTGATCATGAGCCTCCGCGTCGGCTTCGCGTGCAACTGTCCGGAGAGCCCCGAGACCGTGCAGCGCGATCTTCGCGAGCTCGGACCGACCCTCATCCTGGCGCCGCCTCGCATCTGGGAGAACATGCTGACCGCCGTGCAGGTGAAGGCGACGGACGCCCCGCGGATCAAGCGGTGGGTGTTCGAGGTCTTCCGGCGGACGGCCGAGCGGGCCGAGATCCTCCGCGCCGACGGTAAGCCGGTGCCCCTGGGCCTCCGCCTCGCGTGCGCGCTCGGTGAATTTTTTGTCTATGGACCCGTCCGCGACCAGCTCGGTCTACGCCGCGCCCGCTGGGCCCTCACCGGCGGCGCTCCGCTGGGTCCCGACACCTTCCGGTTCTTCCGGTCCATCGGCGTCAACCTCAAGCAGGTGTACGGCTGCACGGAGGTGACGGGCCTCACCTCGATTCAGCCGGACGGCGAAGCCAACCCGACCACCGCCGGCCGTCCCTGCCCGGGGATCGAGGTGAAGATCGCCGAGCGCGGGGAGGTCCTGGTGAAGGGCCCCGGCGTGTTCAAGGGCTACTTCAAGAACGACGAGGCGACGCGCGAGGTCATCGACGCGGCCGGGTGGTTCCACAGCGGCGACGCCGGCTTCGTCGATCCGCGGGGCCACCTGGTCATCATCGACCGGGCCAGGGATTGCGGCGTGACCGCGCGCGGCGAGGCGTTCGCGCCCCAGTTCATCGAGAACAAGCTCAAGTACAGCCCGTACATCCGCGAGGCGGTGGCCTTCGGCAACGACCGTCCCTTCGTGGCCGCCATGATCGCGATCGACCCCGTCACCGTCGGCACCTGGGCCGAGCGGCGCGGCCTGCCGTACACGTCCTACATGGACCTCAGCCAGAAGCCCGAGGTGCGCGAGCTGATCCGCGAGGAGATCGCCAAGGGAAACCTCACGCTCCCCGACGCCACGAAAGTCCGCCGCTTCCTGCTGCTCACCAAGGATCTCGAAGCCGACGACGCCGAGATGACGCGCACGCGGAAGGTCCGCCGGCGCTACGTGTCCGAGAAATACGCGCCGGTGATCGACGCCTTCTACTCGGGCCGGAACGAGGTCGAGCTCCAGACGACGATCACCTACGAGGACGGGCGCCAGGCGAACATCCAGTCGCAAGTCCACCTCGAGGACGTCGACACGGAAGCGGCCGCTCGTGTCTGACGACTTCAGCTTCTTCCTCCTCCTGATGTCGAACGGCCTGCTGATCGGCCTGATGTATTCGCTGATCGCGCTCGGGTTCGTGCTCGTCTACAAGGCGACCGACGCCATCAACTTTGCCCAGGGCGAGTTCGTCATGATCGCGGGCTTCGTGGCGGCGGGCGCCCTCATGGTCTGGGGGGCGCCGCTATGGGTCGCCGTCACGCTCGCGCTGGCGAGCCTGGTCGCGTTCGGCTTCGTCCTCGAGCGCGTCATGTTGCGCCGGCTCATCGGCCGACCGGTGATCGCCGTGGTCATGGCGACCATCGGATTGGCGTCGATCCTGCGCGGCGTCGGGCCGTTCACCATCTTCTCCGGGACCAAGCCGCTGCCGCTGCCCATCCGCGACGAGCCGTTCATGCTGGGCCCGATCTTCATCCCGCCCATCCAGCTGCTGGGCGCGGGCGTGAGCCTGGCCTTCCTGGCCGGGTTCGGCTGGTTCTTCTTGAAGTCGCGCAAGGGTATCGCCATGCGGGCGGTGGCCGACAACCAGCAGGTCGCGATGGCCATGGGCATCGACGTCGAGCGCTACTTCGGTGTCGCGTGGGCCATGACCGGCATGGTCTCGGCGCTCGGCGGCATCCTCTGGGGCAACCTCCTCGGCGTCGACGTGAACCTCGCGCTGGTCGGCTTCAAGGTGTTTCCGGTCGTGATCCTGGGCGGGCTCGATTCCATTCCGGGCGCGATCCTCGGCGGCCTCATCGTCGGCGTCGTCGAGAACATCGCCGCCGGCTACGTCGATCCCTACGTGGGCGGCGGCACCAAGGACTTCGCCCCCTACGTCCTCATGATCCTGGCGCTCATGATTCGCCCCTACGGAATCTTCGGGAAGCGCATCATCGAGCGCGTATGACCGCACACACCGGGCGCGGAGCATGGCGGCGGGGCGGGGTGAGGGGCGCGCCACCCCCCGCGCTACCCCCCACCCCACCGCGCCCCCGCGGGCTCGACGCGCGGAGCAAGGCGTGATTCATCGAGAGTGTGGGGTGCTGAAGACAAGCTATGAAGCGGATATGGGCCTGTATCCGCTGCCGATCGCGCGGTGGACGGTGACCGCCATCGCGGTGCTGTTCTTCATCGTCATCCCGCTCGCGCTGCACGAGTACTACCTGTCGGTGGCCAACCTCGTCTGGATCGCTGTCATCGGAGCGCTCGGCCTCAACATCCTGGTCGGCTACACGGGACAGGTGTCGATCGGCCACGGGGCGTTCATGTCGGTCGGCGCCTACACCGCCGCCAACCTCGCCAATCGCCTGGGCTCGCCCTGGCCCGTCAACCTGCTGGCCGGCGGGCTCATGGCGGCGCTGATCGGCGCCATCGTCGGCATCCCGTCCCTGCGCATCAAGGGGTTGTACCTGGCCATCGCCACGCTGGCCGGGCAGCTCATCATCGAGTGGACGATCAACCACGTGACCTTCATCAGCGGCGGCGTCCAGGCGTCGATCGAGGTCGCGCGGCCGCGCCTGGGCCCGATCGTCCTCAGCAGCCAGCGCGACATGTACTATTTCCTGCTGGTGTTCGTCGTCCTGGGCATCGTGGGGACCATGAACCTCATGCGCACGCGAGTAGGGCGCGCCTTCATCGCCATTCGCGACCACGACATCGCCGCGGAGATCATCGGCATCAACATCTTCCGCTACAAGCTCCTCGCGTTCGCCATCTCGTCCTTCTACGCCGGGATGACCGGGGTGCTGTACACGTACTTCCTCGGCATCGCCAACTACGAGCAGTTCCAGATCGGCGTGTCCATCGACTACCTGGCGATGATCATCATCGGCGGCCTCGGCTCCGTGCTGGGCTCGATCTTCGGGGCCATCTTCGTGACCCTGCTGCCGATCGTCATCCGCTACGCCATGGAGGCCTTCGGCGGAATCTTCTTCGCCCCGCAGACCGTGCTCAACCTCATTCCCAACCTCCGCCTGATGATGTTCGGCTCCCTCATCATCTTCTTCCTGATCGTGGAGCCCGAGGGGCTGAACCGCTTGTGGCGGAACATCCGCAGCTATTTCAGAGTCTGGCCGTTCGCCTACTGACATACGTGAAAAAGGAGATTGCACCATGAGAGAGTTCCCGGCTATCGCGACGGCGCTGATCCTGGCGGCGGGCAGCCTGCTGACGGCGGCGCCGTCCCATGCCCAGTCGAGGGGCGAGATCGTCATCGGTGTGCAATGTGACCGCACGGGACCGACCCAGATCGTGGGCACGGTTCTGTGCCCGGGTTTCCACGATTACATCGCCCTCGTGAACTCCAAGGGCGGCGTCGAGGGCTTCAAGATCAAGGCCCTCGAGATCGATCACGAATACAAGGTGCCGCCGGCGGTCGAGTCCTACGAGCGTCACAAGAAGGACGGCGCGGTGACGATAGCCGTGTACGGCACGCCGCACATCTACGCGCTCGCGGCGAAGCTCACCGAGGATCGGATCCCCGGCACCTCGCCGGGCTTTGGCAGCGCCGCCGCCGCCGATGGAATCCGGTACCCCTACATCTTTCCCATCGCCGCCACCTACTGGTCGCAGGGCACGGCGGCGGTGGACTTCGTGAAAAAGCAGCTCGGCGGCAGCCTCAAGGGCAAGAAGATCGCGTTCATCTTCTATGACAACCCCGCCGGGCGGGAGCCGATCGAGGTGCTCGAGGATCTTTCGGTCCGGGAAGGGTTCCAGCTCAAGACCTTCGCGGTTCCGCCGCCCGGCGTCGAGATGGGCGCCCAGGTGCTGGACATCGCCCAGCGCTATCGTGCGGACTTCGTGATCGGGCACCTGTTCGGCGGGGCGCCGTCGGTGTCGATCAAAGAGTTCAAGCGGGTGGGGTACCCCCTGCGGAAGTTCGTCTCGTTCGTCTGGGGCGCGGGCGAGGCCAACATCGAGGGCGCCGGCGGCTTCGCGGCGGCCGAGGGGTACTACGTCATGCAGTTCGCTGGCGTGGGTACCGACTATCCAGTGCTGAACGAGATCCGAGAGATGTACAAGCAGCAGGGCAAGCCGGCACCCAAGGAGATGGCGTCGACCGTGTTCTACAACCGGGGCGTGCTCATCGCCGCGCTGCACGTCGAGGCCATCCGTAACGCGTTGAAGGCCAAGCCGGACGGTAAGATCACCGGCGTCGACACGAAGGCCGGCTTCGAGAAGATCTCGAACTTCACCCTGGGCGGGCTGGTGCCGCCGCTCAAGATCACGTCGACCGACCACGAGGGCGGCGGGCTCGTGCAGATCTGGCAGGTGAAAGGCGGGAAGTTCGAGAAGGTCACCGACTGGTTCGCCGCCTACCAGGACGTGGTGGCCAAGCACATCAAGGAGTCGGGCGCGAAGAAGTAGACGGACCGACATGCTGAGTCTCAACAACGTCGAGGTCATCTACGACGGCGTGATCCTCGTCCTCAAGGGCGTGTCGCTCAACGTCCGCGAGGGCGGGATCACGACGTTGCTCGGCGCCAACGGCGCCGGCAAGACGACGACGCTGAAGGCCGTCTCGGGCCTGCTGCGATCCGAGCGCGGCGAGGTGACGAAGGGCTCCATCGAGTTGAAGAATGAGCGGATCGATCGACTGCCCCCGCACGCGGTCGTCAGGCGCGGCATCGTGCAGGTGTTCGAGGGCCGGCGCGTCTTCGAACACCTGACCACCGAGGAGAACTTGATCGCGGGGGCGCACATCCAGACCGACCGACAACGGGTGGCCGCCGGGATCGAGCGTGTCTATGGGTACTTTCCCCGGCTCAAGGAACGGCGCGGGATCCAGGCCGGGTACCTGTCGGGCGGCGAGCAGCAGATGCTGGTGATCGGCCGCGCGCTGATGGCGGACCCGCACGTCATGCTGCTCGACGAGCCATCGCTCGGGCTGGCGCCGATGCTGGTCGAGGAGATCTTCGGGATCGTGCAGCAGCTCAACCGACAAGAGAAGCTGACCGTGCTGCTGGTCGAGCAGAACGCTGCCCTGGCGCTGACCATTGCCGACCACGGCTACGTGATGGAGAACGGGCGGATCGTGCTCGACGGCGCCGCGGCGGCGCTCGCCGAGAACGCAGACATCAAGGAGTTCTACCTCGGCCTCACCGAGGTCGGCGCCCGCCGGTCGTACCGCGACGTCAAACACTACAAACGTCGAAAACGCTGGCTCTCCTAGGAGGAGCGCACTCCATGGGACTCACCCGCGCGATCGGACTCGGACTCGCAGTGCTCATCGCGGCGCTGAATCTCGCCGCGTGCGCGACGATGGGCGATCCGCCGCCGACGCTCTACAAGCGCCTGGGTGGGCGCGAGGGCATCTCGATCGTCGTCGCCGACTTCGTCACCAACATGGCCGGCGACACCCGGGTCAACGCCCGGTTCAAGGACATGAAAGGACCCGAGATCGAGAAGCTGAAGTCGAATCTCTCGGACCAGATCTGCGACGCCACCGGCGGGCCCTGCTCCTACCTCGGGCGAGACATGAAAACGGCGCACACGGGGATGAAGGTCATCGAGGCCGAGTGGAACGCGACTGTCGAGAACCTCGTCAAGGCGATGGACAAGCACAAGGTGGGGCCCACGGAGAAGAGCGAGCTGCTGGGCGCCCTCGGCCCGATGAAGGCTGACATCGTCGGCCAGTAGTCGAGATGGGCGCCCAGGCCTTCACGGTCTACGACATGATGGCGCGGAGCGCCGCGCTTTACCGCGACGCTCCCGCGTTGATCCAGGGCCCGGGCCAGTGGTCCTTCCGGCAGCTGCTGGAGCGGGCGGATGCGCTGGCGGCCGGGCTGACGGGGCTGGGCCTGTCCAAAGGCGATCGTGTCTGCATCCTCGCCCAGAACGATACGGCCTACGTGGACCTGTACGGGGCGTGCGCCCGCCAGGGCATCATCGCGTACCCCATCAACTGGCGGCTGACGGCCCAGGAAGTCGAGCGGGTGGTGGAGCGGGCCGCTCCGAAAATGATGGTCGCGGATGCGTCCACCCTGTCAGTGGTGGGCGACTGGCCCCGCACGCAGCGCGGCATCGCGCACTGGTACCAGTTCGGCGACGGGCCGGCGCCGGGCTTCCAGGCCCTGTCGAGCTTATACCGCGCGGGTGCGCCGCCCGCGGCCGCGGACGTCACCGGCGACGATCCCTTCGCGGTGATCTCCACGGCGGCGGTTGACGTGATTCCGCGGGGCGCCGTGCTCACGCACACGAACATCCTCACCGCCTCCCTCGTCGTCATCGCGACCCTCGGCTTCACCGCGGCGGACCGGTACCTCCTGGCCCTGCCCCTGTTCCACATCACCGCGCTGGGCAATCTGGTGGCGCACCTGCACGCGGGCGGTGCCGGCGTCGTGATGGCCCGCTTCGACGCCGAGGAAGCGGTGCGGCTGATCGATGCCCACCGCGTCACGCACGTCTCGGACTTTCCCCCCGTGCTGGCGAGCCTCCTGGACGCCGCGCAGAAGCTCGGCAGCAAGCTGTCGAGCCTCACGCACGTCTCGGGTCTCGACGCGCCGCCGACCATCGAGCGCCTGCACCGAGAGACGCAGGCCCAGTTCTGGACGGGCTTCGGCCAGTCCGAGACCAGCGGATTCGTCAGCATTCAGCGCGCGCGCGACAGGCCCGGCGCTGCCGGCAAGCCCATTCCGGTATGCCGGGTGCGTCTGGTCGACGACTACGATCGTGACGTGCCCGTGGGGACGCCCGGGGAGATCGTGGTGCGCGGGCCGGTGGTATTCCAGGGCTACTTCGGCCAGCCGGAGGTGACCGCCTACACGCTACGCGACGGCTGGCACCACACGGGCGACGTGGGCCGCTTCGACGATGACGGCTGGCTCTATTACGTCAAGCGCAAGCCGGAGAAGGAACTGATCAAGCCCGGCGGCGAGAACGTCTATCCCGCCGAGGTGGAATCGGTGATCGTCCAGATGGACGGCATCAGCGGTGTGTGCGTGTACGGCGTTCCCGACGTCAAGTGGGGCGAAGCCATCAAGGCGGTCGTGGAAGTCCGGCCCGCCGACCGCTATACCGCACAGCAGATCGGCGACTTCGTCGTCTCGAAGATCGCTCGCTTCAAGCGCCCGAGCCGCGTGGTGTTCACCGAGGCCCTGCCTCGGACGGCGGAGGGCGGCGTGGACCGTGACGCCGTGAAGGCTCGCTGGGGCAACGCGTGATCCGGGCCGCGTGAAGGTCTTCGGCGAGCACCATGAGATGTTCCGCGCGACGGTGCGCGCCTTCGTCGAGCGGGAGGTCATGCCGCACGTCGAGGCGTGGGAAGCGGCCGGTCGCATTCCGAAGGCGATCTGGCCGCGCATGGGCGAGCTGGGCTTCCTGGGCATCGAGTACGACGAGAAGTACGGCGGCGCCGGCGCTGATCTGTTCACCACGGCGGTCCTGCACGAGGAGTGCGCGCGGTCGCGGTCCGGCTCGTTCGCGATGGCCGTCGGCGTCCACACGGACATGGCCTCGCCCCACCTCTACTGGACGGGCAGCGAGCCGCTGAAGGAGAAGTATCTGCCGGCGATCTGCCGGGGCGAGAAGCTCTGCGCGATCGCGGTCACCGAGCCCGGGGGCGGCAGCGACGTCGCCGCGATCCGCACCCGCGCCACCCGCGACGGCGCCCACTACGTCCTGAACGGCTCCAAGATGTTCATCACGAACGGCGCGCTGGCCGACCTCTACTTCGTCGCCGCCCGCGTCGAGGCCGGTGAGACGACCCGCCGCCACCGGGGCATCTCGATGTTCCTGGTCGAGCGCGAGACGCCGGGGTTCGGCGTGAGCCGCACGCTGGCCAAGACGGGTATGCTCGCCTCGGACACCGCGGAGCTCTCCTTCCAGGACGCGCGCGTGCCGGCCGAGAACCTGCTCGGGCGCGAGGGCGTCGGGTTCTACGAGGTCATGCGCGTCTTCCAGCGCGAGCGCCTGGTGGCCGGCCTGCACGCCGTCGCCATGTCCGCGCGCGCGCTCGAGGACACCATCGCCTACGTCCGCGAGCGCCAGGCGTTCGGCGGCCCGCTCTCGGAGAAGCAGACCGTGCGCCACAAGCTCGCCGATCTCGCCACGCTGATCGAGGCCGGGCGCTGGCTCACCTACGCGGCGTGTCAGACATACGCCGGGAGCGACGACGCGGTGCGCGAAGTCTCCATGGCCAAGCTCTTCACCGCCGAGATGGCCAACCGCGTCGCTTACGACTGCGTGCAGCTCCACGGCGGCTACGGGTACATGCGCGAGTACGCCATCGAGCGCTTCGCGCGTGACGTCCGGCTCTTTACGATCGGCGGCGGTACCAGCGAGATCATGAAGGAGATCATCGCCAAGGAGCTCGACCTCTAACACCCGCGTGAGCGCGCCTGACTTCGTCGCCATCGGGCACGTCACTCTCGACCGCATCGGCGAATCCACGCGTCCGGGCGGCGCGGCCCTCTTCGCCGCTGTCACCGCCCACCGGCTCGGGCTCTCGGTCGGGCTCCTCACGAGCCACGCCCATGACTTCCCGCTCGACCTGATTCCGCCCAAGATCGAGGTCGTCAGCATCCCGGCGGCCGACACGAGTCGATTCGAGCACCGGCAGGACGCCGGCAGCCGCGTGTCCCACGTGCGCGCCGTCGCCGACCCCCTGACCATGGCCGACGTTCCGGACGACTGGCGGGGAGCGGCGCTGACCCTGCTTGCCCCCGTGCTCGACGAGGTCGACCCGATGATCGCGACCCTCTTCACCGACGGCGCCGTGGGCGCCGCGGCCCAGGGATGGCTCCGTCACACGGCCGCCGACGGCCTCGTGGTGCCGCGCGTCTGGCGCTCGCCCGAGCGCCTGCTGCAGTCGGTCCAGGCACTGTTCCTGAGCCGCGAGGACATCCGGGGTCAAGAGGACGACGTGGTCGAGTGGTTCGAGCGCATGCCGGTGGGCGTCCTCACCGCCGACCGCGACGGCGCGCTCCTGTTCGTCAACGGCGAGCGGTACGAGATTCACCCGCGGCCGGCGCGAGAGGTCGACCCGACCGGCGCCGGCGACGTCTTCGCGGCGACCTTCCTCGTCCAGTATCAGCGCGACGGCGACCCGTGGCAGGCCGCGGCCGCCGCCGCGTGCGCGGGCTCGCTCGCCGTCGAGGGGGAGGGCTGGTCGACCGTCGCGGATCGCGCAACGCTCGATGTCGCGCTCGCCGACTACGGGCGCAACGGGTGACGGCGGCTGGCCGCGGGTCAGGGCGACGGGGGCGGCGGGGGGTC
>WNFH01007170.1_pt1 | contig 12335 bp, 8 predicted proteins | sample 5400411 | NCBI WGS metagenome assembly WNFH01 (sample SAMN13153347, study PRJNA577476) | soil metagenome | isolation source: 200 cm saprolite under Douglas fir tree site 2 hole 3 | place: USA:California | collected 2015-04-18
ACGTTCCTGTAGCCCAGGCTGGTTAGGATAGTGCGGGCTTTCAAGGCAAGCTCTTCCACCCCTTCAACAGAAAAGACCTGCGCACATAGCTCAGCCAGGACCGCCGCCTCATAACCTGACCCGGTTCCTACTTCAAGCACCCTCTCCGTTCCTTTTAGTTCAAGCGCCTCCACCATGAGCGCCACCATGTAAGGCTGCGAAATTGTCTGACCCGCCCCGATGGGCAGCGGATGATCGTCATACGCCTGTTCCCACAATTCGCCTTCAAGGAACAGGTGACGCGGTACCTTAGCCATCGCCCAAAGCACCCGAGGGTCTCTTATTCCCCTGCTTACGAGCTGTTCCTGCACCATCCTTTCGCGTGCATTGACGTAGTCGACAATCATTGCAGTCTGCCGATTCCGACTTCCTGGGATGACTTGTATTTCCCAGCCTCAAGATAAATCGTATTTCATCCCACGACTGGATTCAACGCCGCTACAGTTGGATCCTGCAGCATTGGAGTGAAGAGCGATCCAATCGCATCTCAGCCCGTCACATATTCGCCTAACATGAAAATGGCCGCCTGATCGGTCCCGCCGCAAGATGTAGTCTGCGGCTCTAATGGCAGAATCTTAGTAGCAGAGAAAAACTACCAGTGGTCATTGATGGGCAAGAAGAAACCTCAAAGCAAAAGGCTGGCAACCGTAAAGATTAATTTGCTCTAACTATCTTACTGACGAGCTTGGACCTTTGTTAAAACGGATTTCAATAGGATCGTTCACCTGTGGAACAGAATACGTAAAGAAGGCTAACTTAAAAAGTGGTACAAATTATCGGGGCAGGTCAATCATGAAATAGCCTCATCGGGGTGGTGCGAACAAGGCCAATGGCTTCAACGAGCCATCGAGCAGGGCACGGCGAGTGCAATCACCAGAGCTAAAAGTGCGAGAAGGACTATTCGCCCCCTTGATGTCACATAAAGAAAGACATCTGATTATAAAACTACTTACTTTCCTTGATGTTGATCTCTACGCGTCGGTTGACCGCACGTGCCCAATCGTTTCTTTGGTCGATAAGCGGTTTGGATTTCCCAAAACTCTCAACCGACATGTTTGCTGAGCTCACTCCAAGGCTTCCCAATTCACGCTTCACCGTTTCAGCCCGGCGGAGCCCCAACTGCTGATTGTAGCCGTCAGAGCCGATATAATCCGCATGGCCTTCTACAACGATTACTACGTTGGATTTTTCTTTTATTTTCTGTGATGCAAGATAAACTGTCCCCTTACCTAGCTCGGTAAGTTCTGCCGAGTCAAAACGAAAGGCGACGTCCGGCAAAATTACTGTTTTCACCTCGACCACCTTAAGGACTTCCTTAACGACCTCCTTTACTACCACCTTTTCTACTGGGGCTTCTCCAACTGTCGCGATTTGAGTCGTCGTCTCTCCCCCTCCTGAGGCTTCCTTTGCCATAACCGGCTTTCCGTAGTCCTTTTTTACCTGATCACCGTAGTCTTTCTTTACCTGATTAAAGGAGACCAGCCAGGAGCCACCGCAGGCTCCACGGGCAACCTCCCCAATCTCTTTTCCGTTGGTCCCTCCTTCGAAGTTTCCTGGAACCTGATAGGTCGATACATAGGCAACAGTAGTCATTGCCTGTGTACCGACGCACGTAGCTAATTTGATCGGGAAGTAGAGCAATGAAAGTAGCCCACTGCCCACATAATAAACTGCATCTTCCCCTTCTGGGTCCCTTTGTTGCGCGAGCGTTATGGACGGGTTCGGTAATAAGCCAAAAAGGAAAGCAACAATACAGGTTCTTAAAAATATTTTTCTATCCATTAGGTAGCCTCCTTTCCACAGGTCCTAGAAATGCAATGACTCCGTTAATCTTCCCCTTGGATAGAGACCCGAGGCCTCAGTTGAATAATGATTCGGCTACCCTCCATCCGTTTTGTCTTACATTTGTCTTCAATATGGCGTACTGGGGATAGAAATTAGAAAGTTATTATGCCAGGTTAAACACTTAAAATCAATGCCTTGGAATTTCGTTCGCTGTCTAAAAATGTCCATGTTTGACAGTGCGGAGCGGCTCACAGCTAGTTACTGTTAGGACAAACTTGTTTATTCCCACCGGAAACTTTTTCCCTGGCGGTGCATTTTTAGCAACCCAGCTTACCCACTTTGTCACTACTACCCACCAATTACTGCATCCCAGGGATAGACAATCCTCAATCATCCGGTAGCTGAAAATAAAGGCGCAGGTAGGCGCAACGACAGCTGGCTCACTCTTATGCTTCTCTCTTACTTCCTTTTGTCTGTAAGTTGGTGCTGTATTCCCTCATCGGACAGTGATTCCAGCTCAGTGATCATACTAGCATGTGGCGTGTTGGTGAGTTTCTACAGGCGATATTTCATCCCAGTATTCAATTGAACGACGCGACAGTCAAAACTGACGCGATTTGTTGGAAGGAGAATTCAATCCAATCAGGCACAGAAGATGCCATTCCTTACCCAGACGAAAGGGGGTACTTCCAAAATCCAGGCGGCACCAGACAGTTATCCTACGGCAGTTACCCGTCCGGCTTTATGCCACTGGGTGCCCAACATAAAGCGCAAGGGGTACGTCTCATTGACGGGCAACGGTAGAATGGGTACGCTACCGGGAGTGAACTTTCACGTAGGGGTGCAAATATTCGTTTAATAACTCTGGGATGACTCTAAAATGTCTGGACAAAGCGATCGTCGGATTAAAAAAACCGCGCAATGAAACGGACAAGCATCCATCCAGTATCGACCATCGTTTGGTACCAAATCTATGGACAAACTGAATTCGGTGCTTCTCTTCAATCTCCTCTCGGGACTCGTAATCGGCTTCTTAATCATCCCTTTTACCCAATTCTCCGAAGCTGTTCTGGCCTTTGTACCAAGCCTTCGTTTTTAGGCCATTTATTCTTTTACGTCCCTGAATGGCCACAAAGCAACAGAAGATTCTAATCAAGGGGACAATTTTTGCTCTTCTTGTTGCCCTCATCTTCCTACTCAGCCGCTATGGCCCCCAACCATTTAGCGTTTTAGGACCTCTGGGAGAAAATGTAGGAAAATTTTATACACGAAGAACAAGATTAGCGAGATTTCTTAGATCCCTCGGTCCCTATTCCTCTGCTGTCTTCATATTATTGCAGGCCCTACAGGTTGTGATTTCACCAATACCAGGTGAGTTGACCGGCGTAGTCGGCGGATACGTTTACGGAGTCACCTTCGGGTTTCTCTTTTCAACCTTGGGACTCACATTGGGCTCGTGGGCGGCTTTTGAGCTCGCCAGCATCTTTGGAAGGCCTCTGGTAGAGAAATTTGTTAAAGAGAACGTGCTAGAGAAATTCAACTTCCTCGCCACCAGCGCAGGAGCAACAATTTGTTTTCTGCTTTTCATTATACCCGGGTTCCCGAAAGATTATCTGTGCTATGTCCTAGGCCTTACTGGCATGAAGCTTAGTACCTTCTTGATTATCTCGACCCTTGGTCGGATGCCGGGAACGTATCTTCTTACAGTACAAGGAGCTAGCATCAGAAGCCAAGAATACTACACGGCGGCTGTTTTAATGGTTATTTCTGCAGCAATTCTTTTTTTCGCATACCTTCATCGAACTCGCCTTCTGCACTGGATAAAAGGACAAAGGTGAAAAGACTTCACGAGTAAGTTCTCCCCCCTAGACAACATCCACGAGATGACGATAGGATACAAGGCAAAGGAGGAACGGCTATGTTTGGGATCGGCATGCCGGAATTACTCGTTATTTTCGTTATTGCACTACTTGTATTTGGACCGAGCAAGCTTCCTGATGTAGGAAGATCTATAGGGGAGGCTATAAGGGGGTTCAAAAAAGCTATGAGCGAGCCTGAAAAACTCCCTCCAGAAGAGCCTGATCAACAGACCAAGGAAGGGTCATCGAAGCCAAATTAATGGCCTGGATGGCCCCTTGGGTCTGCTCACCCTTCGCTTCTGTAGATTGGGAAGAAAACAACGAGAACCCCTTCTACCATTATCGACTTACGGGTTAGCTGCTCAGACACCCACCGGGCAAGCCTGTGGCCAAATTTAAATAACGAGCCAAACAAAGAAGGTCCTGATAATTTCTAAGTTTTTTTGTTGGCCGACTGCTCCCTGTCTCCCGCCGAGCCGGGCTTTCATTAACCCGTAGGACTCAGGATTGAATTGAACGACGCTTCAGTGCCGTAGGACTCAGGATTGAATTGAACGACGCTTCAGTGGCACCCGCAGTATTAGTTAGATTGAGGGAGAATTCAATTTAATCGCACTTTCTTAATCCGATATTCGCAATCACTTGATCACCCTATCCGCCCGCGCAAGCACGTTGGGCGGAATCGTGAGGCCGATCTGCTTCGCTGTCTCGAGGTTGACTATGAACTCGAACTTCGTCGGCTGCTCCACTGGTAGATCGGCGGGCTTTCTACCTTTCAGAATCTTGTCCACGTAAGTGGCCGCGCGCCGGTACAAGTCGTTAATGATCGTCCCATAGGACATGAGGCCACCTGCGTCCACATACTCGCTATTTGGATATATCGCCGGAAGCCGGCTCTTTGCAGCGAGGCTCACGATCCGTGTTAGGTTATCAATGAACATCGCGTCTTGAGTTACGACGAGAGCGCTGGCGCGCTCTCTCATCATCGCAGAGAAGGCAGGGTCGAGCTCGTCGGGACTTCGCGCCTCCAGAAGTTGAAGCTGCACCCCCAACGACCCTGCCGCCACCTGTGTCTCCGCCGACAGGGCTCCGATGGCTGCACCGGTCGGATTCAAAAGGACGGCCACGCGAGAGACCTTGGGAACCGTCTCCTTGAGCAGCTCGAGCCGTTTGCCGGATAACTCCGGGGCAACCAAGGAGAGCCCGGTGATGTTACCGCCTGGCCGCGCCAGGCTCGTGACGAATCCGCTCCCGACAGGATCGGCGCCTGCCGCAAAGACGATAGGGATTGTCCTGGTTGCGTTCTTAGCAGCCAGGAGAGGCGGTGTGCCCCCGGCGATGACGATGACGTCTACCTTAAGACGGACTAGTTCGGCCGCGAGGTCAGGGAGCCGATCGAGCTTCCCTTCTGCATATCGGTACTCAATGAAGATGTTCTTTCCCTCAACGTAGCCTAGCACGCGCAGCCCTTGCTGGAATGCTTCGATGCGGGTCGAGTAAGAAGAAGGGGGGGCCGGCAACTAGAAACCCTATTCGGGGCACTTTCTTCGGCTGCTGCGCCTCGGCTATCACTGCAACAGCAACCAGTGCCACTGCTATCAAGATTGATGACAGACCAGCCTTGTTCATTTTTTATACCCTCATTTTGCCGTGGTTTATCACGCTACGGAACTAAAGAAAAGATGAACGTGAGAGCTGGCGTGGTTTGCAAGAGGAAGGCGACAAGAATCGGTAGGCGTGATTGCCTATATTTCAGCCCAGGATTGGATTGAACGACGCTTCAATTAAATTCTGGGAAGTCTACCTGTCCAAAAAGGTGGGTGAATTTGGTGAAGGATTTGCGCGCCTTTTCTAGCATCCCGTATGCGAGAACCTCACGGTCCAAAAACAAATGATTTTGGCTATGGGCCAAAGAGGCTTCTGCGCGGTAGGAAACTCAATTCAAGCATCATTGAATTCAATCATGGCGTGAAACATGACCTGTTTTCGGCTGCCAGCAAAATACAGAAGATACTTGGTTCTTTCCAGCGCTTATTTACATAGCATTCTTGCACCCCATCGGTGGAATCATTCCGTCTGTGCGGCGGGCTGAGGAGATCGTTCGGGAGATCACGTCATCGGCCCTGCTTACTTCACCGGATAAGCGAGGGTGAGGTCTAAAACGCGCAACACCTATCTCTCGATGACAGATAGGTCTAGCAGTCCTGCTAGATCGACTGACGGCGCAATCAGTCCGGCGGACTTATGTGCCTCGGCGACACGGGCGGCCGCCGCAGAATCGATTCTGGTGCTGTCAGGGTAGAGAGACCGCTTATAGCGCTCCAAGAGCGCAGCCAACCGAGCGCGCTGCTCACTTCCCGCGATGAGCACCTTAGGCAGTGCGGCAAGCGCCTCCGCCGCCGGAATCCTACGTGTATCCATCAACCCCTTTGCTAGTGCCCGCCCGAGCCGACGCATCTCATCGAGCCGCTGCTCACGCTCTTCGGCACGCACGGCCACACCCATGAACTCATACGGTCCGCCGAGATACCTGTTCGCATCGTCTAGGTCCATGCCGTTCACGAGGACCCTACCTCCCTCAGCCATGATGAGGGTTAGCGCAGGCTCTTGCACCATGCCCGCGTCGACCTGGCCAAGTCGGAGCGCTTCATAGAGGTTAGTCCCTATAGATGCAAATCGCACCTTGCCCGGATCCGCACCCGCCTGCTTCATGAGGTAAACGACCAGGATGTGGTCTGCGTTGCCAAGGGCAGAGATCCCAACCGTCCGGTTCTCAAGGTCCTTCAGGCTGCGGATCTCCCCTGCGGTCCTAGGCGCGCTAGCGAGCGCAAAGAGCGGCAGCTGGCCGGTCGAGGCGAAGCGGACGATCTTGGCGCCCCTAGCGAAAGCCTGAAGGGCGACATCAAACGAGGTGGCGGCGTAGTCCGCCGCCCTACCAACTAAGGCCTGCATGGCCACGCTGCCCCCACGGGTGTAAACAAGCTTCACGTCCAGCCCCTCCTCGGCGAAATAGCCTCGTGCCCGAGCTACTTCGTAAGGGATGACACAGAGAAGCTGGCCACAGAAGGCGAGTAGCAGCGGCCGGTTACTTGCGGAGGCAATACCCCTCGCTCCCGCTACTACACTAGTCGCCAAGCCCGCAATCGTTTTCAGTGCGGTACGCCTATCTATGACCCTGCTTGCATCTTTCCCTTGCGTCACCTTAGCGATTGCGACGGCTGTCTTTTCGCAGCAAGACATGACAACCTCCCTCACAGTTGGGGTCAGTCAAGGGGCTTAGGCTTTGATATCTTACCCGGAGGATCCAGTCCGGGCTCATGGAATAAATAGAAATCGAAGGTGTGACCGAATCGAGGGACCCAACTTATTTATCCTAGATAAGACAAGTTTCGTCTATACCAAATTGCGCAAGGGAGTCAAACAGGAAAAAGTCGCAGCAAGGTGTAGGCAATCCTCCTTTGGTTAACCTTCTAACGGGTCACCCTTATATTGAAGCCATAGATGCGTTCGCTCGGAAGCGGCTTGTAGTCAATGTTCTTCGTCATCCCGAACAAAAGCTGATGGCGCCATAGGAAATGGGCAGGCGCTTCTTCGGTGATGAGGCTCATGGCCTCAGAGAGCAACTTTTTGCGCTTGGACGGATCGAAGGATTGCCGCTCAAGGGCCAAAAGCTTGTCGAGGTTTGGATTTGAATATCCGATTCGAGGCGAACCGCCGGTCTCAAAATATTGGGACAGCGCCGCACTGGGATCCACTACCGCGCCACGCCCCATGTAATAGAAGGGCACCTTACCGACTTGGACGTTGCTCCAAAGTGTCGCCCACTCCGGGGTTTGGAGCTTCGCTCGAATGCCCACCGCATGTAGCATAGGAACGATGGCCTCCGCAATCTGCTTGTCCAAGGTGTAGCGATCTACCGGTGTATAAAAGTCCACGTCGACTCCATTGGGGAAACCTGCCTGTCTCACCAACTGACGGGCCTTCTCCGGATTGTACTCGTACTTAGGCTGCAGGCTAGGATCGTAACCATATTGCCCAGGTCCTATCGGACCATCGAGGCGAGTTGCTTCTCGCCTGAGGAGGGTGGCGATGATGGTATCCCGATCTATGGCATAACAGACGGCCTGGCGGAGAAGCTTGTTGTCCCACGGTTTGAACTTCGGACTCATGGCCAGGAACATGATCTCGGCAGAATTGAAGGGAACCACTTTAAAATTAGCGTTTCTCTCTACTCGCTCGCGAAGGTGGGGAGGTATAAATTCGGCGATCTGGATTTCGCCATTCAGTAGGGCAGTAACCCGCTGTTCTGGCTCTCGCATCACGCGGAAGATGACCTCATCGGGAGCCTGCCGGTTCTCCCTCATTCCTGGATAGTCCAGGTTTTTCGAGATGACGAAGCGCTGGCCCGGGATCAGTTCCTTGAATTTGTAAGGCCCTGCTCCGATAGGGTGCTCCCGATCAGCCACATCCGGACCATACTTATCGTAGATGGCCTTGCTGGTGACGATGAACCGGTCAAAGAGATATTCCAAAAGAGGCGCGGTGGGCTGATTCGTCGTGAACCTGACAGTGTAGTCGTCCACGACTGCCACGCTGGCGACGGGCGCGATGTTCTGCTTTTGCTTGCTTTGGGGATCGTTTCGGATGCGGTTAAAGGAGTGGGCGACATCGGCCGCGGTCAAACGCGAGCCGTCGTGGAACCTAATGTTCTTGCGCAGGTGGAACAACCAGGTGTTTGGGTCCGTGATTTCCCAGCGCTCCACTAGCATTCCCACGTGCTCGCCTTTATCAAAATCATAGATGCCAAGACACCCCATAACCTGGCACCAGATGCTGTAAAGCAGCGCGACGCTGTCGGCATAAGGATTGTAGGCCTCCATGGTTTCCGTGACGCCGATGGATATGCGGATCTGCGCGTTAACGACTGGCGCACTGCCGCCCACGGCAAGAGACACACCTATTGCCGCGACAATTATTTTCCAGCTACGCCACTTCATAGGTTCCCCCTTCTTTCGGTAATTAATGTTTGAGCCTGCCCGGTGGTGCGACTTGCCCGTTGGCAGAGACTGTATTCCGTCAACAGCCTCACCTCCCCAAATTAACGCCATGACCCCACGCGGAAGGAAGCTATATTCCAATTCTGGGCCTGATTCAAGACGATGAATTGGGTGTCACATAAGGCTTTTTGGTTTTGCCTTAATTATTATTTATCTTTGCCTTTTTGTCCGTCCTTCAAACGGTGTAAGAGAAGTAGTAAAGTCACTATTAAAACGTCCCGTGCGGCTTTATGGAGGGAACCTTGGAGCCCAAAGTCATAGGAAAAATTTGCCCTCATTGTGGCAACCCTGGGTCGGTAATTTACCAGACCAAGGAGAGAATTGTTTTCGAGTGTCCCAACGGGCATCAGTACGAGATAAGAAGTGAGGAGGCTCTCAATATGGAAAAATCGCGGGCCTGATCAAGTTCTATAACATTTGATTTTGGACCTGCTCACGGTCCAGGCTGGGATGCCACAAAATCAATGACTTATACCTTCCGGCAATAGAGAGGTTTTTGAAACCGCAAAGGAAGCCGGAAAAACGTTGAGACGGTGCGCCTTATGGGAGTGGATACACCAGAGACTAAGCAAGCTAGTCGGCCCGAATCTTCTCAGCGGGGTAAGCTGCCCCCTTTCATAAATGGCGGTTTTTATCCAAGGAAAATACCCTTATAAAAAGGCCTTTAAAGGTCTGGAAAAGGGTTAAAAAAAGGTTTCTAAAAAGTTCCCGAAAAGGTTCTTAAAACCGGATAAGAGAAATCATTTTGGCCGCAACAAGATTGGGGAAGCTCTTAAATTTTGCCCTAAGCAGGATGGAATCGAATTGAAGCGTCGTTCAATTGAATCACACAAAAATCCGGCCTCGATAAGTTGTAGGCGGCTGGTACCTCTCGCCCTCCCATTAAAATTAAAAGCACGTCAAAAGACACTAACAAAACGAGCCCTTTATATCTCCTGTTTTAGTCCAGAACATTTGCACTCTAGAACCGCCTCGCCTTCCTGTCTCCACTGTCAATAGGTTTTCCTTATGTTCCTGGCTCTACCTCTGCGGGGATCAGAAGTTGCTGTCCAATATAAATATAATTTGGGTTTTCTAGCGTCTTCGCATTGGCCTGGTAAATCTTGGCCCACTTATTCGACGAACCGTAAAAACGGAGCGCCAAATCTCTAAGTGTATCGCCAGCCTTCACCGTGTACTCTTTCGGCGGATCAGACGCACCGGGTACTGTCGAAGCAGATTTCTTGGCTGGTGGCGCTTTCTGTTTAATGACCACAGAAGCAGATGAGGAGCGGGCGTCTTCACGGGTCGCGACAACAGGCGTAGCTTTGTACAAGCGGTCAATAAACCCAGAAGTGTCTAGCTCTTTGACAAAGGTTAAATCCACAAACTGCTCAGGCCTCGCTGTCTGAGCCTTGGGCTCTTTGGTAGCTAGCTCCCTGAGCGTCATTTGAATTCCTACTGGGGTGGGATAGGGCTTCTCGGGAAGGAGGGTGAGTCCAATGCCCTCATAGGTCTTCACTAGGGCCTCCCGGTCGTCTGTCCTCAGGTACTTTTGAAGAATTGCCAAGGCCTTGTCGCGATGGGTCTTGTAGTAGTGGATCGCCTCGACATAGGCCTTCATAATGATGCGGAGCAGTTCTGGACGGGATTTGATCAACGCCTGCGTGGTAGCCAGACCTGTGGCCTGATACTCAAGCCCCAGCATCTGAAGATCAGCCAGCACTCTAAGTCCCATCTTCTTCGCTTTGAGAGTAAGAGGCATTTCTAGCATCGTCCCCTGGATCCGTCCGGCCTGGAGGGCAGCGAACCGGTCGGGCTGACTCCCAATCTCTACAATGCTCACATCCTTCCCTGGGACTAAACCATACTTGTCAAGAGCGTAGCGGGTTGCAAAATCCGAAGAAGATCCAAACTGGCTTACAGCCAGGGTCTTGTCCTTCAACTGATCAGGTCGCTGGATGTTCTTGTCAACGAGAAACTGATAGGCCATGGTGTTAAGAATCCCAGCGATGAACACAATGTCTGAACCATGGAGATTACTCTGAAGGGCGGGCGGCCCTGAGACTTGGGCTACAACCGCATCCCCGGAGAGCAGCACCTGAACAGCGTTCGGTCCTCCCACAACGTGAATTAGTTGGACGTCTAACCCATATTTGCGAAAGAAACCCGCTTCATAGGCCACCCAGCCCGGGGCCTGGTTGCTTGAGGTACCGGCGTAAACAATCGTGACCTTTTCGAGGGGTGGCCCTACTGGTTTTCCCGCTGTCTCTGCGGTGACGGGGAATAGGATCACGAGCATCCAAAGGAAAATGGATGCCCTTGGCCATGAGGTTAGAGTCTGCCTATGTTGTGCTTTGCTCATTTTTTTCTCCTTGAGTTCAGTCTCGAAATACTGAGTGTTCGTCTGAGCATTGCACAGGTGGAATCGTCGCCCGTCACGAATCTGATTCTCAAGCTACTCGTACGCCCACTTCGTGTGGACGTGAAGTCCTGAAGCGCACTCGTTCACAGGAGCCTAACTATTCAACAGTCAGCCAGGCTCCTCGCAGTCTATCACCCTAAGTACGCTCACTCCGATCGAACTATAATTATATAATATCTGTCCGTTGGCAACGATCTGTCAAGGTCGCGTTCCGGAGAATACACTCCCAGGGTTGCAGCCTATCCAGGTATCAGCCCGCAGTATATCTAGGCTAATAAACCACCGCGCATGATCACGACCCGGCCTGGCTATAGGCAAGGCGCAACTCTGTTACCCTTACTTCTGGCTCCGTTTTGTCTCACAATTGAACTGAACGACGCTTCAATTCGAGTCGATAGGAAACTGGGGAGGGTCTCTGCCACTCAAGCGTGATCGGGTGGTCGAGGCTAATTCACGTGGCTCCAGGCATGATAGGAGCTGCGCACGAGCGGGCCGGATTCGACATGGCGGAAGCCGAGGGTTTGCGCATCGGCTTTGAGCTGCAGGAACTCATCGGGAGTCACATATCGTTCGACGGGAAGCTGGTCTGTTGAAGGCTGGAGATACTGGCCTATCGTAACGATATCACAATCGATCGCTCGCAAATCTCTAAGCGTCGTCATCACTTCATCTAAAGTTTCTCCGACGCCGAGCATCAAGCCCGATTTCGTCAAGACATCTTGCCTCATCGCCTTCGCAGCTCTCAGAAGATCCAGTGAGCGGTGGTAAATGGAACCGGGCCTGACTTTTTTATAGAGCCTCGGCACGGTCTCGATGTTATGATTCAGGATATGAATCCCGGATTGGACGACGGTCTCCAAGGCGCGGTGGTCCCCTTTGAAGTCCGGGATCAGCACCTCGACCCGGATTCCAGGATTGAGCGATTTGATCCAGAAAACCGTCTGGGCAAAATGGGCGGAGCCGCCGTCGGGAAGATCGTCGCGATCGACCGATGTGACCACGATGTGCTCCAAGCCCAAGTCCTTCACCACCAGTCCGACGTTGCGCGGCTCCTCCGGGTCTAGCAGAGTCGGCTTCCCTTTGCTGATGGCGCAAAACCGGCAGCCGCGGGTGCAGATGTCCCCCAGAATCAAAAACGTCGCCGTGTTGTGCCCCCAGCACTCGCCGATATTAGGACAGCGCGCCTCTTCA
>WNFH01002751.1_pt1 | contig 12334 bp, 8 predicted proteins | sample 5400411 | NCBI WGS metagenome assembly WNFH01 (sample SAMN13153347, study PRJNA577476) | soil metagenome | isolation source: 200 cm saprolite under Douglas fir tree site 2 hole 3 | place: USA:California | collected 2015-04-18
GAACCCATGCTTCAAATTGAGACAGCGTCTGTGGATTGAGGCGGTATACATGCTTTTGCGCACGTTTTTCCATCTCCACTAAGTGTGCCTCACGCAAGACTTTGAGATGTTGTGAGACCGCTTGTGGGCTGACAGGAAAGTGCTCGTAGATAGCAGTAGCAGCTAACTCACCATTGTTGGCAAGGAGTTCTAAAATGGTCCTTCTGGTCGGATCGGCAAGTGCCACAAACATATCCATAAGTGGATTATACAACATTTCCTTAATTAAGTCAATACTTGAATTTATGTTGGTAGCGTATCGATCTCTAAGGGTTGAGTAGAGGAGGGAACAAAAAAGAGAGCTGAAGAGTTTCCTTGTGATGAAGGAGTCATACCAACCCCAATCATCACTAGGTTGCTGCCAATTGCACGAGATCGGATAGAGAAATCACGTAGAGGACAGGACAAAACAAGGCTAGAAGCCATTCTCATGATTGCTTCTAGCCTTGTGCCTGGTGGAGATGGGGGAGAGTCGAACTCCCCGTCCAAACAAACCCATCGAAGAATGTACTACAGGTTTAGTCGATGTTTTTTCTATACGCTTTGGACTCCCATCAACAAGATTCCTCAGCGCTGGCCCTCTGGTCTTAGATCACGAGTAGAGAGCTATCCTCGTGATAGCGTCCCGCGTTTTCGACGCCCTGTCCCGACTCCACGGGAAAAAGCCGGGGGGACGACGCATCACTGGTTATTAAGCAGCGAGAGCGTAATTGTATGCCGGTTGTTTGGCATCTATTGTTTGTCGGTTGTTTAACGAGAGTGCGTACCGACACCTCGACCTGCAATTCTTCAACCTGTTCGCCTGTCGAAACCCGACATCCCCAGGAGAAGACATATGCATCAAGTCGTTTGTATCCACGCCTTAATGCATTGTCATCATATCACATTTCTTGAGGGATAGCAAGACAAAATGACCACCTTTATGAATCCTGTGCGGTTACAAGCTCAGCTTTTTGAGAAGCACGAGCAGCATTGAATAGCAGCACAGACACAATTGCCAGGATGAGCAAATCACGCACAAAAATGACGGGGTAATAGGTAGTGACGTGCGGAATGTCAACGTACATGTAAGGGAAGATGAACGTGGTTAAGGCTGTGACAATACCCCAACTTACAAGCCACTTCCAATTACTCTTGCCAACAAACGCTATCAACGGTGTTACCCAGATTAAGTATTGTGGGCTAAATACTTTGCCGGTTATTAAGAGGATCAGCAAGGTCAACAGGCAGGCCATGTACAAATCAATTTTTCCTCTCCATTGCAGCCAGAATGTAAACAGTAAGCCTGCTGCCAATAACAGTGTACTCAAGAGTGAAATTTTGTTAGCCAGCGGACTAAGGAAATTAAGCGATTGGTATGTGAATATATAATGAACTGGATAACCTAGAAAACCACCGAGCCAGAGCAGAGTTGCCGGAAACGATTCGACTTGAATTGGCCGATTCTGGAAGTAGGTGAGTGGAACAATTGTATTCGCAACATTTAGAATGAGTGAGACCAAAGTAACCACCGTGCATATTCCAATAAACACCCCTAAAGCTGACCATCGGCTCCATGCAAGCCACCTCTCTTTGGACTGCATCTGCTGGGCAATCAAGAACGGCGGGATGAGTATTGCTGGATAAAATTTGCAGAGCGTTGCCAGGGCCAGGACTGCAAATGCCCATTTCCATCTCGCTCGACCTGCCAGGATGATCGCACCCAACGTAAAACCAGCGGGAACGAGGTCAAATCTTCCCTCTGCCGTCGCCCAGCTTCCGAGCACTAAATAGACGGCAAATGCGATTGCTGCACTTCTGGACCGGTATCGTTTCAAGATAAGATAAATGATGCCGGCAACGATTGCCATGCAAATCGCAAAAACGACCTGGTACCATTGGGTTGGCGCTAGCAGAGGAATAGAAAATGGAACCAGGGTGATTAGCGGATACTCCGGGGGCAGCGCGTGAAAAGGTTCAGCGGTGGGTTGTGTTGCAACAAGCTTGATCAGGAACGTTGGGAAATGCCGGGCCTGCATTTTTTGCACGAGTATGGTAGAAGAACTGGCAGCTAGAAAAGCACATTGGCTTTTTGAGTTGGCATCAAGCCCAAGCGCATGCAATCCGCTTTGGCCGTGCCAGAAAGCAATGGCATAGCATTGGTATCTCGTCGCGTCATTATATCGATTTGAAAATTGTGTGGAAATGCCCCAAAATAACAGTGTTCCCATTGCCACTATTATGCAGGCATCGAGCAGATACTTCCAAAATGGATTGCTAAATGCTCTTGATGGCGTTTGCTCACCAGCTGGTTTTGGGGCTTCGGCATCTCTAATGAACTGTTCTTTGTCGTTAATTTTAACCATATTACGCTATGTCCTTGACATAAGCATTCCCTGTTTGATAAGAACCAGGGTTGTTGCCTTGACCATATAGAAACAAGTATAGGGACCCCCTCATACTGAAGGCAACAGAGCAGAGAAAATAAAGTACTTTTTGGTGCATTCTACATGCTCGTTTTCGTATTGAAATAGTTCAATCTAATCTTTTCAGGAACCGTTCCAGGTTAACTATGGAGCGTTCATGCTGGCCTTCGCCAATTTTTCGCTTCTCATCATATGCCTCGACCTTAAAGACGAGGCGGCGCCCATCGATCTCAATCAGCTCGGCAGTGGCGCGTACATGTTGTCCCAGGGAAGTGGCTGCCAGATGCTGGACATTCACCAACGTGCCCACGGTAACATCTCCTTCTTCCAAGCTATCTGCAACTGCGCGCCACGCGGCATTCTCCATCAATGCGATCATCATAGGGGTAGCAAAAACTTCAACTCCCCCTGCCCCCACGTACGCGGCAGTGTTTTCGTGGACAACCGTGGTAGTAGCTTCTCCTGTCATACCTGGTTTAAGCGCCATCTTACGAAATCCTTTCTTTGTAGTTGGGTTTAGTGCTGCCATAAAATATACAACAAAAATGCCATCATTGGAGCAATGACTACATTTTTCCATGATATTATGGAGGCATAAGGATGCTCTAGTATACACATATTTAACTAGATAAGGAAGTGAAAAGCCTTATGAATCACCAAATCCAGCGAGTTGCCCACCGGGGAGGCTCTCATCTTGCCCCGGAAAATACGCTTGCCGCGTTTCGCAATGCGCTCAAGCTGCCTATAGATGCTATTGAACTGGATGTACATATGAGCCGTGATGGGCACGCGGTCGTCTTTCACGACTACACCGTCAATAAGCGTACAAATGGCTCTGGAAATATACTTGATCTCGACTTTGCCTACCTGCGTAGCCTTAATGCGGCTGCGCATTTCCCCGGTGGATGGCCGGAACCCCGACAGATCCCTACCTTGCGTGAAGTGTTGGAGCTTGCAAAAGGGCATGTCCAGGTGTATATCGAGATCAAACAGAGCAAGCGGAACGGAACTTTTGGACGCTATCCAAACATAGCCAAAACGGTCGTCGAGGAAGTTCGCTCGGTGGGAATGCTTAACCAGGTACTTGTGATCTCGTTCGATTGGACGGTACTGCCGGTAATTAAGTCACTGGAACCTGCGATGCAGACTGGTGCGCTTGTCTCTGACGACGTGTGGAATCCTCGTGCTGAAAATGCACTGCAGACCCTCATTGATCAAGTGAAAATGCTGTGGTGCGATTGGATCAACGTGAACCGTGAACTCTTTACTGATGCCATGCTTGCAGCCGCGCACAAGCATGGCTTTAAGCTGGGTGTCTGGACGGTAAATACAGAAGCGGAACTGCGACACTTTGCCGCACCTGGTGTTGATTCTCTGACCTCTGACCGGCCTGACCTGTTTGCGGTTCTTCAGATGTAGAACCACATGCATTTCTCAAGATTTGCTCAAGTTTCATCATTCAGGCTACGAATTTTAGCTGAATGCGTATCCCTTTATGCCTTTTATCCGTTCTATGTATTGAGAAATCGATAGCCTTATCAATGGCTTTTATACATAAATGCCTTGCTGAATAGTCAAGGCTTTTCAAAGTGAGGGTACGGGAGGTTCACCACCTATTTGAACTGTACTGTCAGAACTCTTGAAAAGCCTGCTCAATAGTACCAGGTGAGTACTGTTTTCAATTGAAAATATGCTATAATTTGCGGCAATCATTGGCTGTGGATACAGTTAGCGAGAAGCCAATGATTGCCGGTGGAGAATAAGAAGCATGCCACAAACAGAAGAAATGATCTCGACATTTGTTGAACCAGAGTCACCACTATCGGTATCCCCAGAGCAGGCGGTTGCCATATCTGTCGTCGTACCTGTCATGAACGAAGAACAAAATGTACGGCCATTATATGAAAAACTATCGGCACAGCTTAACGCGCTTGGACGGAACTACGAGGTGATCTTTGTTGATGATGGCAGCACCGATAAAACCTTTGCGGAACTGAAAACGTTGCACGCCAACAATCCTAGCATAGTGCGAGTAATTCGTTTCCGCAGGAACTTTGGCAAGACACCTGCGTTGGTAGCAGGTTTTAGCCGCTGCCATGGTGAGATCGTGTTTACAATGGATGGCGATTTGCAGGACGACCCTCAAGAGATCCCCAGGTTTCTCGAGAAGCTTGATGAAGGATATGATCTGGTTTCTGGTTGGAAATACCCACGCCTTGATCCCATCTCGAAAACTTTTCCCTCACGTGTTTTCAATGGCCTGGTGAGTACCATGACAGGTGTTCACCTGCATGACATCAATAATGGCTTTAAGGCGTATAGGCGTGAAGTGATCGAGGATAATCACTTGAAACTCTACGGTGAATTCCATCGTTTTGTGCCTGTTATGGCACATTGGCGAGGGTTCAGCGTTACAGAAATTAAGGTGCATCATCATCCACGTCAATATGGCGTTTCGAAATTTGGCGCGAGGCGTTTTGCGCGAGGACTAATCGACCTGATGAATGTACTATTTCTTACGACATTTTTACGCACCCCTCTGCGATTCTTCGCCCCCCTTGGTTTTTGGACCTTTCTCCTAGGTGTATTAGTGGATGGTTTTGTGGTCGTTCGCAGCTACGTGTTTACACATGATCCGATCCGCAACCATCCACTACTTTTTGTAGGCATCCTCCTGATGATCTTTGGCGTTAATTTTATTTTAACAGGCCTGCAAAGTGAGATGATTCGCCACTATGCCTTCCGATCTGATGAAGAGTACAGTATCAGGCAGGAACTTGACTAATGAGTGCATCCTCTGTGAAAAAAATTAGCAAGCGCGTACTGCAAATCGGCTTGCCCATTGTGATACTGGCTGCGTTTCTGTACCAGCTAAAAAAGGACTGGACACAGTTAACCGCGCATACCTTCCAATGGAATCCCTGGTTGCTTGCCCTGGCATTTCTTGGTTTTATGCTGCAAGAACTATCCTACGGCTTGATATGGCAGTCAATCCTGGCACATCTAGGCTCTCGCCTTGGTTTGCGTTTGTGCTTGCGCGTTTACCTGGCCTCGGAATTTGTGCGCTATATTCCCGGCAATGTGTGGCATGTCTTGACACGTATACTCTGGGTAGGAAGATATGGCGTTTCGCGCCCTGTTGCTTTCGCCAGCATGACAATTGAGTTGATAACAAAACTTGCCGCGGGTATGTTTGTCTTCTCTGTCAGCCTCTTGTTCTGGCGTGACTTCGGCGCGGTTGGTTCGCTACTTCATGGACCGTTGGTGGATATACTTGGTCTCGCAAGCATACTTGCGCTTCTTATTGTCTTGCACCCACGCGTGCTAAATGGCCTGCTCAACCTGGCGTTGCGTTTGTTGAAACGTGATCCTGTACAGCTTACGTTGCGCTACAATGATATTCTGCTTATTACGTTAGCGTGGTGCGCAAGCTGGTTCGTGGCGGGCTGCGCTTTTTATATCCTGATGCTGGCGCTCTGGCCGGATGCTCCGTTCGTGGCACTACCCATATGTATTGGTATTTATGCGCTTGCATGGGATATAGGTTTTGTAAGTTTCATAACTCCCAGCGGACTGGGGGTTCGCGAAGCTGCAATTGTGGGACTCTTTGCGCTTGCGTTGCCTTTACCTGTCGGCCTGGCGACGGTTTTGGCACTCCTCTCCCGTTTTGTTTCTACCATAGCCGAGGTTGTATGTGTGAGTATAGCCTATCTGAGCGGCGGAAAACAGGTACTCAAGATTGGGAAAGGTACACAACCCCGCTTGCTTAAAGAAGATACAAACGGGGGGAAACAAGAATCCAGGATGCTTTCGGCAGAGATACCTGAGAGTGTATCTGCCGAGGGAGGTGTTATGGGTGAGTAATACAACCTGGCAAAAGCGTCTAGTGATATGGCGAAGCCGCCTTTATCTCTATCCGGCGCCCGAACCATTGCCCCGTACGACTTTATTTTGGGTAGCAATGGGGCTTGTTACCTTGATGGCCTTGCTCTTCTCAGTCTTTTTCATTGCTTTTCTTGTGGCTAAACATAATGCCTATTTAACCGCTGCCGAAGACCTGGGCAATATGGATCAGGCTGTCTGGAGCATCATACACGGGCAGTTGTTGCATCAAACTATCTGCAATATCGTAAGCGATACGAACTGTTATAGTGCCACCGGTATTTCACGTTTTGCGATTCACTTTGAGCCGATTCTCTTTCCAGTTTCGCTTTTTTATTTGGTTTGGCCTGGCCCAACAACGCTGCTAGTGATTCAAACGCTGGTTGTCGCGAGCGGCGTTTTCCCTGCATTTTGGTTGGCGCGCCTGCGTCTGCGAAACGAACTGGCTGCCGTAGGGATTGCTCTGCTCTATTTGCTCTACCCTGCACAGCAACAGGCGACGATCTTTGAGTTTCATGCCGTCACCTTTACAGCTGCTTTCCTACTTTTTACTCTGTATTTCATGTACACCAGGCGTACCGGCTGGCTCTTCGTCTTTGCTATCCTTTCGATGGCATGTAAAGAAGAGATACCAGCGGTGATTGCCATCTTTGGCTTGTGGTCTATGCTCTTTCAACAACGCTATCGTAGTGGGTCGGTTCTGGTGCTGCTCGCATTTGGTTGGCTAGTGTTGACTTTATTGATGTATCGCCTGTTTAGCCCAACCGGGCATCCACTGCTGGCCTCGCGTTATTCCTACCTGGGTAGTGGTATTGTTGAAATTGCGCGTAATGTCTTATTACACCCGCGAAGCATGCTATATCAACATGTTTTAGAACATGATCACCGTCAATACCTGCGTATATTACTGGCTCCTGCAGGGTACTTGCCCCTACTTGCCCCGTGGATACTGGTGCTTGCTGTTCCTTCGCTGGCAATTAACCTGTTTAGTTCTGATCGAAATCAGTATCTCGGCATCTTTCAGTATAGTGCTGAGATTGTGCCCGTGCTCATCTTTGCAACTATCGAGGCTATTGTAGTTATCATCTGGGCACTCCAGTGGTTCGTCAACCGATTACGCGAGCGCGCAGAGCAGGGACAAGCGCGGCCAGGAGAAAAACCTGCTTTTGCGCCGCAGCACCTTGAACGTTGGTTACGTCCAGCCTCGCTTTTTGTACTGATGGGCTTTGTACTGTTTGCTATGGTGCGGCAGGATTTGACATATGGCGCTCTACCATTCTCAAGGGGGTTTGGTTGGCCACAAATCACAGCCCATGATATCCTGGCACAGAGCTTCGTTGACATGATTCCTTCATCGGCGTCAGTTTCTGCGCAATCGAGCCTGGCTCCGCATCTCAGTGAGCGTTCTACTATCTATCTCTTTCCCTATGAAGATGACCGTGCCGATTATGATTTCCTGGATATTACGAGTTCTACCTACCCGTTCGAATCCAGTCAATACACATCTGAAGTGAAGAAGGTATTGCTAAGCGGAAACTATGGAGTCGCCGCCGCGCAGGATGGATATCTGCTACTCAAAAGAGGACTTCCTCCTCCTGGCATTTCGCCAAATTCACCTGTACCGGATGGTGACGATGTCGTACCAAATCTCCCGGATGGCTTTTGCTCGTTTGTGCAAGTATCGCCACGTGAAGTAAGGCATGCTCTACAGGTTGATTTCTCGACCAATGTTGGCTCGAATACTGAAATAAGCCTGGTTGGCTTCAGTGTTGCTCCACCGACCTCGTTTAGCATAGCTACTCCTTTTATGCAGGTCACCGCTTTTTGGAAGGTAAATGCCCCCAGCCTTCCCCCCTTAAGGGTGCTTGTGCTGCTCATCGATAAAAACGGGAAAGAGCAATTCTCGAGTATTGACTTTCCAGCAATCAAATGGTGTCCAACGAGTACATGGAAACCAGGGGTAGTGCTGCGTACTAGTAGTACAGACCTCTACATAGGTAATGTACCACGTGGGCTAGCCCACGTGGCAATCGCTCTAATGCCCTTCGCGTCTCCTTTCGGTACAATGAGGGCTGTAACTGATCGGCTTCCGTTACATATCGTGAGCGCACCACGTACAGTGACTCCAGTAGCAGGAACGAATGCGCTACAGTTGGACGCGTTTACGATAGTTTCTTGATATACTTATAGAAGCCTTGAGGGGCTCGAATGAAAGAGGTGTTGGTGTGGGTATTCTCGTAAGTCAACTTCCACCCATGGAGTTTGCGCGCTTGAAAGCAGAATTAGCGGAGATATTGATCGCTGATTTCTGTTATCCACGATTTTTTGATTACCGCACTGATTCCTTACGAATGCGTCCAGTAGACCGTGCGAAACGACAAGAGGTCTGGCAATACCTCGGTTCGGTCGATTTCGATGCCTGGGGTAATATAGATTTAATGTCACCAGATTTGCAGCGTCAGGTTGAGCGCTTTCTGATTCACTTTGTCCAGCGGAACCGCAGTTTCTTTGGGGAACAGGGCCGTAAGCGCATGGCTGATATAAGAATGCTCATCAGTTCTGCCTCTTCCTCAGTGGTAGAGGGGCTGAGGGGACACGTGGCAGGTCGTTCAAATGCTTTCGGTAGCCCTCGACCAGTTACTTCGTGGGTCACCTCGAATATAACAGGACATCCTGAATTAGGTTGGGAGCAAATCCTTGCTTCTACGATGTTATTGCAGCAGCAACTGCAAGAGGTACGAGGGGAAATTAAAGCTCCTACCTCAAACGATGCCCGGCCGAATGGAACTTCAGCCAGGCGTTCGACGCGAGTCCGATCAACTTTCAATGGAAGTAGCATTGGTGGGCCAGAAGTAACATTGGATCAACGCTTAGCAATGAGCAAACCCGAGGCGCAAGGAGCAGTGCGCACCAACTCAACTTTAGAGCATCCAAGCCCTGCCAATCCGATAGCCTCATCACTTGCTCCTGAAGTAGCATCTGCATCGACACCTGCGCCTGCCGCACCGTATGTACGTAAAGTAGAGCGTATCGTTGTCTCAGAAAATACGCCGGTTCCAACAGCGGCAGGCGGTAAATCGGCAGAAACTGCTGCTGCCCCCCACGTACACTCTCCCGCACAGATACAGCGGCCTGCTATTCGTCCAGCAACTGCGCAACCGCGTGATCTCCCACAGATTACACGGAACCCCCAGATGGGAGTTACGACTAAAGAATCAGAGGGCACGACTGTGCTTGTGAATGATGAGGATGTTGTCATTTTCGAACAAATGCGACATCAACTTGTCGTATGGTTACGGATAGAGGCTGTGCGTGCCGGAATAGACATTTCCGGACATGAACCCTCTGAATTGCTTGAATTGTTGCGCCAGCAAGATGGTGATGAGACACAATTGCAAATTGTCTCAACCCTGCTCAATCTCTCCATTCAGATCATTGCGACCGGGCATGCAGGTCTCCTTGAATACAAGCAGGCCATGATGTTTTATTTAATGCACACGCGCCGCTCCAGGTAGCTCCAATTAAAAACCTATTAAAAATTTAGGTGGCCACCTAAATTGCGATACCTTCTACTTCCTTATTCGTCCATATCTATGGTATAAACGTATATGTAAAGAGCTAGATCAATGTGTAAATAGCACTTGTGATCTAAATTTATCGCTATAAGTTTTGGCCGCGAACTTAAGTATATCCCGTATCTGAGAGGCGAAAAAGACAAGAGGGTATTTGAGCATGATGGCAAAAGGCAAGGCAGAGAGTTTAGACGAGGTCTTGGAACTGGCTCGTACGAGACGACAAAGTGGGATGTTGACTATAGAACATTCTCAGGGCGGGAGAATAGAAGAGGGTGAGGTGTACCTTCAGGCTGGCCAGCCGGTCTACGCTCGTGTTGGACAATTGGTTGGTCAGGATGCATTAAACTGGCTGTTGAAGTGGCGTAACATCAATTTTGGCCTAGGTGCTGAAGACCTAAGGCAGCCTCTCGGGACTCCTGGCACTCCTGCTGCAAATGGTGCTAATATCGCCACTGTTCCTGCGCCTCAATCAGCATCTTCCTCATCGCTTAATGCTGAGAACTTCACGGGACTGGCTAGTGACCGCGCTCCAGCCGAAGGAAACAGTTCAACTCGCGGAAATTCCTATACTCCAGGAGTTGAATGGCTTGTCCCACAGAAGCGAAATGTTGATCGGGATGTACTATCGTTACCGCTTACCCGTCGTCAGCGTTTTATTTATTTCCTGGTAGATGGTCGCCGTACCATATCTGATCTTTCCCGCTGTACTGGTAAAAATATCCAGGAAGTTGAACTGATCCTCAGAGAACTGCAAGAGCAAGGGCTCGTTGCTGTTTAGACAGCAGGAGATGTGGACGGGGGTAGCGTTCTCCCACCCAGGGCTTGACCATCCCACATTTGTCACGCCGCTGTTGTAATCGTTGGTAACAACTCACGGAGTTGGTCCATCCAGTTTGACCCCAGTAAGCGGCGCGGTATACGAATCACTCCCTGCTGCACGCGTGCTTCATTATGGAAACGCCGGTAGAGGACGATACGATTGGGAATGATAGTACGCCTCACTGTCAGCACGAACTCATTATCTTTGGCGGAAATCGCTTCGAACCCCAACATAGCAGCCTCAACCTTCAGACGTACCATCGCCAGCAAGTTCTTTACTGGTAAGGGTGGTGGGCCGAAGCGGTCGGTGAGTTCTGCCTCCATAGCCTCGATCTGTTCAGGACGATTCAGGTTTGCCAGGCGTTGGTAGAACTTCACTTTTAGCGTGCGGTCTCCAACATAGTCATCAGGCAGGTACGCATCGAGTGGTAGATCGACGACCACGCCTGGCATTCCAACCTCGGCACGTTTTCCCTGAATTTCTTCAACTGCCTCGGCAAGCAGTTTAACATAGAGATCAAAGCCAACTGAGTTCATAAAGCCCGATTGCTCCGCTCCTAGCAGGTTGCCGGCACCACGAATCTCCAGGTCTTTCATCGCGATGCGGAAACCGGCGCCTAGCTCGGTTGCCTCGAAGATAGCGCGTAAGCGCTTCTCCTGAACAGGTGTCAATTTCGTATCCTTATTGTACAGGAAGTAGGCGTATGCTTGATGTGCAGCACGACCAACACGACCACGCAATTGGTAAAGCTGAGCAAGTCCAAAGAGAGCCGCGTTATTCACAATAATGGTGTTGGCATTGGGAATATCCAGGCCGTTCTCAATGATGGTAGTTGAGACCAGCACATCGTATTCTCCGCTGGAGAAATCCAGCATCACCCGTTCCAGTTGATCTTCGGGCATCTGCCCATGGCCGACAGCGATGCGAGCTTCTGGAACCAAGCGTTGGAGTTTTTGAGCGATCACCTGGATACCATGCACGCGGTTATGTACGAAAAACACCTGTCCACCGCGATCAATCTCGCGCAGAATCGACTCGCGAATCAAGCTCTCATCATACTCACGTATAGCCGTGCGTATTGGCAGGCGCTCCTGCGGGGGAGTTTCAATCACACTCATGTCCCGCACGTTGACCAGCGACATATGCAGCGTACGCGGAATGGGAGTTGCCGTCATGGTCAGTACGTCAATCTCGTTGCGTAACTGCTTGAGCAGTTCTTTATGCACAACCCCAAAACGTTGCTCTTCATCAATAACCAGTAGACCAAGGTTAAGGAACACGACGTCTTTTTGTAATAAGCGATGTGTGCCAATCACAATATCTACCCTGCCCAGCGCAAGGTCTTCCAGTAATTGCTTTTGCTCTTTCTCCGAGCGGAAGCGACTGAGTAACTCAACACGCACAGGGAAGGCTTTCAGGCGTTCTTTAAACGTATTGAGGTGTTGCAAAGCCAGGACCGTTGTTGGCACTAAGATGGCTACCTGGCGCTGATCGAGGACAGCTTTGAAAGCGGCACGCAGCGCAACCTCCGTTTTGCCGTAGCCAACGTCGCCACATACCAGCCTGTCCATAGGCCTCGGGCGCTCCAGATCGGCCTTGACTTCCTCGATAGC
>WNFH01002761.1_pt1 | contig 12315 bp, 11 predicted proteins | sample 5400411 | NCBI WGS metagenome assembly WNFH01 (sample SAMN13153347, study PRJNA577476) | soil metagenome | isolation source: 200 cm saprolite under Douglas fir tree site 2 hole 3 | place: USA:California | collected 2015-04-18
AGCATCGGGCCGCGCTACTGTCCTTCGATTGAAGACAAGATTGTGAAGTTCGCCGACAAGCCTCATCACCAGATTTTCCTCGAGCCCGAAGGCCTGGACACCTACGAGATCTACGTGAACGGCATGTCCACTTCGATGCCGATTGACGTCCAGGCAGGCATGGTCAAGTCGATCCCCGGCCTCGAGAACGCCGAAATGATTCGCCCCGGCTATGCCATTGAATACGACATGGTGCAGCCGACCGAGCTTTACCCCTGGCTCGAAACGAAGAAAATCCAGGGCCTTTACCTGGCCGGACAAATCAACGGGACGACCGGCTACGAGGAGGCCGCATGCCAGGGGATTATGGCGGGCATCAACGCCGGCCTGCGCGTGCAGCAGCGCGAGCCGGTCGTCGTCGAGCGGACGCGCGGCTACACGGGCATCCTGATTGACGATCTGGTGAGCAAGGGCGTGGACGAGCCCTACCGCATGTTCACTTCACGCGCCGAGTTCCGCCTCCATCTGCGCATTGACAACGCGGACGAGCGTCTGACGCCTCTCGGCTACGAGGCTGGAACAATCAAGGAAAAAGACTACCGGGCGTTCCTCGAGAAAAAGCAGAGGATTTCCGCCGCCACAAAGTTCCTGCTCGACAGTCGCCTCGACCCCGAATCGCGCGTAGGCAGCGAGATTTACGCGAGGCTGGGCCTCATGAGTGGCGGCCGGTTCACAGGGCCGTACCCGCTGACCGGAGCCCAGCTCCTCAAGCGACCCGAAATTAAAATCGAAGACTTGATGGAATGGATCAATGAAGGGCTGGCGTCCAGGGGCGTAGGGGCGATTCGCGAATCGCCCCTACTCGAGCGTGAAGAAGCCCGGCGCGTCGAGACGGACTTCAAATACGAAGGCTACCTGGCCCAGCAGGAGCGCCACATGGAACGGATGAAGCGCGCCGAGTCGCGCCGCATCCCGGAGTCGTTTGATTACCGGAAAGTCTCCGGCCTTTCGCGCGAGGTCGTGGAAAAACTCAGCAAAGTCCGTCCCCTGACGCTCGGTCAGGCTTCCCGCATCCCCGGCATTACCCCCGCCGCCGTCTCTCTCGTCAACGTCTACATCGAAATCTTCCAGCGCCGCGGCGCCGAACAGGCATCGGCATAGAGGCCGGTTTCGGCCCGACGAATTCTCTCGCTTGACGCGGTCATCGGAAAGTAGGAAAATCCGACAATTGGAGAAGCGCGATGCCAAAGACCAAAGCAACGTTGGAAAAAGCCGTTCGAGTGGGGGCCAAGCATCAGGTCACCATCCCGCACCGAATTTCAAAGGCACTGAAACTCAAGAAGGGCGATCATCTGCTTATGCGGCTCGTGGACCGGCGAGTCGAACTGGTGCCTGTCGCTCTGATCCCCAAAGACCAGCTCTGGTACTGGACCCCCGAGTGGCAGCAGATGGAACGCGAGGCAGACGAAGACATCGCCCGCGGAGACATCAAGGGCTTCGATTCCGTGCAGGAGCTCCTCAAGGAATTGAAGAAGTCGTAAAATCCCTCTCCCCAGGCCGAGGCATCCGGCTAACTACCGCCTGGGCTCGGAGGCTTTCCTGAAGCTCTTTCGCACCGAGTCCTTCAAGCGAGACTTCCAAAGCCTCCCTAAAGACCTCCAGCCCCGCGCCGAAAAGGTAATCCTCCTGCTAGCGGAAAACCCGCGTCACCCTTCGCTGCGAGCGAAGAAGATCAAAGGAACGAAGGATAGTTGGGAGGCGAGCGTTACGATGTCTCATCGAATCGTCTACCAGCTCGTTGACGACACGCTGATACTGCGTCGCATCGGAACCCACGACATCCTGAAGAGAGTACCCCGTTAGCGAAGCCGACCCCCGCGGCCCTCGCGCTCGACAGTAATGCGACAGGTGGATAAATTCACACCGATATCGTACTACGAATAGGGGCTGCGTACCGCGCTCATCCGCGACTCTCCAGATACCATTGGCCGCGGGCTAAAGCCCGCTTTGGACGGTGGGGGAGCGCGCCTCACGCGGCACGGCTGAAGCCGTGCCCTTCCGGGAGATTACCGTTTCGGTTTCCACTGCTCGAAAAAGGTCTTGATGCTCTCGTAGCTCATGTGGCGGGCATCGGAAAACTGGCCCTGGTCCTGCGCGTAGATCACTTTTCCGCGCGAGTCGAGCACGGCCAATGCGGGAATCCCAGGCTTGAGGGGCACGCCATATTTTTCGGCAATATCCACGTTCTTTTCGCCGTGACCGGTATCAATGTTGACGATGACAAAGTCCTTGGCGACAAGGGCGGCCAGTTCGGGCTTATGTAACTGCGCATCCAGCGCATGGCAGTCCGGTCACCAGTTGGCGCCGAACACCAGGACAACGTTCTTTCCGCTCCGGGAGGCCTCAGCGATGCCCGCGGCGATCTGCTTGCGAGCGTTCGCTTCTTCATCGTAGAGGGTCTCGCTCGAGGTTATTGCCACGGAAGCGGCCACGGCGAGGGCGGACAGCAGGAGGATAGCTCGCTTGTAAGTCATTGAGCACCTTCTCCACCCATCTTACTCCAAATGGGGGACGTAATAAACGCTGCCCAGGAAAAGAGGGGCGCGCCTGGCTCGCCTTTCGGCGCCGGGACTCTCGTGATAGCATGGCTACAGCGTGTACGCTGTTTTTATCGTGAGCGCCGTGCGGACGCCCATTGGAAAGTACGGCGGGGCACTTCGCGATTTTTCGGCTCCGGACCTCGGCGTGGTCGTCGCCCGGGCTGCGCTCGGGCGGGCTGGGCATGGCGCTTGCGCTTGAAGCCGCTTAAAATCTGTCCGGCAAGAAAAAACGGGAAGCCGCCTATCGTGGCTCGTCAGAGGGAATTCTTGATCTCATCACGGCCGACCTCAGTGGTCGGATCTCGCGCGGCTTTCCGATGAATTTTACGGCCCGCAGGACCGCAGGTCCAAGATGAGACCGGGGCGGGCCGCCCAACCGCCAAAGCTGAAAGACGGCGGGACTCCTGGGGAGGGTCAACATGGCAGACGAAGTCAAAGAGCCGGACGTGAAAGAAGAAAAGAAGCAGGGAAAACCGGACTTCAAGTTCATCCGCTGGGATGCTTCCGGCGTGGTCGGGCACCTCACCATGAACCGGCCGAAGCAAAACATCATGAACATTGAAATGCTCAAGGAAATGGCGAAGGCCGTCGAGAGCCTGAACCTGCGTGAGGACGTGCGCCTGATCCTGATTGACTCGTCCCCGGAATGCGAAGGCTACTTTTCCATGGGTGTCGGCGCCGAGGGCTACACAGCCCAGATGGTCTTCCAGATGATGGACGCTTTTCACGCCGTCTTTCGCGCTATGAGCGACGTCTCAAAGCCCGTCCTGGCCGTGGTGGATGGCGTGGCTTCCGGAGCCGGCGCAGAACTGGCCGCGTTTTGCGACCTCGTGATTGCCACCGAGGAGACGCAGTTCCGCCAGCCCGAAATCAAGCTGGGAGTGTTCCCGCCGCTCGGCGCGGTTGTCTATCCGCGGGTGATCGGCCCGCGGCGGGCGATGGAGCTTCTCCTGACCGGCGACCCGATCAACGCCCAGCAGGCTTTGCAGATGGGCCTCGTCAACCGAGTCGTTCCTCGCTCGGCGCTGAAGGAGACGGTGGACTCGCTCGTGAAGCGCATCGGGGAGCAGAGCGGCCCCGTCCTTCAACTGCTCAAGCGGGTGATCTTCGAGGGCACCTGGCGGCCGTTTGGCGAGGCGCTCAAGAAGTCCCAGGACATTTACTTGAACCAGTTGTTCGAACTCGAAGACTCCCAGGAAGGCCTGCGCGCGCTCGTCGAAAAGCGCAAGCCGGTGTGGAAGAACAAGTGATGGAGAGAGCAGGCGGCTGCTTGCGCCCGCGCCCGGGCGCCGCCGGGTAGATCCCAATGGGTCATGAAATGGCTTGCGCCGCTTTCTTTGAACCTCGAATCGAATGAAGACCTGCCGCACGTGCAAGTCCAGTTATCCCCACGATTACGCCGTGTGCCCTCGCGACGGCACGCCGCTCGAAGAAGCCGGCGTGTGGACCGAAGGGACGGTGGTCCGCGGCAAATACCAAATCCTCAGCAAAATCGGCGAGGGCGGCATGGGCGCGGTTTATAAGGCGCGTCACCAGCGCTTCGGCGAGCTGAGGGCGCTGAAAGTGATCAGCGCGCAGCTTTCGGGCGACGCCAACATCCTCAAGCGGTTTGAAAAGGAAGCCGTCTTGACGCGCAAGCTCCAGCACCCGAACGCGGTCCGGGTCGAAGACATTGACGAGGCAGAAGACGGTCGGCCGTTCATCGTCATGGAATACATCGAGGGGCGGAGCCTGAAGGACGCCATCCAGGCGCAAGGGACAATATTGGCCGCGCGCGTCCTGGCCATCGGCAAGCAAGTCGCCTCCGCGCTCGACGCCGCTCACCAGCTCGGCATGGTCCACCGCGACATCAAGCCGGAAAACATTGTCCTGGTCGAGGCCCCTTCAGGCGAAGAAGCCAAGGTGCTTGACTTCGGCATCGCGAGGATCAGAGACATCGGGGCCGAGCAACTTGGCGGCCGCTCGCTCACCGAAACGGGCGTGATTATCGGCTCGCCGCCTTACATGTCGCCCGAGCAGGCGATGGGGTTGAAGGGCGACCAGCTCGATGGGCGTTCGGACCTCTACTCACTGGGCGTCGTGATGTACCAGATGCTGACGGGCGCGTTGCCTCTCAAGGCGGACACCACCATGGAAATGCTGATGGCGCACATTCACACGCCGCCGATCCCCATCCGCGAGGCACGCCCGGACTTGCAGGTTCCCGATTCGGTCGGGAGGCTGGTGATGGGGCTGCTCGAGAAAAAGCCCGAGTCGCGACCGCAGAGCGCGAAAGCCCTGATCGAGGCCATCGACCGCGTGGAGAAAGAATTGGCGGGCCCAGTCGGCGCTACCCTCGCGGCCCAGCCGGGCGCACGACTGGCTGAGGCTGCACGACACGTTCGGGGGCTTGAAGTTCAACCCGAAGGTATCCCTCGGCACGAGGTTTCGCAGGGCGTGGCCTCACCCCGCCAGAAACGTCCCGCTGCTCAGCCATTGCCCACGCTGCTTGCTCGGACTACCCCACAGCCCGGCGCGACAGCCCCACCGACTACAGTAAAGTCATCTCGTTGGCGACGTTGGGCCCTTAGTGGAGCCCTCTTGGCCCTCTTGGGAGGATTCGGCTGGAGGCTTTACGTCAGAAGGAGCAAGGCCACGTTCGCGGAAGTCCATTCGCTCGGCCACGAGTTGATGCAAAAGGGCGACTACACCGGGGCCATTGGCGAATATCGCCAAGCGCTCAAACTTCGTCCGGACCTTGACCATTTGCGACTCGACCTCGCCCTCGCGCTCGAAGCCAAGGGCGAGCGGCGCGAGGCACTCGAGGAATTCGAGGTTGTCTGCGCTCGCAGCCCCGACCTGCGCGAGTGCAAGGAAAACTACCGAAGGCTCCTCAAACTATTCCACATGCCCCCGCGGCCCTAAGGGCCGAACGCCGCGAGCGCGGGGCAGGCAAGCACGTAACACGCAACTTGAGACGCCCGATCCACCCTTGATCCTCCTCGCTACTGCTCGACTTCCGGCTGGGGCTGGACAATATCCAAGACGAATGCCACCACCCGCGGGTCTCGGCGCGGTCGCCTCACGACGGCTGGCCGAAAAACGCCTCTCCGGGCTTGCGGTATTTGTAAGCCACTTTCTCGTTGAGCTCGATTCCGAGGCCGGGCTCTTGAGTGACCTCGATGTAGCCGTTCTTGATCAGCGGGCCCTTGCGGCCTTCGATCAGGTCATCGAAGAAAGGCACCGAGGCAGCGTGCCATTCGAGCGCAAGGAAATTCGGGATGGCGGCGCAGAGGTGGACGGAGGCCATAGTCCCGATCGGCCCGGAAATGTTGTGGGGAGCCACGGCCACGTAGTGGACGTCCGCCATGTCCGCGATGCGCCGAGCTTCGAGCAGGCCGCCGACTTTCTGGAAGTCCGGCGCCAAAATATCCACCGCCTCGCGTTCCAATAGCTCGCGGAAATGGTGCCGCTGATAGTGATTTTCTCCCGTGGCGATGGGAGTCGAAGTGGCCGCCGTGACGCGCCGCATCGCGTCCGTGTTTTCCGGAGGCACAGGGTCTTCCAGCCACAGCAGCTCGTAGGGCTCGCAGGCGCGGGCCAGACGGATGGCATCGTTCACCCCGTAGTTCCAGTGGCAATCGATGGCCAGGTCCACCTCCCGGCGAAGCGCTTTCCGCAACGCCCCCACCAGGCTCGCCATCAGGTCAATTTCGCGGCTGGTGAGCGACCGGTTGTAATCATCGAGTGAATATTCGGTCGGGACGTCCACGTCAAACTTCAGCGCGGTGAAGCCGCGCCGCTTCATTTCCAAAGCGCGCTGGACGTATGCCTGCGGGCGCACTCGTCGCGCTTCGGCCTTCTGCCCGCCGTGGAACTTGGGGGAAAGCTCGGCCTTGGGCGAGGACTTCTTTTTCCCTAGCTCCGCCGCCCAGGAAGGGGTCCGCGGGACCAGGACCGATGACAGGCTGGCCAGTCCCTTCCCCGCGTGGCAGTCCGCGTAGATCCGGACCCGGTCGCGGTATTTTCCGCCCAGGAATTGATAGACGGGAAGGTTGGTGGACTTCCCGACGATGTCCCAGAGCGCCGTCTCGACGCCGCTGATGGCGTGGTATCCCATGCCCGCTGTCCCGGTGGCGCCGAGGGCCGTGCGCATCAGGCGACACAGCCGGTCCACGTCCCGCGGGTCCTCGCCGGGAAGGAACTCATTGAACTCGCGGATCACCGCGGTCAGGCCGGGGGCAAAAAACGCTTCTCCCCAGCCCGAGAGGCCGGCGTCCGTCAGCACCTTGACGATCGTCCAGTCGTAGTTGGCCTCGATAACCGCGGTTTGAATCTCGGTGATGCGCATGTTCGCCTGCCTGTGGCGCGACGCTCGTCGCCGGATTTTGGATCTCGAGTGACCGCCTCAAGCCGAGGCCGAATAACCGGATGGGCCGCTTCGAGGGCGGGGAGGTCACAGCTCGCCCAGCGCCTTTTCAACCGAGTCGAGCGCTGTCTTCGAGAGCTCGCACGGCAGAGGGTCGTTCGAGCGGCGGGCGTAAACGCGCTCGCCGACTTTCGCCGCCTCCGCGACCTCCGTCTGATTCTTTTCGCCGAACTGGACTTGAAACTTGTACGCGGGCTTCGTCAAGCCGAACGACGCGAGGTCCCGCCCTTTGGGGAACGACGTGGCGCGCAGCTCCCGCAGGCTGTTCAGCAGGTTGTCCATCTTCTCCGAGTTTTCGTCCTTGGCGCTCGGGACGGTCTGCTTCCACTTGTCCTTCTGTTGTTCGAACACCCGGCGCCCTTTGGGAGTCTCCACCTCGACGCGCTTCACTTCGAAGGAGGAGAACGCGAAAAGGTCCTTGTCGCGCAAATCGGCCGGGTCTTTCTGGAATTGAGTAAAAAAGTCCGCGTTCAGGGTGAAGATCGGGTCGAGGGCGTAGTTCATCGCGTCGTAGCGCTCGCCGTCTTTTTTCCCGAGCACGAGCTTCTGGCTGCCCGTGGGGGCAGTCAGTTTGACGGTCAGCGCCGGTGAATCGAAGCCGTACTTCGAGGCGTTCTTTTTCTCCTCTGCCGCGACCGCCTGCATGGAGGCGCTGCGGAGTTGACTCAGAATCCCATCCACTCCAAAGCGGTCGGCGCGGACCGGCGGCGGCAGCACCAGGTCCCAGACGCCCTCGGGGTTTTTCGCAAGCGTCCAATGCTTGCCTTTCGCCTCGACTTCAATCCGCTGGAGCCGGTCAACGTCGAGCGTCACCGCCCGCTTGTCTCTCAGGTCGAACAGATTCTTCTGGAGCGAAGACTTCAAGTAGGTCGCCAGCGTCACCACGCGCGGGTTCCCGCCAAGCTGCGCGTACACGCCGTCGCCTGTGGGTGTTTCGTCCCCCAGGAGCAACTTGAATTGCTGCGGCTTGGCGTCCGTGCTGACTTCAACAGTCACGCCCGGCGGGTCGAGCCCGAAGTCCTTGAGGTTCGACGGGCGCTCCTCCACCACCCGGTCCACGGCCGCGCCCGTCAGGCTGCTCAGGAAGGCGGAAACGCCGGACTGGTCTGCGGGGAGCTTCCTTGGCTCGACGATCGTCCAGCTCCCGCCCTCGCGCCGGCAGCCGACCGGGTCGCCGCTTCGAGGCTTGAGGGTGAATGACTGGATGTGGTTGCTGTCAAGGGAAAGGACTTTTTCTTCGGATTTCGATTCCGTCTTGGGTTTCGCGTGGCCTTTGCGCCAGTCGTGGAGGGCCAGCCCGCCCCAAAGCGCCGCCAGCACGCCCATTGCTACCAGCGTGTTCAGGAATTTCCTTTTCATCGCCGTCGCCACCACACTCCGACTCCCGCGGCCACGATCAGCAGCGGCAGCCCGATCACGCCCAGGTAAAAGACCTGGCGCATCTGTCGCGCGTTTATATTCAGGCGCTGCGATTCCGGCGGCTTGGGCCGGATCGAGATCATGTCTTCCTCGGCCACCAGCCAGTTGAACATGTTCATGATGAGGTCGCGGTTCCCCTGGAACCCCAGATATACGTTTGCAGCGATTTCTGAAGTCCCCAGGACCGCAAACCGGCCTTCCGTCTTCTTCTCTCCTTCTCCGGTCACCGTGCCGGAGAGGGCGACCGAAAGAGGCCCTTTGAAGTCCCGCCCCGGCCGGAAAGTGACTTCTTTCATCTTACGGTTGAAGTCCGCGACGCCGTAGCTCTCGGCCGAAGTCTCACAAAGCGATTCCGCGAAGACTCCCGGCTTGCTGTCCTTGCCGATGGAGAAGGACCGCGTCAGAGGGAAAAGCGTTGCGACGCGCGCCAGCGGCTGGACGATGGGGCTTGTGCCGTATTTGATGATGAGCGGCATCTCGGGGCGAGTCCCGAAGATCTGCGCCACGGGGTTGGTGTCAATGACCAGGTCGTTCTGGTCGGACACGTTCCAGTCAGCGAGGAGCTTATCGAAGTTCGGCAGTTCCATTGCAGGGTCGAGCATGAACATCACCCGGCCGCCATTGCTGGCGTATTTCCGGATCGTGTCCACTTCCTGAGCCAGGTAGTCCTGCCGGGGGCCCGCCACGACCAGGAGCGAGCAGTCAGGCGGAATTTCCATCTTCTGCAACAGGACCAGCGTCTTGACCTGGAAGTTTTCGTTTTCGAGCTGTTTTTTGAGCCGCTCATAGCCGCTCCCTTCGGGGCTGTCGAGGTCGTGTTCGCCGTGCCCCTGGACGAAATAGACCGACTTCTGCCCTTTCAGCACGCGGACGAGCGCGTTGGTGATGCCCTCCTCCCCCTCGCCCTGGGCCTCGAAGTGCCGGTCGCCGGCCTCCACGACGGTCGTGCCCTCGCGCCGCACGCCGTATTTCCGGGCGAGCCCGGGGTCGCGGTCAGGGTCAACAAAACGCACCGTGACCCGGCGGCTCGCCGCCGAGTACATCCCCGTCACGTCGCGCTGGCGACGGCCGCGTTCCCGGTCGAACACATAAATCGTCACGTCGCGGTTGAGCGCCTTCAGCAGTTTCTCGCTCTGCGGCGAAAGGCTGTATTTTTTTGTGGGGGTCAGGTCCCAGTGGCGGTCGAAATAACGGTTCACCGCCACGTTGATCACGACCACAATGGCCACGACCACGGCGGTGTACAACGCCAGGTTCGCGCCTTCGAGGACGCGCCGGCTGCCGAGCGCCGCCTTCCAGTCCTTTTCCTGCATGGTCACGGCCTCCCCTTCAGCGCTTCGACCGAACGCGCGGTAAAGAATATCCCGAGCGCGATGACGGAAACGTAATAGCAGACGTCCCCCAGGTCGATGACGCCCTTGGCGAAATTATCAATGTGGCTCGAAAGCGAAATGTTGGCGATGAACTGGCCGACGGGCCCGGTCGCGTAGTCGCGCACCCAGACGAGGACGTAAAGCAGAAGGAGCGCGACCATGGAGACCGCCCCGGCGATGATCTGGTTCTTGGTGAACGTCGAAATCCACATCCCGATCGCCAGGAGCGCGCCCCCGTAAAGGATGAACCCGAGGGCGCTGGCAATCACCGGCTTGCCGTTGGGGTTGCCGTAGAGGAAGAGCAGGCCGACGTAGAAAAACGTCAGGACCACGAGCATCCCGAAGAGCGCCATGGTCCCCAGAAATTTCCCCAGGATGATCTGGAGGTCGGTCAGGGGAGAAGTGAGAAGCAGCTCGATGGTCCCGCTCCTTTTCTCCTCGGCGTAGAGCCGCATCGACACCAGCGGCAGGAGAAAAAGCAGGATGACCATGAGGAAGCCCTCGAGCATCGGCCTGATGATGTATTCGTTCAAACTCGGCGAGGAGCCGCCCGCGCCTCCCATCATCTGCATGCGGAAAGTATCCTCAAGGTAGATGGCGACGTAGCTGTAGAAAACGAAGCCGCACGCGACCGTGTACACCGTCATGACCAGGTAGGCGATGGGGGAATGGAAGTAAGCGCGGAGCTCTTTCCCCGCTACCGCAAGAATATTGCGCATAGAGATTCCCTTTCGAAACAGCGGTTTGAAATTTCTGAATGAATCGACGACCCGATAACCGGACCTCTTCCGGGCAAGCTTCAGTTCGGACCGGACGGCTGTCCGTCGGCGGCCATCTCGCCCAGGTCTCGCGTCGTGAGTTTCAGGAAGATGTCCTCGAGGCTGAGCCCGCTGGTCTTGAGTTCGAGCAGGCGCCAGTGCGACTCGACGACGGCGCGCGCGAGTTCCGCCCTCACGTCCTTGCCTTTCTCCGAGTGGACTTCAAACGTCACCGGGCCGTCGCTCGTGCCGCGCGGCTCAACCATGTTCACGCCGCTCACCCTTTGCAGCCTCTCCCGGATTTCCTCCGCCGGGCCTTCCGCCGTGATCAACACCGTCTCATACCCCTGCAATCTGCGCGTCAGCTCATCCGGCGTCCCCACGGCCACAATCTTCCCGGCGTTGATCACCACCACGCGCTGGCACGTCTTCGAGACCTCCGGCAGGATGTGCGTGCTCAGGACCACCGTGTGTTGCCCCGCCAGGTTCTTGATCAGCTCGCGCGTCTCGATGATTTGTTTCGGGTCGAGCCCGGCGGTGGGCTCGTCGAGGACGAGGACCTCCGGGTTGTGGATGAGCGCCTGCGCGAGTCCGACGCGCTGGCGGTAGCCTTTCGAGAGCTTGCCGATCTGCCGGGCTTGCACATCCGTAATGGCCACTCTTTCGCTGGTCTCGGCAATCCGCTTCTTGATCTCCCGGCGCGGCACGCCCTTGATGCGCGCCACGAACGCCAGGTATTCGACCACGGTCATGTCCGGATAGACGGGCGGGAGTTCGGGAAGGTAGCCGGTGCGCCGCTTGGCTTCGAGCGGCTCCTCGACGACGTCATACCCCGCCACGCGCACCTTGCCGCTGGAGGGCGGGAGGTATCCTGTGATGACGCGCATCGTGGTGGTCTTCCCGGCCCCGTTGGGCCCGAGGAATCCCAGCACCTCGCCCTTTTGAGCTTCAAAGCTCACGCCCGAAACGGCAACCGTCGGCCCGTAGCGTTTGGTCAAGTCTTGGACTTCAATCATGTCGCCTCATCCTTCTCAAAAAGTTGGTCGGACTCCCCGCCGCGCGGTGACAAGGATAGTATGATTTATCAAAAACGCGGTCGAGTTGCCAAGGATTTACGCACTCGGACTGGGGCGCGAGCCGCCCGCAGCAAACCCGAGAGAGTCCCGGGCGGTTCTTCTGCCCGCGCGAAAGTTGTAGCGTCCCCACCCATGTCCGTGAAACTGATGGGCCCCCCGTGGTGCTGCGGAAGGAACAGCGATTTACTGCTATTGCACGCGGGCCTCAAACACGCCCGTTTGAACGCGCCCAGCAGTCCTCGGAAGCCCCATATTTCGACGCCGGCCTCGTGCCGCGCTTCGTCGCTCCTCAAAGTCACCGAGAAAATCAATGAGGCACTCGAAGTCCCGGCCAGAACGCCACACAGGTAAACGGCCAAGTGGGCGGGCGTCCAGAATGTGTCCCGGCCGATGGTCATGTGCCAAGAGATGTCCCAGTAGCCGCCGACCAGGCCGGAGGTGACGGCTGTGACCGTGCACCGGATGTACCAGGGCACCGCGGGCTCAACGCCGGCAGCTTCCACCTTAGCGGGCAAGGCCGCAAAGGACCTGCTCTCAGGCATGGGCGTCAGTTTACCGCCAAGCGCCCTTTCTTCCCAGCGGAACCGGAAAGCCGCGTTTGAAACCTGAGGCCGGAGGCCAGGGCGCGAGTGGCGACTCGAGCCCCGCCATGCCCTGACCTGCGTCCGGAAATGAGGTAAGCTCACTGGCGGAAAATCTTAC
>WNFH01012800.1_pt1 | contig 12315 bp, 10 predicted proteins | sample 5400411 | NCBI WGS metagenome assembly WNFH01 (sample SAMN13153347, study PRJNA577476) | soil metagenome | isolation source: 200 cm saprolite under Douglas fir tree site 2 hole 3 | place: USA:California | collected 2015-04-18
CCTGGATGGATCAGCGCAACGAGCCGAACTGGAACGTTTACTATCGTACTTCCAAGGACGGTGGCACGACCTGGTCCGGCGAGACCACACTGTCAACCGATGTGGCGGGATACAACTATATTTTTGCTGACGGTTTCAGGTTTCCGTTTGGCGATTATTTCGATCTGACAATCGACTATCTGGGACGTACCCAAGGCTGCTGGGGTGAAGGGTTTAACTACGACTCTCCAGGTTCAATTTGGTACACCCGCCAGTTGAAATAGCACCTCTCAGCGTAGCGGCGAGAAGATTCTTTGCGCCAGTCCGGGGTAACAGCGTTTAGACCGCTCTGGGCAGACCCTTCAGCGCTTGGGTTCGACAGGGTGGGTACGAGAACGCAGGTCTCGGAAGGCAGGGCTAGTCTGCCACCTTTCCGGAAAGTGTTTCTCGTACGACCCCAAGCGCGGGCAAATAGTGCTGTGGAACCAATTTACCCCGAATACCGTCATTTCCTTTCTGGCCTCATCTGCGGTCCAACCCTGTTCGGCCATGCGATACGCGGCTATGTCCATGCCGGTGCGGTCGTCGCCTACGCGGCAGTGGACGAAAACCTTCTTGTCAGGGTTCTCGCGGAGCAAGGTTAGAAAGCGCGCGAAATGCTCATCGTGCGGGCTGTAGCAACGCCAGGGAAGCGGGACATACCTCATCCCGAGCGCGTTCACAATCCGGCGTTCGCTCGAACGGTTGCCGCGCAGATCCACCACAATGTTGATGCCGAGCTTGCGGAGGTTTGCAAAGCCCTCTTTGGTAGGTTGCGCGCCCCGATACAGCGTGCGGGTCACCTGGCCAAACTGCTGGACACCTCGAAGCTTCAATTTGGCGGTCGGGGAGTATGCTCCCGGGGGCTGGGGATAGGCTGTCGTGGGGGCGGATTGAGCTACCACGCTCATTGACCCTGCTAGCACGCAAGTGCATACCGCCGTCAAGATCCTTGTCCTTGCAAGCCTGTCGCAGTGGTACCAGGCATTTCCGAGCAGATAAGTCCGCAACCGTGCCTTCGTCCACATAGATCTCTCTAGGACATCCTACGACTAGGCGAGGCTCACGATGGTTCGTCGCGAACCCAACTGCCTCGATCCCTCCCACCGCCGAGGACACTTTCGTAACCCCGCCCCACCCCGACCCAAGTTCATTACCCGTCCAAGCAGGGATATGATTGTCATTAGTTGAAAATTACCCATATTCTCAGAACTTTGAACAAGGTTCGCGGGGCTCGTGTCGAATAAAGCCAAGCCGGGGATTTACGTCGCCTGGAAGACGGTGACGTATCGCAGCGTCATGCTGATGCTGCTGGCCGGAGGTCTGATTTTTGCCGCCATCATGCACCTGGCGTTTCCCCAATTCACTGACTCAGGCGTGAAAGCCGTCGCAAACTTTACCAGCAAAATGCTCGAGAAAGTTGCTGGCCTTGCGCCTCCGATGAAGACCTCGGCGGCGGTTTCGCAGCAGGCCCACTTTACGGCGCTCGATGGCACAATTCGCGTTCGCAAGGCGAATGGCAACAGCTGGATCAACGCCGATTACAGCGTGCCGCTGGAAAAAGGAGATGTGGTCCAGACCGGCGCCGAGGGGATGGCGAAAGTTGTTTTCAACGATGGCACGAACTACACCGTGAAGCAGGATTCGCTGATCGTGATTGAAGAAAACTCGGCCAATGATCAGCAGCAGACCAACGTCGCGGTTGCAGTCACGACCGGTACGGTGGACCTCACGACCGCGACCTACGTGCAGGGTTCGAAATCGCAAGTGATCGTGGCGGGCGCCAAGGCGTCTCTGGCTCCGGACTCGGCGGCCATGGTGCACAACGATCCGCGCGCCGACCAGCATGAAATCCTGATGAAGAAGGGCAGTGGCGCCATTGAGCGCAATGGCGAGGTCGTTCGCCTGTCGAACTGGGAGAAGGTGAGTTTCCAGAACCAGTCCAAGGCGATGGAGAAAGGCAAGGAAGTGGGGCCGCCGACGCCGATGGCTCCCGGGAACATGATGCCCATCTTTATTACCGCCGGCGAGAAATCGAAGGACGTCGAGTTCAACTGGACACCGATGGCCAATGCCGTGGGATATCGGCTGCGCATTTCGCACAACCCGTATTTTTCCTCGCTGCTGCTGGACCGCAAGGTCGAAAGCCCGAACGTGGTCGTCACCGGTCTGGGACAGGGCGCCTACTACTGGGCGATCCAGTCTTATGATGCCGGCGGAAAGGAATCAGTCGAGAGCGAGAAAAACCGTTTCACCATCATCCCGAGGGCGAAGGAGAAAGTGGAGCTGTCACTCGACCTCGACCCCTTCATCCAACACGGGCATGTGATCGAGGTGCAGGGCAAGACCGAGAACGGAGCGCGTGTGATGGTAAACGGCCGGGAAGTGCCGATCGTGGCCGACGATGGCACCTTCCACTATTTCACGCCCCCATTGCCGAATGGCGAGAATATGATCACGGTGACGGCGCAGAATTCCAAAGGCGGTGTAAATACCCGCCAGGAGAAGGTCGTGATCCAGTAGAGTTACGGTGTTCAGTACAACCGAGTGGCAATTGGGTGCGCAGGTCGCCTGAACATCCAATAAAATAGGGGAACAGCCCAAAAGAGAGAAGTATTCCCATGTCAAAGAACGGATTTCACAACGGAGCCTCGCGCTTCCACAACCTGCGCTCGCTGTTCAGCATGTTTTCGAGCGACCTGGCCATTGACCTCGGCACCGCGAACACGCTGGTGTATGCGCGCGGCAAAGGGATTGTTGTCAATGAGCCCTCCATCGTCGCGCTGAACAAGAACACCAATGAAGTGGAGGCGGTCGGCAAGGAGGCCAAGGAGATGCTGGGGCGCACGCCCGGCAACATCGTGGCCATCAAGCCGATGAAAGATGGCGTCATCGCCGACTTCAAGGTTACCGAGAAGATGCTGAACTACTTCATCCAAAAGGCGCACAACCGCAAGATGCTAGTGCATCCGCGCATCGTGATTGGCGTGCCGTCGGAAATTACGCAGGTGGAAAAGCGCGCGGTGATGGACTCGGCCTATCGCGCGAAAGCGAGCGAAGTGTATCTCGTGGAACAGGCGATGGTCGCGGCGATTGGGGCTGGCCTGCCTATTACCGAGCCGAGTGGCAACATGGTGGTGGACATCGGCGGCGGCACCACCGACATTGCGGTTATCTCTCTTAGCGGCATTGTTTATTCGCGTTCGGTGCGGATGGCCGGTAATCAGATGGACGAAGCCATCATGAATTACCTCAAGCGGAAATATAATCTGCTGGTCGGCGAGCGCACCGCCGAGCAGATCAAGATGGAAATTGGATCGGCCTATCCGTTGGACAAGCCACTGACCATGGAGATCAAGGGCCGTAACCTGATCGAAGGCGTGCCCAAGACGATCACGGTCGATGACAGCGAGATTCGCGAGGCGCTTAGCGAATGTATTTCGACCATCATGAATGCGGTGCGCGTCGCTCTTGAACGTACGCCTCCGGAACTCTCGGCCGATATCAGCGACCGCGGCATCGTCCTGACGGGCGGGGGCGCGCTGATCAAGAACCTCGACAAGCGCATCCGCGAAGAAACCGGGCTGCCGGTTTCGATCGCCGACGATCCGTTGTGCAGCGTGGTGCTGGGGACGGGCAAGATGCTCTCGGACTTCAAGCTGCTGCGGAAGATTTCGATCGAGTAGCCAGGAGCATCGCCCCGGCGAGCAAACAGCAGGTCCTTCGCTCGTCCTCGGCTTCGCCTCCGGACGGCTCAGGATGACAGTTGCATGGGGAAACGCCGGTCGCGCGATGACGGCTTTTCCTGAGACCTGGCACCTAAGACCTGCGACCTTGTTTTTATGGAAACTGTGCTCGGCCGCTACCGCAACCTGATTGTGCTGGTGGGTGTGCTGTTCGCCCAGGTGCTGGGATTGGCCGTGCAGGTCAAGCGGACCACCGATATCGAATCTTCACGTCTGATCCGGGTGTGGGCGGTGGGTGCGGTTTCTCCTCTGGAAAAGGCCCTGGTCTGGGCGCAGACCTCGACCGGCAATCTCTGGCACAACTACTTCTACCTGCGCGGCGTGCGTGCCGAAAATCGCGAACTCAAACAGCAGATTGAACAGATGCGCATCGAGCAGGTGCGCATGAGCCAGGACGCCGACCAGGCGCGCCGGTTGCAGGCCCTGCTGGCCTTCAAGGAACAATTCATTTCGCAGACGCGGGCGGCGCAAGTCATCGGGTCAACCGGCAGTGAGCAGTCCCGCGCAATCTACATCGACAAGGGCGAGAAGGACGGAATCAAGCCCGACATGGCGGTCATCACCGCCGATGGCATCGTCGGAAAGGTGCTGCACGTGTACCGCTCCACTTCGCTGGTGTTGCTGATCAGCGACCAGACCAGCGGCGTGGGGGCCATCCTCGACAAGTCGCGACTGCAGGGCATTCTTCGCGGCATGCCGTCGGGCGAAATTGCGCTCGAGAGGATAATGACCGACGAGCAGGTGCCCGCGGGAGAACTGGTTCTTACCAGCGGCGGAGACCGCATTTTTCCCAAGGGTCTGCCTATCGGAAGAGTGACGAAGGTCTCGACCGGGAGCGATCTCTTTCTCAACGTTCGCGTGAAGCCCGCGGCCAATCTGAGCAAGCTGGAAGAAGTGCTGGTGGTGACCAAGGTTGACGAGCGGCAAATCGCGCCCGACCAGGCAGGGCCCGCGCGCGCCGCTGATGTGCTGGCTGAGCGTCTGCCAACTGTGCCGCCGAAGCCTGCCGAGCCCACTGGCGCGGCTGCAGCCGGAGCTGCCCCGCAGCCTGGAACGGGATTGGAAAACAAGCCAGTTCAGCCCAAGCCAAAGGCTCCTGCGCCTGCTGGCGACGGCTCCGGTACCGCTCCGGTCGCTCGTAAGGTGGCCACTGCTGCGCCTTCTGCCGCGACGGCCGCGACGACTCCCGGTACTGCGGTGAAGACACCGCAGAAATCGGTGAAGGCCCCGGTCGAACCTAAACCCCAACCTCCGGCGGTCGAGTCTCAACCTCAACCTCCGCCTCAGGACAATCCACAATAGCGTGGCTATCACGTACACATCCGGTGAGCAAGTCGAGGTTTACCGCTTCGGTATTGCTGCGACCATCCTCATTCCGCTGACCGCTGTTTTCCTGCAGGCGTTTTTGCCGCTGCGGCTACATTTCTTCTCGATCTTCGATCTCCCGCTGCTGGTCACGATCAGCTTCGCGATTGCGAGGCGCAGCCAGGTGGCCGGTATCTTCACGGGAGCTCTGATCGGCGTGTTTCAGGACGCGCTCACCCACCAGCCGATTGGACTGTACGGGATTTCGAAAACCGTCGTCGGATTCGGCGCTTCTTCACTCGGGATCAAGCTGGACGCGGAAAATGCCGGAGCGCGCCTGTTGCTCACGCTGTTTTTCTACGGAGTGCACGAGGTGGTCTACTTCACGATCGCCCGCGGGCTGGTCAGCCTGCATCTGGAATGGAGTTGGCAGCACGAACTGGGATCGGCAGTAGCGAACGCGTTACTGGGAGTGCTGCTGTACGCGCTGCTGGATCGCCTCAAGCAGCGGACCTGATGTAGTTAGCAATTAGCACTTAGCACTTAGCCAAAGCAGCTTCGCACGAAAGATTTAGCTAAGTGCTAACTGCTAAATGCTAACTGCTGATTCCGTATGCCAGCGCTGCGGCGGCGAGCGTTCCGAAAAAATTGACTGCTTCGTTATTCATGCGTCCCCCACGTTGAAGAGTGGCTCCAAGCACGCTGTCCAACAGCATTCCGACGAAGCCCGCGGCGGTTGGAATCCAGAACTGGGCGCGGGAAATGATTCCACCCCCCGCCGCGACGAGTGCAATCAGCACACCCGCAGCGAGTCCGGCGATTGTGCCCGCAATCGTGATCCCGCCGTCGGTGCCGGCTGCCACCGGTTTCCAAGTGGTAATGAGAACGGCGGTATGGCCGCGGGTTTGCCCGATTTCGCTGGCGACGGTGTCGGTGGCAGCCTCCGCCAGCGCCGCCGCCGCCGCAAACAGCCAGGCGTGATTTCCTGTCACACCGAAAGCCACCGAGCCAAGCGAAGCCACGGCGAGATTTGCCAGCACCTGCCAGGCATCTCGTCCGTCACCGCGGCGACGCCTAGGTCCTGCTTTCGGCGATATCCGAAGCGAGTGGCAACCCAGGTCAACAGAAACAATGATGCCAGCACAGCGAAAGCCGACGGTCCCGCGCCGGCAAAAAGCAGGAAACATGCCGCGCCGCCGGCGAACATCCCGGACCGGTCGACGCCCCGCAGGACGCGCGCCAGCAGAGCGAAGCCGAGCGTCACCGCTCCGGCGATGGCCAACCGGCCCGGAGACGAGGCCCATCCGTACGTGAGCAACAAGTTCAGCATCTAAAATCCGATTTTGCCCGGAGTTGCGGTTTCCGCACCTCCGCCATACTATATTTCGGGCCTGGGTGAGGCACACCGCTTCCTGTAGGGCTTGTCCTCTGGATTCGCCCCGTAATCTGGCGGTAGTCGCTCCCCGACAGTAGGCTACACTTCTGTACGCTTGGCGGAATTTTGTTTTGGTGGAGACGCCCTGCTGCGTCTGGAGAATGTGCGTGGTGGAGACCCGGCTCGCCGCGTCTCCATGAGAAAGAGAGAGACGAGGCACGCCTCGTCTCTACACTGCTTCTTGGGAGCTAAACAATGGCGGCCTCGGTCTGGTCTGGTTATCTTACGTTCGGATTGATCTCCATGCCCGTGCGTCTGTTTTCGGGCGCGCGCAGTAATGGCATTTCCTTCAACCAGCTTCACCGCACCGACCACCATCGAGTCAAGCAGCAGCTCATCTGTCCGCTCGACAATCAGGTGCTGGATCGTAGCGAAATCGTCAAGGGCTACGAGTATCGCAAAGACGAGTACGTCATCATTGAACCGGACGAGATCAAGAAGATCGAGCCCAGGACCGCCAAGACGATGGAGATCCTGGAATTCGTCAAGTCGAGCGACGTGGACCCGGTGTACTTCGAGTCTTCTTATTACATGATGCCGGAAGAGGCTGGCCGGCGTCCGTACGCGTTGCTAACGAAGGCGCTCGAAGAGAGTGAGTACGTCGCCATCGCCAAGCTCACGATGCACAACCGTGAGTACACCGTGTTCCTGCGCCCGCACAAGGGCGGGATGATGCTCCACACCATGTACTACAAAGAAGAAGTGAAAGAAGTCGAATCGTTTGGCGCCCCCGATGTGGAGATCAAAGAGGCAGAGCTCAAAGTCGCCCATCAGCTTATCGAGGCACTCGCGGACGAATGGGATCCGGACAAATATCACGACACGTTTCAGGAGAATTTGAAAAAGCTGATCGAAACCAAGCTCGAAGGCGGCGAGATTCAAGAGGTCGAAAAGCCGAAGAAACTGGCGCCAGTTATTGATCTGATGGCGGCGTTGAAAGAGAGCCTAGCTCAGACGAAGAAGCCGTCGGCCTCAGAAAAAGTCGAGCTACAGGCGCAAGCGAAGTCCCGTCGCGGACGGGGATAGAGACCGGCATCGGTGGCAGGTCGCTCGTGCTCAGCGGTGGACCGAGATGATGCTGAGGAGGTGGCCCTTGCTGCGTACTGACCTCGGCGGCTGAAGCCCGTTGAGAAGTATTATTAAACGCCGTCCCCCAACTCCCCCGTTAATTCTCAGGTGGCGTAAAACGCCTGATTTCGCCAGTCATGAAGGATTGTAGGTCAGCACCATCAAAAGTGCGGCAGTGAGATCGGCGTCGCCCTGACCGTTGTGTAGAACTTCGCATGCGTGGGGGAACTGTGTGGCTGGACAGACACTTGATAATCGCAGGGGCCGACATTGTCATGGAATCAATCTCACCAACGGAGTCGTGACGATCCTTCGCTGATTTCCAACCCGTGGCTGAAAAGCACCACCCTGGTGAAACCCAGCCACCGGAAACTTGCGAATCGCCGACTGTCCGAGCTGCTACGTCTGTCTTAACTCGCTAAGAAATAATGCAATTAAAGAGATTTTTACTCGCCGCTCGACATTGGCACTAGGCATGCACCATTCCAGGCTAACGAGAGTACAAACACCCACCGGCTGCTGACTTGAGCGCGCCCCAAGCAAGCAACCGGCGGGTGACGACGACCACGACCGCCACTGAACCGCTGTTTTCGAAGTGCTGGACAAAGGCAAAAACGAAATCTCGGTTGAGTTATGCGTATTTGGCACTGGGTGATTTCCGCTTTCCTGCTACTCATGCTGAGCGCGAACGCGCAGCAGTTGGCGAACCCGTCTTCGCCCCTGGCGACGGAGCACACGCCAGCTTCGGCCGGCCCGCCTAGCCCGGCTGCGTCGCGCGGGGAGCTTGAGCCGCAGCCACCGAACGTTGCACGGCAGCCGGTAGCAGCATCCGCGAGCATCGCGCCCACCTCGGCGTCGTCTACCACGATGGACCAGGTGGTGGACCGCGCGATCGAGGGGGAGCACGCGCTGATGAAAATGCTGAAGACCCGCACCCCGTTCGTTGAGACCTATCTGCAAAATCTGAAGTTCGACCCGCAAGTGGGCCCGGCGCCGGTGCAAGACCATTACTTCCTCGGCCGCATGGATCTGGGCGAAAGCGTGGACCGCCGGGACTATCTCTCCAAAGACACCAGCTTTGAGAGCCACCTGTTGGGCGGCTTCACCAAGTTGTTCAAGTTCGAATACAAACCCATGGGTTTCTCATGGATGATCTACGCCGACCGCGACGACTTCAATCGCAAAACTTACGACTTCAAGTACGTGCACCGCGAGTTTCTGGGTGATGTCCGCTGTATCGTCTTCGACGTGTCCGCCAAAAAGGGCACCGGCAATGGCCGCTTCCGCGGACGAATTTGGGTAGAAGACCAGGATTACAACATTGTGCGCCTGAATGGCTTTTATGAGCCGCGCCCCCGCAATGCTTACTTCTTCCACATGGATAGCTGGCGCTTGAACCTGATCCCGGGCTATTGGGTACCGGCTTACATCTACAGCGAGGAAGGCGATTTCAGCCGCGATTCGAAAGACTACGGTTCGAAAGACAAGATGGCCTTCAAGGCGCAGACCCGGCTCTGGGGTTATGACCTGCAGAAGGGCGCTCAGGACAGCGAATTCACCCAGGTGCTGGTGGACTCCACGGTGAAGGACGAAAGCCCGGCGGCGCACGATGCTTCTCCGCTGCAAGCGCAGTGGCAATGGCAGCAGCAGGCGGGAGACAACGTGATCGAGCGGCTACAGAAAGCCGGCCTGCTCGCTCCCGAGGGTGAAGTGGACAAGGTGCTGGAGACCGTGGTCAACAATTTGCTGACCACCAACAACATCGAACTGCCGGGCCCGGTGCGCACCCGTGTGATGCTGACTTTGCCACTGGAGACGTTCAGCGCGGGCAACACCATCGTGGTAAGCCGCGGCCTGGTGGACGTACTCCCGGATGAAGCCAGCCTGGCCATGGTGCTTTCGCGCGAACTGGCCCACATCGTCCTGGGACACAACTTGGCCAGCAAGTACGCCTTCTCCGATCGCATGTTGTTCTCCGATGAAGCTACCTACCAGAACCTGGGCTTCCGGCACGTTCCCGAGGAGGAAGCTGCAGCCGACAAGAAAGCTCTCGAGCTGCTGAAGAATTCACCGTACGCCCAGAAGCTGAATGCACCAGGACTGTTCCTGCGCGAGGTGGCGGCGCGGGGCCCGGCGCTTTCCGCGCTGCTGACTCCCCACTTGGGCACTGGCTTCACCGACCGTAAGGGCGCCATGGATCGTATGGTGGTGTTGATGAACTCTGCTCCGGCCCTCGATCCCAACCAACTGGACCAGATCGCAGCCCTGCCTCTGGGCGGACGCGTCAAGCTCAACCCCTGGGATGACCATGTGGAATTGATCAAGACCACGCCGGTGCCCATCACCTCGGCGCGCGGCAAGATGCCGCTGGAAGTGACGCCATTTTTCCCCCGGCTTACGCGCTCCGGAGGAGTCGTCAACCCGACCGCTACCGCAAACGCCGCGAACCCAACTCCAAGCAATTAGTGAGGCAACGCGAATCAGCGGCACCACGTAAGTACCGTTTTAGACTGATGATTCTCAATTAATTGTCCCACTGGTTCATGGCGAAAGTGAGGCCATCCTTGCTGACTGTCGAAAAATCCCCATTACGCTCATTGATCCGTAGTTGGTGAAATCGCACGAATTTCCCCTTCCGCCGCCCTTCCCGCTACAATATCCGTTCCGTCTATAAGCGACCCTTGTTTATCGGAGTGCGAATGAAGCGGTTTCTGTGGCTGTTCGTCATTGTGTTTTTGTTTCTGATTTGCACGGGATGTGGCGACACTTTTCGCCCGGTGATCATCCCGAATCCTCCGAAGTTTCCTGACCCGCGGGCGGCGCATACTGTGGTCACGATCAGTGACAACGGAACGCTCCCGGGAAGCGCCCTGGTCGTCGATGTCACCGGCGACAGCGATGTGAGCGAGGCTGATTGCCAAGAGGGCTCTCCTTGTATCGGGATTGCTCCGGTGCATGCCGTGCAGCAGACAGCCAGTCAAGTCCTGGTCGTGAACCATTCCGTTCCCGGCGTGTTGGGCGATTCGTTGTCGAAGGTGTCTTTCTCCGGCACCACCATCAGCGGGGTGACGACCATCAGCCTGCCTCCGGATTCAGCTCCGAACTTTGTGGCAGTTGCTCCATCGGATACGCTCGCTTACGTGACGCTGCCGAAATACTTTGACCCGGTCCAAAATGCAATCGTGCCATCGGTGGGAGTTGTGAGTACGGGCGGCAACTCGTTGCTGACGACTATTCCCGTCGGAAACAACCCGTCTGCAATGGCCGTGACCCCTGACAAAAGCAAACTCTACGTCGCCAACCAGGACGACAACTCAATCAGCGCCTTCAATACCAGTGACCGTTCTCCGAGGCCGTTCGACGCCACCCTTTTTCCGAATCCCTTCAGCTCGCCTCATTGGGTGATTGCTCGCTCCGACAATCAGCGCGTGTATGTGCTGAACGGAGACGGTTCCTTGGTCACGCTGGACACGACTTCCACGGCAGGCACAACCGATAAAGTGATTGCCAAGCTGCCGAACGTCGGCGATGGTGGTTACATGTTGTATGACGGGCATTTGAACCGGATTTACGTGCCCTCCGGCAGCCAGGTGGCCATCGTAGACGTCTCGCGGGACCCGCCGCAGATGCTCGGCACGGGTGGCAACCCGCTTCCGATCGACACGTTTCCGCGCGAAAACCGCAGTGCACAAGACGTTTGTTTTGGCGCCCACGATCCGAACCCGCCGACGGTCACCGCCGTTGCGGTCGCCGCTTTGCCGGACGGAAGCCGATTCTACGTCGGATCGTTTTACTCCGATGGGGCAGGGAATCTCTGCCCCCAGGTGACCGTGATCAACACATCAGGAAACACTCTCAAGACTACCGTTGGCATTCCCGGTTTTCCGGATGCGACCATTGCGGGTCCATTTTTCGTTCCGGTCTGCACCACCACCCGCCTTCGCTTCAACATGGCCGCAGGAGGCGACAGCTCGCGTGTTTACCTGGGTAGCTGCGATGGAGGGAACGTCAACTTTATCGATACTGCGAACGATACCTATCTGCTGCACTTGCCGGCTCCGGCGAGCGGCCGCCCGCCCGTCAACGGCAATCAGCCGCCGCCGCAGAATCCAGTGTTTATGATTGCCGGTCCGTGAGGAAAAGGCGGGACCTCAGGGGCTGAAGCCCAGTTCCAGGCAAGCTTACGGCACGGCTGAAGCCGTGCCCTTCCCAAACCCATTTGTGAGTTGATGCAGTTCCGGTGGCCAGCGGTTGACCCACGGCGACTAACGACCAGCGACCAATGACTAGCGACTGACTCTTATCCCGCGACCGCGTGTTCGGCCACTCCCGTGGGGTGATAGCGCAGGGCCACGTTCATGAAGACGGTTCCGCTGGCGGTGTTGAAGCACATGACGAGGGCTTCGGTGTCTTCGCTGGTTTTGGTGCCGTGTTCGGAGGTGTGCAGGCTGGGAGGATGAACTCGGAAATGGAATCCTTGGTCGTTCAGAGTGGTGACGGCGTTGCCAATGATCTGGTTGGCGAGTTCGCAGACTGTTTCCCGGACCAGGTCGTCGGTCTGGGGCAGTTCTTCGCCGGCCATGCAACTGGCGACTTTTACAGCGGTTTGCGGGTCGAGATCGAAAATGATGCGTCCTTCGATCTCGCCGGTGAGGCAGACTTCGGCGGCGATGCCTCTCCGCCGGTAGGCCTCTTCTTCCATGCTCAAGTTTTCGACGGAAGTCGGCCCCTGTAGCCCCTGGG
>WNFH01002764.1_pt1 | contig 12313 bp, 12 predicted proteins | sample 5400411 | NCBI WGS metagenome assembly WNFH01 (sample SAMN13153347, study PRJNA577476) | soil metagenome | isolation source: 200 cm saprolite under Douglas fir tree site 2 hole 3 | place: USA:California | collected 2015-04-18
AGGGCAACTTGCTCCACGTAAAAAACTGCTAAAGAGCTTTTCGAGTTTCCCAGAAGATTTTCTGAGACCCTCCGAGCACTTTGGCACGGAGGGTTTTTCGTTTCTCCCCTCCCTGCTGCCCTAATCGAATTCCACGCTGGAGTCTTGCTTTTATAGGGGCTGGGCTTTGGCCTGGCATGCCAGCGGCGCCAAGCCTGATTCATACAAGGCCCGCGCATTTTGAAAGGTGAATCACAGTGTCTGTCCACTACGAACTGCGTTGCCGCGAATGCGGCAAAACCTGGGGAAATGTTCCACGCTCGTTCTGCGAAGACTGCTTCTCCCCTCTCGAAGTCGCTTACGACTACGACTCGCTGAAGAAAATTGTCCGACGCGAGAATCTCACCAGCCGCACCTTCAACATGTGGCGCTATTCCGAGCTTCTGCCTCTTCCTGAAGACTTTACCGCCCCGAACGCCGTCGGCGGGACACCGCTGGTCGCCTCGCGCAGACTCGCTTCGAAGTGGGGATTGAAAAATCTCTATTTTAAGAACGACGCCGTTTGCTTCCCTTCTCTCTCCTTCAAGGACCGCGTCGTCGCCACGGCTCTCTCCGCAGCACGCCGATTCGGCTTCGAGACCGTGGGCTGCTCCTCGACCGGGAATCTCGCCAACGCCGTGGCTGCTCAAGCCGCGCAGCAAGGCTTCGAGGCTTGCGTATTCATTCCCGCCGACCTTGAGCCCGCCAAGGTGCTCAATACCGCGGTCTATGGCGCGCGAATCGTGCGCATCAACAGCAACTACGATCACGTGAATCGCCTCTGTGCGCAGATCGCCGACCGCTTTCACTGGGGCCTCGTCAACGTCAACCTGCGTCCGTACTATTCCGAAGGCTCAAAGACGCATGGCTACGAAATCGCCGAACAGCTCGGCTGGACGCTCCCGGACAACGTGGTCGTGCCCATGGCCGGCGGTTCACTGATCACAAAAATCGCGAAAGCATTCCGCGAACTGGTCACACTCGGCTGGGTCGAGCCCAAAGCGGTGAAATACTTCGGCGCCCAAGCCACCGGCTGCTCGCCGATTTCCGATGGTGTGAAGCGCAACCTGGCTCGCTTCGAGCCGCAGAAGCCCAAGACCATTGCGCGCTCTCTCGCGATCGGCAATCCCGCCGACGGGCCCTTTGCCATAAAGCAGATTCGCGAGTCCGGCGGCTGGGCGGAGGATATTTCCGATCCGGAGATCGTCGCCGCCATCAAGCTCCTTGCCGAAACGGAAGGCATCTTCACGGAAACCGCCGGCGGCGTAACCGTGGGCGTCGCGCAAAAACTCATTGATCAAAATCGCATCAAGCCGGAGGAACACACGGTGGTGTGCATCACCGGCAACGGCCTTAAAACCACGGACGCCATCGCCGCCGAATTTCCGGCCAGCGAAGCCATCGCGCCGCGCCTTGAGGCCTTCGAGGCGTACCTCGATTCGCAACTCGGCGCCGCAACGGCAAGTGCGAAGGCATAAATTGAAACTGGATAAGGAGAAATAGAAATGCCCGTCACAATCGAAATCCCCACCGCCTTCCGCCGGTTCACCGACGGCGCGCCGAAAGTTGACTGTAGCGCGGCCACCGTCGCCGAAGCGCTGAATCAACTTACTTCCCGCTTCCCCGATCTTTCGCGCCACGTCCGCGACGATGATGGTCAGATCCGCCAATTCCTCAATGTCTATCTCAACGAAGAAGACATCCGCTTCCTCGGCGGCGAATCCTGCTCCCTCAAGGAAGGCGATCGCGTTTTGCTGGTTCCCTCGATTGCGGGCGGCTGCTAAGCACCACGATTTCCACCCCTTCGAACGATTAGCTCTGTGGCTGTCTTTGCGCAACCTGGGATCGCCGGGCCCCCACCTGCGGCCTGACCTGGACGGTCTCCTTGTCGCTTTATTCTTGTCGCCTTATTGTCGAGAAAGTGGAAGCCAGCAGGAACATTCTGCTCCGAAGCTTCGTTCCTTAGGTAGCAACAGAAGGAATGCGCCCATGCGCAACGTCATTCTTTGTCTCCTCATAGCAGCTCTATTCGCCCCGCTGACGCCCGCCCAATCCAAGAAGACCGAAGTCACCAACCTCGGCGACCATCCCTTCCAGGTGGATTTTCCTTCCGGCAGCCAACTAAGAATCCATGTGCGTTCCGGCGACGTCCGTGTGGTTGGCCGTGACGACGACAGGGTTACGGTGCGGGTGAACGTCAAAGACTGGGAAAAGGCGAGGGAAGTTAAGGTGCGATTCGAACGCCTCGAAAAGGCTGGGGAACTGGACATTTTCGGCGGCCCCAAGAATGACGTACAAATCACCGTAGAGGTTCCCCGCGTTACCGACCTTTTTGTACGCATGTCCGCCGGCCAGCTGGAACTCAGCGACATCACGGGAGACAAAGACGTTGAACTTCACGCCGGCGAATTGATTGTTGGCGTCGGCAACCCTGCCGACTATTCCTTTGTGGAGGCCTCCGTCACCAGCGGCGGCATTGAGGCCCCGCCATTTGGCGAGGATCATGGCGGCTTATTCCGATCTTTCCACAAGAGTGGAAACGGCAAGTACAAGCTCCACGCGCACGTGGGTGCCGGCGATCTCAACTTGAGATAAAGCCTGCTGAGGTTTCGACTCGACAAAAAACGGCGCAACATTTCGGCATGGGCGGTGTTCTTAGAAGCATGAGGCCACGACTTCTCATCTACGCTCTCGCTTCCCTGCTCCTGCTGGCGTTTCATGCGCCCATTCGAGCTGTGGCTTCCCTTTTCTCGGATTTCCACGAACTGTAGAGTTTTCTCGCCCTCCAACCTTGGCCGCCCGTTGAAAAACTCTGCTTGAGGGTGATTCATTGGCCTGACAGCGGTCGTAAGTAATCGATTCTGCGCGCCACTCGTCAAAGGGACAGGCAAGAATGCCTGTCCCACCAGCTTTTCAGCAACCTTTTAGAGCAATCTCAGCTGCTTGCTTTCGAGTTCGAGAAGTTTCTTTTTTGTGGAGAGGCCACCGCCGAAACCGGTGAGGCCGCCATCGCTGCCGATGACGCGATGGCATGGAATGATGATGGGAATGGGATTGCTCCCATTCGCTAATCCCACGGCGCGGACCGCTTTGGGATTGCTGATGCGTTCAGCAAGCTGTGCGTAAGAAATCGTTTCTCCATAGGGAATCGTGCGCAACACATTCCAAACGCGCAGTTGAAACTCCGTTCCCTCGAGCGCGAGCGGCAGATCAAATTCCTTCAATTCACCACGGAAATAAGCCTGCAATTGGCGTATGACTTCGGCAAACGGCGCTTTGTCCTGGATCCAACCAGCTTGCGGAGGCACGGAACGCTTGCTGCTTTCGAAGCTCACCAGGCGCAGAGCATTCGAATCGCCGGCGAGAAGCAGCTCTCCGACGGGACTTTCGAATGTCGTATAAAACACCGCGCTCACCTGCTCCGCCGCTCGCAAGGTCCGGCCTCGGTACCGCGTTCCACCTTATCTTATTCCTTCGCAGGTTCCGGGAGAAGGATTCACCGTGGAGCGAAAGGAAAAAGGAGCGATAGAAAACACTGGGGATACAGGTCGGAACAGGTTGCTGAAAAACTGATTTGTGCAAGCGATTTGTCTTCACTCGGGAAATGCGACCAAACAGTAAGCGACGGAAACAGTTGAAGTTGAGATTCTTCGGGCCCCGACCGGGTCGGGGCCCTCAGAATGACAGTTTTGGCTTTTTCAGCAATCTGTGAAGGCCGCCCACTACAGCCGCGTCACAAACAGTTTCACTGGCCTACTGGAGGAGGGATCGAGAGCGCTTCGTCTTACTTACTTCCTGCGAGTACTCGGCGTGCCTTGACCTTGTACCGTTCCAACTATTTGGGCCAAATGACGGTTCAAGGATCTGACGCAAATATTGAAAAAGTCTTTTTGATGGGATATGCGCGAACAAGTTGGAACGGCACTAGCCGGGGGTGCTGCTTCCTCAATCCAGAGCGGGAACCGCATTGCGTTCCTGCCGCCGGCGATGCAAGTAGTGCATGGCAATATTCAGATAAATCGCACCGCACGGCGTCTCGATACAAATCACCAGCGCCTCAGTATCCGCGCTGCCCGCCAGCCCCGTCTCCTTCATGTGTATTTCCGGCGGAAACACTTTGAAGTGAAATCCCTGATCGTTCAGCAGCGTCACGGAATTCCCGATAACCATGTTGGCCATCTCGCAAACCGTCTCCTTCACCACTTGCTCGCTGGCCGCGACTTCCTCGCCCGCAAGCTGGCTGGCCACCTTCATGGCTACTTCCGGCGAGAGGTCCAGAATCACACGTCCTTCGATGTCGCCTTTGATGGCGACTAGCGCCGCAACCCCCTTGCGGCGATAGGCGTCTTCGTCCATTTCCAGGTCCACGATTTTCGTGGGCCCCTGGAGCGACTCCGCGAAAACCGCGTCCGCGGCGTTGATGAACGGCTGGATCAGTTCCATTCTCATGAGCGGTGATCTCCTGCGAGCGCCACGGGCGAGCCCACGGCGTTGGGATCATCACTGAGCACATAGCGCAGAATTTCGTGCAGCACTTCCGGTTTCACCGGCTTCTGCACGAAATGCTTCGCGCCCTTCTGGAGCGCCGCCAAAATGTTCTCCTGATATCCCACGGAAGAGACCATGACGATGCGCGCGTCGGCATGTTGCCGCACGATGCGCTCCACGGCTTCGATCCCTTCCATCTGCGGCATGGTGATGTCCATGAGCACGATGTCCGGACGAATGCGGTTGAATTCCGCGATGGCGGTGAGGCCATCTCCGGCCTCGCCGGCCACTTCGCCGCCGAACATCTCGATCATTTTGATGAGATTCTTGCGCGCGAAGACGGAATCGTCCACCACGAGGTAGCGAACCGGCTGATTGTCTCTCCGAAGCAGAGCAGCAAACTGTTTCATGGCCATCTCCTTATCCCGGCGCTCGCCTTCACGAACGCTGAGAAGAAACCGGGGTCCTTTCGTTCTTATCCTTCTTTTCACTCGTCTCGTTTTTGTCGAGTTTGTCCGCGGCGGCGCGTTCCCCGCCGTAATTGCTTACCAAATACGAGCTGAGTCCATCCAGCGGAATAATCTTGTTCGCATAACCCTTAAGGATTGCCGCGCGCGGCATGCCACTGACGACGCAGGTGTCTTCGCTCTGCGCGATGGTCATCCCGCCAGCCGCCTTGATCACGCCGAGCCCCTCGGCCCCGTCATCGCCCATGCCGGTCATCAAAATCCCGACGGTCATGCGCGCAAACTCCTGCGCGACGGAATGAAAAAGCACATCCGCGGAAGGGCGGTGTCCGTTGACGGGCGGCCCGTCGGAGAGAATTACCATGTCCCCCCGGGGCATGCGGCGCACCATCATGTGGCGATTCCCGGGACAAATCAGAACGCGGCCGGCGAGGAGCAGATCTCCGGAACGGGCTTCATGAACCTCCAGAGCGCAGCATTCGTCGAGGCGCTTCGCGAACATTTCCGTGAAACCCTCGGGCATGTGTTGCACAATGACGATGGCGGAAAGAAAATCCGCGGGAATTTGCGACAAGACAAACTGCAATGCGTTTGGCCCGCCGGTTGAAATTCCGATGGCGATGACGCGGCGCGGAGGAAACGCGGCGCGGGTTCCTTTTTTCGGCGCAGCGGTGTCTTCGATTATGACGGGAGGAAGTTTGCGTCCAGCGGCACGCTTGGCGACCTTTATTTTCGCAATCAGCTGGTCGGCGATTTCGTCGAGGCGGCCGGCGGCGGCGTCCTTCGGTTTTGCGAGAAAATCAACGGCACCCATGGCGAGGGCTTTGAAGGTAGCGTAGCCGCCCTCTTTCGAATGAGTGCTGAAGAGAATGACGGGCAAGGGCGCGCGGCGCATGATGAGGCGCAGCGTCTCCATGCCGTCCATGCGCGGCATCTCCAGGTCGAGGGTAACGACATCGGGCCGTAGCTCTTCAATTTTTTTCAATGCGAATGCGCCATCCATGGCGGTGCCGACAACTTCGATGGAAGGCTCGCGCGCCAGGATGGCGGGGATCAGTTTCCGCATGAGGGCGGAATCATCGACGACGAGAACTCGGATGCGTTCGTTCATGCGATCGCTCCAAGCGGCGTTGCGCGAGAAAGGCGCGAGAGGACGGCAGTAACATTCAGGATCAGGACAACCGTTCCGTCGCCGAGAATGGAAGCGCCGCTGACCAAGTCGCTGGAGACAATTTCGCCAGGAAGCGCTTTGATCACCAATTCCTCTTCGCCGACCAGACTATCCACGAGAAGACCAAAACGCTTCTCAGCGGCGCCAATAACGATGACGAAATGTTTCTTGCGAAGCGGCTGAGTGTCGATGCTGCGCAAACGGCTGAGGTGATCCAAGCGAACGAGAGTAAGAATCTGTTCGCGAAGACGGAGAATTTCACGCTGGTCCACGCGGTGAATCTCAGGATCCGTAATGCGAGTGATTTCCACAACCGAAGAGAGCGGGACAGCAAACAGACGGCCGCCGACACGAAACAACAAGGTCTGAATACTTGCCAGAGTGAGCGGCGCACGAAGCTGAATCGCGGTGCCACGGCCTTTCTGTGAAGAAACGTGAACGGTCCCCTTGAGGCGGTCGAGGACGGTTCGAACGACATCCATGCCGATGCCGCGACCAGATACTTCGGTCACCGCGGAAGCGGTGCTGAATCCCGATTCGAAAATAAGATTAAGGGATTCCTGGTCGGTCAGGCGCTTGGCCTCTTCGGGTTTCAAGACTCCTTTTTCAACGGCGCGCTCCCGTAATTGAGCAGGGTCGATACCACCGCCGTCGTCACGGACTTCAATGACCACCTGCGCACCCTGGTGGAAGGCCTTGAGATAGACGGTACCGCGCGCGGGCTTGCCGGCCGTCAAGCGCTCGGCGGCTGGTTCGATGCCATGGTCGACCGAGTTGCGCACGAGATGCATGAGCGGTTCCGCGAGGGCGTCAAGAATGCCCTTATCCAGATCGGTGTTCTGGCCCGAGAGTTCCAGGGCCACATCCTTGCCACACTGCTTGGCAACGTCGCGGACGACGCGCGGGAAACGCCGGAAGAGCTGCTCGACAGGCACCATGCGTATTTTCAAGACGCACTTGTGAAGTTCATCCAGGATGCGGGCCTGAAACGCCATGGCATCCGCAAGTTTGGCGCGCAGAGGATCGCGAGCGTGCTTCTGGTCAAACTCGGCCAGGCTCCGATGGAGCATGGACTTTCCGATGATCAGTTCGCCGACAAGATTCATGACCGCATCGATCCGGGCGGCATCCACGCGAAGCGAGCTTTCGGCAACAGTGGCGGCCGCGGAACCGGAATTCACGTTCTTCGACGTGGCACCGCTTTCGGGGGCACCGGCGGCTACTTTTGCCGCCTGGGCTTCCAGCAAATCGCCGAGTAACTCATGTTCGAGAGTTTCCGCGGGCACAGCATGTTCGAGATGCACATCGGAAACAATCGTAGGAATGCGGCAGCGCTGGAGAAGTCTTTCTTCCGGCTGGGAGCTGGCCAAAGCCGCTTCGACAGTTTCCACAGTTGCGGCGGCGACATTGTCTTCCGGACGCAAGGCGATGAGGGTGCCGCTGCCGTGAAGAACGTTGCGAATGAGCTGGAAGGCGGCGGCGCGCATCAGACTGTTTGGATCGATACGAAGGGCGACGTTGTAAACGATCTCGCCGCGATGCACGGCTTCGGAAATCATGAGCTGTTCGTATTCCGTCCAGGCAAATTGCGCGGGCGATTGGGGCGCCACCGGCCCACCGCTCTTCGGGGAAGCAGGTTCGTCCAGCAATTTTCGAATCATGACGTGGAGTTCTTCCACGGCGGGCGGTTCGGCCTTGCGCTGATAAGCGGTGAGCATCGCGCCAAAACTGTCCGCGGCGGTAAGGACCAGCTCCGCGAGGTCTGCGCCTCGCGCCTGAGCGATGCGCGGAGTGAGCACATCCTCAAGTTCATGGGCCAGTTCGCTCATCTTGTGAAAGCCGCAGGCCGCGGAATCGCCTTTCAGGGTATGCACGGCGCGCCGCACACGACGGATCACGTCCTCGTCAGCGGGGCGCGACTCGAGCTCGAGGCCCGCCTCGTTGAGGGATTGGAGGATTTCGTTCGCGCTCTCAAAGAAGAGTGCGCGCAACTCGCCGCCACGATCCTCGGGAGGACGACTCACGGATTGACCTCATTGCGCTGGTAGGCGGTGCCGTTGTTCTCATGAACCATGCGGAACTTCTGGGTCAGGCCGAACAAGCTTTCCGCGTGGCCCACAAAGAGATACCCGGCGGGATTCAAGCAGTGCCAAAACTTCTCAATCAAGCGCTTTTGTTCGGCTTCGTCGAAATAGATCATCACGTTGCGGCAGAGGATGATGTCGTTGCGGCGTGGCAAGAATTCCGTTTTCAAGTTGTGAAAGTCAAACTGGACAAGCTCCCTTAATTGCGGCTTGACCTTGTACTTGTCACCGGCTTTTTCGAAATAGCGGAGGCGGCAGGTGTAATCCACGGGTTCCATGTGCTGCTCGGAGTAAAGACCTTCCTGGCCGACGCGCAGGCTGGCGTAACTAATGTCAGAAGCAACGATTTCCACTCTCCAGGGAGGAGGAATGAGGGGTTTCGGCGAAGGCATTTCGAACGGAAGCGGATTCCGCAAGTAATAATAAGCGAGAGCATCGCAGATCAGAATGGCGACCGTGTAGGGCTCCTGGCCGGAGGAGCAACCAGCACTCCAGACCCGCAGCGTGTAATCGCGGCGCTCCTGCTTGCGGCGCAGAATTTCCTCAAGAATGGATTTCTGAAGGAGATCGAGCTGCGGGCGATTGCGGAAGAAACTTGTTTCGTTGACGGTTAGATTCTCGAGGAGGAGGGCCAGTTCGGCGCGACCTTCCCGGCTGGTGAGCAGGCGGTAATAGGCGTAGAAAGAGTCGAGCTGGCAGGCTTTCAGACGGCGCTGCAGGCGATCTTTCAGGAAGTGGGCGCGGCGTTCATCGAAGAACATGCCGCACTCCTGATAGACCAGCGTCTGGAGGAGTTTTAGCTCGGCATCGGTAAGTTGGACCTGGGCAGTAATCGTTGCCATGGTGTATTGGTGAGGCGGAATCGCAGTCCAGCTGCCGAAGCGGCAAGCTGGAAAAGGCATTACCTTGCGGTAGCGACGGGTTCCGCGGCCTCCTCGAGTCGTTTGAACTCCGGGCGATGCAACAGTTTCGAAATGTCCAGAAGGATGATGAGACGTCCCTTCAGTTTACCGACGCCGGTGACATACCCGGACTCGCCTTCCGTGAAGACACTGCCCGGCGCCTCGATCTCGGAGGGCGGAATCTTGAGCACTTCCGAAGCGGCGTTTACGATGAGGCCGATCAATTTCTTGTCCAGCTCGACGACGAGAATGCGGTTTTTCTTGTCGGAATGAATTTCGGTCTGGCCGAATCGCTTGCGAAGGTCCATCACCGGAATGATTTTCCCGCGCAGATTGATGACGCCCTCGATCAGATCGGGAGCGCTGGGAACGGCGGTAATCTCCGGGACACGGACGATTTCGCGCACGGCAGCGATATGAACGCCGTACGTTTCATTTCCGATGCGGAAGCCGACGACTTGGAGATCCTTTTCCATAGAGAGGTCTCCAGCCCTCTAGGAACGCGCCATATCGGCGTATTCGAGTTCCGTCGACTGGTCCGGGTCCGAACCACGGCGCTTGCCAAAGGAATCTGCACGACGCGGGCGCTGCTGGGTAGCGCGGTCGAGGACAAAGCGGTCCATACTGTCGAGCAAGTTGCGTGAAAGCTTGAGCATTTGCTCGGCGGCGGCGGAAAGCTCGGTGGAACTGGAAGCGGATTGTTGTACCAGTTCGCGCATCTTGTCCATGGCGCGGACCACCGCCTGAGCGCCGGAAGCCTGTTCTTCAACGGCGGAATTGATTTCCTGGGTGATTTCGGTGAGGCGGCCGGTGGCTTTGGCGATCTGCGAAGAACCAACGGATTGTTCGTTGGTGGCAGCGCCGATTTCCTGAGAGAATTTGTAGACTTCGGTGACAACGTTGGAAATTTTGTGCAGAGCGGCACCGAGATCGTTGCCGAGAGTCAAACCTTCTTCGACGATGCGCGTGCTGCGCTCCATATTTTCGACTGCCTGGCGGGCTTCGCGCTGAATATTCTGAATCAGGTCGGCAATTTCCTTGGTGGATTGAGTGGACTTCTCCGCGAGCTTGCGAACTTCATCGGCAACAACGGCGAATCCCAGACCGTGCTCACCGGCGCGGGCCGCTTCGATAGCGGCGTTGAGCGCGAGCAGATTGGTCTGTTCGGCCAAGTCATCGATGACTTCAATGATCTTTCCGATGTCGTCGGCTCGATGACCGAGGATGTTGATAATTTCGGCGGAAGATTGGATGGCCTTGTTGGTGCGGTTGAGGCCATCGGTGGCCTTTTCCATGGTCTGAATGCCGGTGACGACTTCTTCGCGCGAGCGGTTGGCGATATCGAGCAAGACCTTGGCGGTATCAGCCACGCGCTGAATGGAAGTGACCATCTGATCGATGGAAGCGGAAGTTTCCGCGACGCTGGAAGCCTGGACTTGCGTATTTTTCACGACGTTTTGCACGTTGACGCTCATCTCATGCATGGTGCTGGTGACCTCTTCAATCGCGGAAGAGGCCTGGACGCTGACCTTGGCGGATTCATCCGCGGCGCCCGCGACCTGATTGGAGCCCGCCGAGACCTGGCCAGCGGAATCGCGAGTCGTGCGAACGAGTTCCTGCAAACCGTGGGACATGCGAAGGAAGGCATTACCAAGGGTGTCGCGCTTGGAGCGCGGCACGACTTCAACGGCCAGATCGCCTTCGGCGACGGCCATGGAGACGCTGGCCATTTCCTTCAAATAGGCAACCATGTTGTTGAAGGTGGTGGCCAGAGCACCGATTTCGTCGTTGCGGTGAATATCAATGCTCTGATCGAGGTCGCCGGAATCGCCGATTTCTCGGGCGACGGTGATGAGATGCGTCAGCGGTTCGGTAATGGACTTGGCCGTCAGAAATGCAATGACACCACCTGCGAGAAGAGCGAGGAACGTGCCAAGACCCGTCACCCAGATGCTAACAGTACTGGCCCGTTGAGCGGATTTCGTTGTTTCGTCTTGGAACTTCCGGACATCCTCATTGCTTTGGTCGAGAATGACAGATGATTTGGTCAACCAGGAAGAGGGATCCTTTTGGAGGTAAAAAATCTGAAGGTCGGAAACCGTAGCGTCTCCCGAATCGACTTGATGGCGTTTGGCGATGAGAGGCTTGGCAAAGTTGTCGGACCAACTAGCTTCGGTGCTTTCGACTTGGATGAGAGCGGTGCGGACGGCTTCGCTGGAGGCATTCGATTCGCCGCGCTTGATCTGGTCGATGATATCGGTCAGACCTTTGTTCACTTTTTCTTCATCGCGGGGATCACCGCTAAGAAGAAAATTATTCATGTTGAGGCGATTCAACATAATCTGATTGCGCACGGATTCGACGGAGCGAACGCCGTCGAGAGCCGCGCCGGCATCCTTGCGGGCCGAACTTTCCTTCCATCCCGTCACGATATTCACAACAAACAAGAGCGACAGGATGGCCAGGATCAGGCCAAAACCCGCGTACAGCTTTTTTCCGATCGTCATTGCGAAATGCCTCCGCTCACCTCGGCAGGGCAACGTGGAAATGACCGCTTCTGCCGGCACAACCTTTCCTCAAGTGATTTCCCTAATTACCGCGGAAATCAAATTCAATAACCTGCATGGTCTCCTCGGGCCCCGGCAGGAACTTCCATTCCATCACGGAGCTCTGGCAAGCCTGAGCGAGCAAGGGGTGACCGCCGACGACCCGCGAGCCTTTTACATGTCCGTCCGGGGCGATGACGACTTCGATTTTGACCTTACCTGAAACGTTCATCTTCCTGGCGAGATCCGGGTAAACTGGTGCCGTCTTGGTTTTGATCTTGCGCTTGGATTCATCTGTGGTACTGGACTGGGCAAGACCGGAGAGGCTCGAAAAAATGAGCGCCGCAGTTGCACCCACAGCCCACTTCGTCCACCGGCTGATTCTCATCGACACAACTCCTCGTAGGATGGGGAGGTGACCCACGGAAGAGAAGGCACGTGGGATGCCATGGCGGAGAGGTGCGGGAATTATCGAAGCGGATGCGGTCATGCATCAACAAGTAGCGGGAGTACAGCAAGTTACAGAAGATTCAAAGGGTGATGGCAATGGTGCTTTGCAGTACCAGATGTCTCAGGTGGCCTGGGCTCATTCAGCCGGGGTCTCAGGCTGAGACGAAGGGACGATCGGAAACGACGT
>WNFH01003679.1_pt1 | contig 12312 bp, 18 predicted proteins | sample 5400411 | NCBI WGS metagenome assembly WNFH01 (sample SAMN13153347, study PRJNA577476) | soil metagenome | isolation source: 200 cm saprolite under Douglas fir tree site 2 hole 3 | place: USA:California | collected 2015-04-18
CGGCCGCGCTTTGCGCATGGCTTTGGAGCCGGACCCACGCATGGCAGGGACGATTCCTTCGACGAAGGGTAGTTTATAATATAAAGAAAATCGTTTTTGGCAAATTCTATCGATGATTTTAGTGGACGTTGTGAAGAAGCGGCGGGGATTCTCTCTACTGATACGGATATGAATACGGTGGCAGTCATCGACTACGGGATGGGCAATCTGCGTTCCGTATCCAAAGCGTTGGAACATGTTTCCCCTAGGTGGTGGTATGCGTCCCATAGAGGATTTGGATTTGTGCGTTTCATATCCAGGGTGTTGGAATATATTTCTCCTCGCACGCGCGTAAAATTGACCTCTAATCCGGAAGAAATCCGGCGCGCGGATCGGGTCGTATTTCCCGGCCAAGGCGCCATCGGCGGCTGCATCGCCGCGCTGGAGTCGCATGGGCTGCGCGCCGCGCTGCTGGAGGCAACCCAAACCAAACCCTTCCTTGGCATTTGTCTCGGTTTGGAGGCGTTGTTTGAATTCAGCGAAGAGGACGGCGGCGTGAAGGGGTTGGGCCTGTTACCGGGCCGGGTGCCTTTATTCCCGCGCGAGAAAATGCGCGATACGGCTGGACGACCCCTCAAAGTCCCGCATATGGGCTGGAACAAGTAAGCCCGCATCCATTGTGGCGAGGCATCCCGCAGGATGCGCGTTTCTATTTCGTCCACAGTTATTATGCTGATCCGGGCGTACCCGCGCACACCATGGCCACAACGGACTATGGTATTAAGTTCGCCTCCGCCTGCGCGCGCCAAAACATGTTCGCGGTTCAATTCCATCCGGAAAAAAGTCAACAGGCCGGTCTGAACTTATTGGCAAATTTTATCCGATGGGACGGGACGGATAAATAAACCATGTTGTTGATTCCAGCGATCGATCTTAAAGATGGTAAATGCGTGCGCCTGCGTCAGGGACGCATGGAAGAAGATACGGTTTTTTCCGACGATCCGGTTGCGGTAGCCGAACGCTGGGCAAGCGCGGGCGCGCGCCGCCTGCATATCGTCGATCTTAACGGCGCTTTTGCCGGCGAGCCGGTGAATGCCGAGGTGGTGCAGGCGATTGTCCAGGCGCATCCCGATTTACCGATCCAATTGGGCGGCGGCATCCGCAGCGAGCACACCATTCAGGCTTATTTGGACATGGGCGTACGTTATGTCATTCTCGGCACCAAGGCGGTTAATATGCCGCACTTCGTCGGCGATATGTGCGCCGAATTCCCCGGCCATATTATTGTCGGCCTTGATGCGAAAGATGGGAAGGTGGCAACCGAAGGCTGGTCCAAGCTTTCCGGGCACGATGTCATCGATTTGGCGCAGCGTTACCAGGAAGAAGGGGTTGAAGCGATTATTTATACCGATATCGGGCGCGATGGTATGATGACCGGCGTTAACGTTGACGCCACACTCAAACTTGCCGACGCCATCTCCATTCCGGTAATTGCTTCCGGCGGCATTGCAAATCTGGAAGATATACGCAGGCTTTGTGCGGTGGCGGATGCGGGGATTATGGGCGCCATCACCGGGCGTGCGATTTACGAGGGTACGCTCGATTTTGCCGCGGGCCAGAAGTTGGCGGATGAATTGAGCGCGCGCGAACGGTAAGAACTCCGGTTTTCTATACCTTAATTTTTTGGCGTCTTCACTTAAAAAATGGGTCTGGCAAAACGCATTATCCCCTGTCTCGATGTCGATAACGGTCGCGTCGTGAAAGGTGTGCGCTTTCGAGAAATCCGCGATGCCGGCGATCCGGTTGAAATCGCACGATTTTATGACGCGCAAGGCGCGGATGAGATCATTTTTCTCGATATTACCGCCAGCTCCGATGATCGACAAACCATGGTTTCAGTAGTGGAAGCGATAGCCAGTGAAGTGTTTATCCCGCTGACCGTGGGCGGCGGTATACGCCATATTGATGATGTCCGGCGCATGCTGAACGCAGGCGCCGACAAGGTCAGTATTAATACTGCGGCTATTTCGAATCCGGCCCTGATCAGGCAGGCGGCCAACTACTTTGGGGCGCAATGCATCGTAGTGGCGATAGACGCGAAACAAGTCCAGAATGAGGCGCATCCGCGCTGGCAGGTCTTCACTCATGGCGGCCGCAAACCGACCGGCATCGATGCGGTTGAGTGGGCTGCGATCATGGCTGATTACGGCGCCGGTGAAATTTTGTTAACCAGCATGGACCGCGACGGCACCCGGCTTGGATTTGACCTTGGGCTTACGCGCGCCGTCAGCGATGCGGTCGGTATACCAGTGATTGCTTCCGGCGGCGTCGGCAATCTTGATCATTTAGTCGCTGGAATCTTGGAAGGGCATGCGGATGCGGTGTTGGCGGCGAGCATCTTTCATTTCGGGGAATATACGCTAGCCCAGGCCAAGCAACGGCTGGCCGCCCAGGGGATCGAGGTACGGCTCTAGCAGGTTGTTGAAAAGTCTATCCGTGGCTTTTTTCAACACGCAAAGCAAAAAGCGGCCGCTCCTGCGCATCCCTGCGCTTACGATAATGCCAGTAATGGGGAAGATTTATGTCTGAACAATGGTTGGATACGATAAAATGGACAGATGAAGGGCTGATCCCGGTTATCGCCCAGGATGATGCTTCAAATAAAGTATTAATCATGGCATGGATGAATCGCGAAGCGCTGTTGGCCACGGTCAAGCAAGGAAAGGCGGTATATTGGTCACGTTCCCGCCGGCGTCTTTGGCGCAAGGGCGAAGAATCGGGCCACGAGCAGATCATTAAGGATATCCGGTTGGATTGCGACAACGACGTATTATTACTGCGGGTTGAACAACGTGGCGGCATTGCCTGCCATACCGGCCGATACAGTTGTTTTTTTCAGCAACTGCAAGGCGATCGATGGGTAGCAGTCGAGCCGGTGATTAAGAGCGAGCAGGAGATTTACCCGAAAGATAAGCATTAAAGCCGCTTCACGCCGCGCCAAACATCTAGCCTTCTTGATTTTATTTTTCTTCGCGTCTTTGTGCCGACAGTGGTAATCTTACGGCTTTAGCCCATGTCTGATATCCTCATTAAATTGGCGGCAGTGTTGGAATCGCGTAAAGATGCGGCGCCGAATTCATCTTATGTCGCGGATTTGTATGCCAAAGGTTTGGATACAATTCTGAAAAAGGTGGGAGAAGAAGCGACGGAAACGGTCATTGCGGCCAAGACCGGTGACTCTAAGCAACTTGTGCACGAGGTCGCTGATTTATGGTTTCATACTTTGGTGCTGCTCGCGCACCTTGGTTTGAGCCCCGAGGATGTGATGCGGGAATTGGATCGGCGGTTTGGCGAGTCGGGATTGGATGAGAAGGTTAAACGAGAGGGAAGTAAGTAGATGAACGATTGCGTATTCTGTAAAATTGTTGCAGAACAGATTCCCGCTACACGCGTGTATGAGGATGACCGCGTTATCGTGATCAAAGATATACACCCTAAGGCGCCGGTTCACCTGTTAATACTGTCACGCGTACATTTGGCGAGCCTGAATGAGCTGGAGCCCGCGCATGAGGGGCTGATCGGCTATATGATGCGTCTGCTGTCGGTAATCGCTACACAGCAGGGGCTGTCAAATGGCTTCCGGACTATTATTAATACCGGGCCGGGCGGCGGGCAAGAAATTCCGCATTTGCATATTCACCTGCTCGGCGGCGGACGCCTGCCAGGTTTTTGAATGAATTTAGGAGAGCAAGTATGATGGGTCTAAGCATCTGGCATTTAATCGTTGTTCTGGTGATCGCGCTAATTATTTTCGGCACAAAGAAGCTGCGTGACGTCGGCGGGGACTTGGGCGGTGCCATTAGAAACTTCAAGCAATCGATGAAAGAAAGTGAGGAGGAGCCGCCTGCCGCTGACAAGGATAAGGAACCGGCCAATATCGAGAAAAAGCCGGCCGGGGTGATAGAAGGCAAGGTTACCGCTAAATCAAGAAAGAAAAAGACTTAAAGGCCGGCAGCTTACGCGATGTTTGACGTCGGGTTTACCGAACTGATGGTAATCGCCTTGGTGGCCTTGATCGTTCTGGGCCCCGAGCGCTTGCCGGAGGTGGCGCGAACATTGGGTCGTTGGGCCGGTCGCGCGCAGAGATTCATGGAGAAAGTACGCCGGGATATCGACCGCGAACTGCAAAGCGAAGAGTTGGCGAAAATCAAGAAATTGGAGGAGGAGCTTAACGAGACCCGCGCGCTTATCGAAAATTCCTCAGATAAAATCAAGCAATCCTTGACGGAAGAAACCAGCTCTCTGGAATCCTATGTAGACCCGGAAAAAAAAGTCCAGTCCACTCCCGATGAAGGAAAAAAATTAACCGAAGAAAAAAAACTCCTTCCCGCGCCGGCGGTTGAAGAAGCGGACAAAAAAGTAAGGCGGGGTAAAGCCGGTACAAAAAAAGCCTCACGCGTGAAATCAACGGCCAGGAAGAAAAATGGCGCAAGATCCTGAATCCACCGAGGCCAGTTTTCTCTCGCATCTACTGGAATTGCGCAACCGGTTGTTGTATTCAGTCATCGGCGTGGGCGCCGTATTCCTGATCATGGTGCCGTTTGCCAATAAGCTGTACGCCCTGCTGGCGCGCCCGCTGATAAACATTTTACCGGCAGGGGCGAGCATGATCGCCACGGATCCGGCGTCAACCTTTTTAACGCCGATCAAGCTGACCTTTTTTTTATCGATTGTCGCTACTATTCCGTTTTTGCTCTATCAGACCTGGGCGTTTGTCGCGCCGGGCCTGTATCACAATGAGCGCCGATTGTTATTGCCTTTATTGGTATCGAGCACGTTGCTGTTTTATGCCGGCATGGCATTTGCCTATTTTCTGATCTTCCCGATGGTGTTTGGATTTTTTGCCGGCACGGTGCCGCCGGGTGTGCTGATGATGACCGATATCAAATCCTATTTGGATTTTGTATTCGCCTTATTTTTCGCCTTTGGCCTCGCGTTTGAAGTGCCGGTGGCGACCATTCTTCTGATCAAGCTGGGGTTCATCGCCCCGGAAACGCTCTCTAAGCAGCGCCCCTATGTGGTTTTGGGGGTTTTTATTGTCGCCGCGGTTTTGACCCCGCCGGATATGTTTTCGCAAATCTTACTGGCGGTGCCGATGTGGCTCCTGTTTGAAGTCGGGTTGTTTTTTGGTTACCGGATAAAGAACTCCGCCTCAACCACGGTAGCCACACGGCGTGATGAAAGTTAGGCACCGCAGGTTGATGAAAAACTCGTTTTTCATCAACCTGCGGTGCGGTATAGGGACGTACCGCCATTTTTCAAACACGCTAAATGTTGGAAAAATGAAGCAAAGCAAAAACCGCGCTTTTTGCTTTGCGTGTTGACAATTTCTCCGGGAGAGAAATTGGGCGCTACCTGGTAGCGCCCGTAGGGCGAGGACCAGGGATGGTCCGAGTCAAAAAGGCCACGGATGGACTTTTTCAACAATCTGTCAGCCCCTAACCTATTGTTGTTCTTGTTGCAATTGCAGCGCGCGCGCCGGTCGATCGACGGTAGTCGCCTCCAACGTCATCGATTTGCCGTCCCGCAGGATATTCAATTTCACCTGGGTGCCGGGTTTGCGCTTGGAAATGAGAATTAACGCCTCGTGCGCGTCCGTGATTTTTTCACTGTCGAGGGACACCAAAATATCGCCCGGCCGCAACCCGGCTTTTTGCGCGGGTCCTCCGCGCACCACACCGGCCACAATAACACCTTGGTTTTCTTTAAGTTTCAAGGCCTGCGCCAGTTCAGGGGTGATAGTCTGCGCTTCAATGCCGAGCCAGCCGCGCACCGCATGACCGTATTTAATGATCTGCTCCATGACTTCTTTCGCGAGGCTGGTGGGGATGGCAAAACCGATGCCTTGGTTGCCGCCGCTGCGGGTGAAAATAGCGGTATTGATGCCGATTAAATTGCCATTAGCATCGATTAATGCCCCACCGGAATTACCCGGATTGATGGCCGCATCGGTTTGAATGAAGTTTTCAAACGTGTTGATGCCCAATTGGTTGCGGCCGGTGGCGCTGACGATGCCCATGGTTACCGTTTGGCCGACACCGAAGGGGTTGCCGATAGCGAGCACGACATCGCCGACATGAAGCTGATCAGATTGGCCTAGCGTAATCACCGGCAGTTGCGGCAGATTGATTTTCAATACCGCAATATCGGCTTCCGGATCGCCGCCTATGACTTTGGCGGAAGCCGTGCGGCCGTCGCGCAGCGAAACCTGGATGGCATCAGCGCCATCAACGACATGGTAATTAGTGAGGATATATCCGGGCGCGCTGATAATGACCCCAGAACCAAGGCTGGTCTCGAGCCGCCGTTGCGGCGCCAGATTGCCGCCGAAAAATTGCCGAAACAGGGGGTCATCGAAAAACGGGTTGGGCCGAAAAGTGACTATTTTAGCCGTGTTGACATTTACTACCGCCGGCGCGGCCTTGCCAACCGCCGCGGCATAAGAAACCGGTCCCGGGGCCGGCCCGCCCGCTGTTTCAGGCTGCGCCTGGCGGATTTCGATAGCACGCTGAGGAATTAATTGCGGCCAGAATACGATGATGACAAAAGCGATCGCCATGCCCACAATCACCGCTTGTGCTGAAAAAAGCAGCACGTTGCGCACGCGCGTGAACCCCTTTTCTTCCTTATTATTATTCATTTGCAGCTATTACATTAATGGGAGCAGGATCGTACCAAAGTTTTTTTTGAATTTATAGGGGACCAGAGGACCAAAATGCCGGTTTTCCTTGACTGTGCTAATGGGTTATACGATCCTATGCGCCCCAAAGCCAGCTATATTACCATCCACGCCATTAAATGCGCGCATATAAGCCGGGCGTGGTTTTTTTCGATCGAATCCAGGGGGCAGTATGAGTGAGCAAGAGGTTGATCACAGGAAGCGGCGATTTCTAACTAACGTAACGACCGGTATCGGACTTGTCGGTACCGCGTTTGCCGCCACCCCGTTTGTCCTCAGCATGGTTCCTTCGGCGCGCGCCCGCGCCGCCGGCGCGCCGGTGGAAGTCGACGTCGGCAAATTGGAAGACGGGCAGATGCTGACGGTGGAGTGGCGCGGCAAGCCGGTATGGATTGTTAAGCGTACGCCGGAAATGCTGGCAGGCTTACAGCAGGACGTTAGCTTGTTGGCCGACCCCGACTCCAAGGTGGCGACGCAACAGCCGGCTTACGCGCAAAATCCGGTCCGTTCGATCAAGCCGGAATTACTCGTGCTAGTCGGCGTTTGCACCCATCTCGGCTGTTCCCCCTTGGCCAAGCTGGACAGCGGGCCGGTCTCAGGGGTAGGCGACGATTGGCCCGGCGGCTTCTTTTGCCCCTGCCACGGCTCGAAATTTGACTTGGCGGGACGGGTATTCAAGGGGGTACCCGCGCCTACCAATCTGGTCGTTCCTCCCTATTCCTACATCAGCGATACGCGCGTGGTTATCGGCACAGATAAAGACAATAAAGGGGTCGCCTGATGAAAAAATTACGTGAATGGATCGACGCGCGTTTCCCCATGACCAAGCTGTGGGAGGAGCATCTGTCGCAGTATTACGCGCCGAAAAATTTTAATTTCTGGTATTACTTCGGTTCGCTCGCCCTACTGGTGCTGGTTATCCAGATCATCACCGGCATCTTTCTCACCATGCACTATAAGCCGGATTCAAATCTGGCATTTGCCTCGGTGGAATATATTATGCGGGACGTCGACTGGGGCTGGCTGATCCGCTATATGCATTCCACTGGTGCGTCGATGTTTTTCGTGGTGGTTTATTTGCACATGTTCCGCGGGCTGCTGTATGGCTCGCATAAAAAACCGCGCGAGCTTATCTGGATCTTCGGCATGCTGATCTTCCTCACGCTCATGGCCGAGGCGTTTATGGGTTATCTGCTGCCCTGGGGCGACATGTCTTACTGGGGCGCGCAGGTGATTATTTCTTTGTTTGGCGCCATCCCTGGGATCGGCGATGGATTGGCGCAATGGATACGCGGCGATTTTGTCGTATCCGATGCGACCTTAAATCGCTTCTTTGCGTTTCATGTCATTGCGCTGCCGCTCGCCCTGATCGGTCTCGTGATCGCCCACATTCTGGCGCTGCATGAGGTCGGTTCAAATAACCCCGATGGTGTGGAGATTAAAAACAATAAAAACGCCGACGGCGTGCCGGTTGACGGCATCCCGTTTCATCCCTATTACACGGTAAAAGACACCGTGGGTGCGGCGGTTTTTCTGATAGTTTTTTCCGCGATCGTGTTTTTTGTGCCTGAGTTTTGGGGATGGTTCCTGGAACACGATAATTTTGTGCCGGCGAATATTTTACAGACCCCGCCGGAAATTGCGCCGTTATGGTATTTCACGCCGTTCTATTCGATTTTGCGCGCCGTGACCTATCCATTGTTCGGTGTGGATGCAAAATTATGGGGGGTGCTGGCGATGGGCGCATCCGTCGTATTATTTTTCTTTGTGCCGTGGCTGGACCGTTCGCCGGTTAAGTCGATCCGTTATCGCGGCTGGATGTATAAAACCGCCTTAACCATTTTTGTCATCAGCTTTGTCACGTTAGGATATTTAGGCACTAAACGTCCGGGGGGGTTATTGACCATACTGGCGCAGGTCTGCGCCGTGCTCTATTTTGCCTTTTTCCTGCTGATGCCGTGGTACACCAAATATGACAAAACCAAACCTGTGCCGAAAAGGGTAACGCCATGAGGAAAATGTCCTTAGTAATATTGCTGTTAACGATGATCCCTTTAACGGCGTCGGCGAGCGAGGATAAAGGCCCAAAGCTGGATACGGTTAATATCGATTTGCAAGACCTGCCTTCGCTGCAAAGGGGCGCGCGCATTTTCGTGAACTATTGCTTGTCTTGCCACAGCGCAGGCTATATGCGTTATAACCGCATGGGACACGACCTTGGCATCAGCGACGAGTTGGTTAAGGAGAATCTGCTATTTGCCGCGGACAAAGTCGGCGATCTCATGAAAGCGGTTATGCCGCGTGAAGACGCAAAGGATTGGTTTGGAACCGCGCCGCCGGATTTGACCCTGGTCGCGCGTTCGCGCGGCCCGGAGTGGGTTTATACTTACCTGCGCAGTTTTTACCGCGAGGATAAATCGCCGAGCGGCTGGAATAATATCGTGTTTGAGCATGTCGCGATGCCGCATGTCCTCTATGAGTGGCAGGGGAGCCAACGTGCGGTATTCCGCACCGAAAAAAGAACGGTTCATGCTGAATCGCCCAACGGCAAAAAAGAAGAAAAGGTTGTAGAGGAAAAAATATTTGATCATTTTGAGCTGGAAAAACCCGGCACGATGAGTCCAATGGAATATAATGCCGCCATGCGCGATCTCACCAATTTCCTGGTTTACCTCGGCGAGCCGGTTAAATTGAAGAGATACCATATCGGTATTTATGTGCTGATTTTCCTCACTCTGTTTGCAATAGTTGCCTATCTTCTTAAGAGAGAATATTGGAAAGACGTACATTAAATGTTGCGTTTATTCATGAGGCTCATTGTGAGCCCACCGGTAGGCCGCTTATTCTGTTTGGAGTTTAGAAATGGCAACTCCCACCACTAGAAAACCAATCATGACGCTATATTCGGGCGTGACCTGCTACCAAAGTCACCGGACCCGCATTGTGCTGTTTGAAAAAGATGTTGAATGCCAGATTATCCCGGTGGATATTAGGAGAAAACCACGCGAATTGGCCGAGCTGAATCCGTACAATGACCTGCCCACCATGGTTGATCGTGATCTCGTGCTTTATGACTCCCATATTATTAACGAATATTTGGACGAACGCCTGCCGCACCCGCCATTAATGCCGGTTGATCCGGTCACGCGCGCCAAGGCGCGGTTGATGTTGATGCGCTTTGATCGTGACTGGTATGAATTGTTGCCGGACATAGAAGGGGACGACAAAAAACACGCGCAACGCGCGCGCAATATTATTCGCGACGGCTTAACGGTGATTTCCCCCAATTTTAAAGATCAACCTTACCTATTAGGCGAAGAATTTTCGCTGGTGGACTGTTCTCTGGCGCCGTTGTTATGGCGTTTATCGCTATACGATATTGAACTGCCGCGTCAAGCGAAGCCCATTTTGGATTATGCCGAGCGTTTGTTTGCGCGCAAATCTTTTCAATCAAGCCTGACCGATGCAGAAAGGGAAATGCGCGGTTAAAGCTTCACAAGCTTACCTAGCGTGCTTTCTGACAGAGGCGCCATGATTCCTCTCAGACCTTACCTGTTACGCGCCATCTATGACTGGGCGATTGATAACGGCTACACGCCTCATATTCTGGTAGATGCACATATCAGCGGCGTGAAAGTGCCGCCTGCATTTGTGCGCGACGGACGCATCACGTTAAACATTCATCCCAACGCCATTCACAAGCTGGAGCTGAAAAATGATTGGGTTTTGTTCTCCGCCCGGTTCAGCGGGCATAGTTTTACCGTAGAGGTGCCGGTAGAAGCGGTGCTCGCCATCTTTGCTAAAGAGAATGGGCGGGGTATTTTCTTTCAAGAAGAGCCGTCGGATACTCCGCTGCCGCCGGAAGGGAGCCCACCGGCCACGAACCAGCCGAAAAAGAAAGGACCGTCCCTTAAGATTGTTAAATAACGGCGAAAAAGGGGTATGTCTCGGTTTGGGTTTCCGCTTCCGGCCCCTGAGCGGTCGTTCGCAACGCAAACTGTCTGGCAAATTCGCAGAGTGGCCGGACGCTGTCCCAAATATTTGAAAATTCTCCGAGCTTATAGTTGCCAATCTTTGTCAATGTATGCCATACTTTTGGCAGGAGGTGCCGACTAATGGCAACGATGAACGTTTCTCTTCCAGACCCGATGAAAGAGTGGGTGGAATCCCAGATCGAGAGTGGTCATTACAGCAACGCCAGCGACTATATTCGAGATCTGATTCGTCGCGATCAGGAATATCAGGACAAGCGTGAAACCCTCATCAAAGCACTTATCGCTGGGGAAAAAAGTGGCGTTTCCAAGCGAACCATTGATGATATCTGGAAGGATGTCAAAGCACGGAACAGCTAAATGTATGAGATATCCGATGTCGCTGCCAGGGATATCGAGCAGATCCTTGATCGATCCGTTGTTGATTTCGGCCTACTCCAGAGCCCGTAGGTTGGGGTGAATGAAATGATCCACAACAAAATCTTAACTCATATTGAATGTGTTGAAATGAACTAGTGTACTGCGTCATAAATAACTTGACTTATTCTACACTCACCGATATGCTCGTGTTTCATGAGTCGAACCGCATCACCCATCGTTTTGTCCCCCGAGGAGCGGTCGACCTTGGATACCTGGGCCCATGGAAGAAGTCTCCCGCTGCGTCTGGTGCAACGTGCGCAAATCATCCGTATGGCGGCCGACGGAATATCCAATCAGGAGATCTTGGCCCTTCGCCTGCCGGGTCTGAAACAGGATGCGCCCCGTCCTGGCCGCATTCCAAAAATTCCGGCACGAAAAATCCAGGCTGTGGTCAAAGCGACCCTGCACACAACGCCTCCCGGTGCGACGCATTGGAGTACGCGAGCCATGGCTGAATCCCAAGGGCTCAGCGAAGCGACGATCCGTCGAATATGGAAGCAGCACAACCTCAAGCCTCACTTGGTCAAAACCTTCAAACTCAGCCGCGACAAGCACTTCATAGAGAAACTGTGCGATGTCGTTGGCCTGTATCTGAATCCTCCGGACAAGTCCCTGGTTTTGTGCGTGGACGAAAAGAGCCAAATTCAGGCCCTCGACAGGACCCAACCCGGCCTGCCGATGAAGAAAGGCCGCTGCGGGACCATGACCCACGATTACAAACGCCATGGCACTACCACCTTGTTTGCGGCCCTCAGTATGCTCGATGGCAAAGTGATCGGGGATTGTATGCCACGCCATCGGCACCAAGAGTTCATTCGTTTCCTCAAGAAAATAGATGGCGAAACCCCGTTTGGGCTTGCGCTTCATCTGATCGTGGACAATTACGGTACGCACAAGCACCCGCGCGTGAAATCCTGGCTCAGACGGCATCCTCGGTTCCATCTGCACTTTATCCCGACCTCGAGTTCCTGGTTGAATCTGATCGAGCGTTGGTTCCGCGAGATCACCGACAAGCGTATCCGTCGCGGTAGTTTCGAGAATGTGCCCGCGTTGATTACCGCGATCAAAGAATATCTGGACCATCACAACCAAAATCCCCATGTATTCGTATGGAGCGCACCCGTGAGTCAAATTCTGGCCAAGATCGCCAAATGTAAAGAAGCGTTGGACGCACTACACTAG
>WNFH01003217.1_pt1 | contig 12298 bp, 13 predicted proteins | sample 5400411 | NCBI WGS metagenome assembly WNFH01 (sample SAMN13153347, study PRJNA577476) | soil metagenome | isolation source: 200 cm saprolite under Douglas fir tree site 2 hole 3 | place: USA:California | collected 2015-04-18
GTAACGGTCCATCACTCCCCAGAAGGCAGCGACGGAGATGAAGGGCGGGGATAGTACCGGGTGCGAACACTTCGCCTCCATTTGAAGTGGAAAGAAGCAAAACGAGCAAATGCGAAGCATTTGCTCGTTTTGCTTCTTTTCCACTTCAAACAGAGAAAAAGCATGTCTGAGGACTTGCCAGTAAATTTTTGTGAGCTTGATTATGATAGAGACAGACTTAGCTATTTCTCAGTACGTGATTGAGAACAAGCTCACATACTGTCCCCAATTTTTCGATATGAGGCGAGTGGCCGCAGTCGGAGAGTTCCGCTTCTTGATACTGACCACCGTTTGCTTTGTATTGTTCCAGGACTGTTCGTACCTGCGTCTTCATAGGCTGTGGTGGGTATGCATCTGCTCCTGGCCAACCTGGAACCGCACCAAGCTGTCCCAGAAAGCCAAAGTCGAAGAACGAGGAATCAGAGACGATCTGATCGTCAGCTCCATGAATCCACAATACAGGCGGTTTGTAGCTGGCGTTGGCGAAATTGGACTGGTTCATATACCTGGGTGAGAGAGCATTGTTGACTCCCTGCGTTCCTGGGGCGATATTGGGCCAGTTCTGCGAGGTGGTCATATCGCCTGGATAATTGCCGGAAGCTACCTTCATGGTAAGCATTGAGGTGAGGTACATCTCTTCTCGGTCGGGAGTAGGTTTGAATGTGGGCTTAAAATAGAAGGTGTTCATAGTGGTGCGCGGCGAAAATTGGTCGTTCCCCCGATCACCCTGTGCCAGGCACTGCACAAATTGGGGGTTGGCTGTTCCGCCCCCGCTTCCAGCAAAGTCGGGCCAGGTTGGAGTTCCCTCTGCATCCCTCGTGCCGCCAAAGCCAAAGGGTGAACCAGGGGCCTCCAGTATGAGAGAGCGTATTGTCCCCGGATAGTCTATAGCATACTGCATCACCACGTTGCCGCCCAGCGACCAGCCCAACAAGTGGAACGAAGTCAGACCCAGTGTTTGTGCGAATGCATCGAGATCATCTGAGAAATCGCGCATCCCTCGTGTCGCATCTACCGGCAATGCCTCGCTCTCGCCATAACCGCGCATGTCGGGCGCGAAGACTTTGTAGCGGCCAGGTGCTGCCAACGCCAGCATAAAGTCCTGAAAGAACAATGAAGAAGAGCAATTGCCATGAACCAGCACAATGGGAGTGTTCCCTGTACCTGTTTCAAGATAGGCAACCTCTAACCGATTCGTCTGAACTTTGTGTTGGATAATCCCTGGTAATAGCAGTGTTGTGCTCAAGTATTGTGAACCTCCAATATTTCTTGATGTGGTTATTGTATCACCTTAGCTCGACTTCGTCCATTTTCTTTGGGTGGACTGCCTGGTATCGCAGGAGACATTCCTTATAAACGAAACCTCTCCAATCCCCTTCTTATAGCCATAAGATACAAACATCAATGTATCGGATATTTGGAGATAAGCATGCTCACCACTTCCGCTGGAACACTGGTCAAGTCAGCGCTGCCAGACCCTTCGCTGCGCTCAGAGTGACAGTGCTTGACCGAGACTCTTGCTGTCCTGCTGAGCGCAGCGAAGGGTCTGACTCAACGGGCGCAGAGCTGCTTCGCTGCGCTCAGCAGGACAGCGGTCAAGTCCGCTCACGGGGAAGTCTTCTCTCCAAATGTCTATCAATGTATAGGTAACTGGTTTTATGAAATATGACAAAATGTAGACAAATCTGGCCTTTGATGAGACAGTACCACAGCCAACAATGGGGCAGGGTAAACTAAGCGTGATCTACATAGCTATTCATCGTTGACCACGGTTTAATGTGGCTGTACCAGTGAGCGGGTATCTGACCTTTTGCAACTTCTAAACTTTGTTGGTGGCGGGATATATCTGTCTCTCTCTTACTCAAGTTCGATCTTGGCTGAAACATTCTTTGGTCTTTTCCTGATTGACTGCTTAAGAAGGTATTGATATTCTCCCAATAGGGGGCTGTTACTTGTCTCCAAGTCAAGCTCAAATCGTAGTAAGTCATCATCCTCTTGTGTAGGCGTTATCTGCCTAAACCCCAAGTTCTTAGAAAGCCCGATACCATGTTCTGTTCTACTGGTTCCGTATGCTTTCTTGATAAAGACGCCTCTACGAGCAAGCGTCTCTAGAAACGTGATGGTTCCTCCTATGACTCTGGCTCCGTAGAGTCTGCTTTTTTTGACACCCTGTTTCACTCCAATGATCAGGAAAACGTTATCAGCTTCTCCTGGTGTAAATTGGGTGATGTATTCGGGGGCAAGCACCTCAATTCTAAATCTTGACTCTGGCATTCCAGCCATGATCTTATCGATAGCTTCCTGTTTTAAGGGAAAAATCCCCACGTATCCTACAACTATCCCATCTTGCTTGAGCACGTGAAAGATTTCCGGGTTGCAGTGATATTGTGCCAGTCTCAGGTCATATCTTGATGCTCTCGTGCCTCCGAATAATTCGGCGTTCACGTCTGCAATCCCTTCGATATCTTCTTCTTGAGCTACTGTAAAAGTGGATGTATCACTTGCGTATTGTAAGATAAAGGCTTCTTGCGCCTTAGCTATTCTGTCTACATCGTCTTTGGCATAGAAGCCATCTGTTTTACTGGGAGGGGTGACCTTCCTGATGCGGCCTTTCTCGACTAAGTTGTAGAGGCTTGACCTGGACATATGCAGTTTTTTAACGGCTTGCCCTGCTGTGTAGAACCCCTTTGGTGGTTTTGCGGTTCTTCCCATCATAAAATTCCTTTGTCTGTGCTGGGGTGCTGGTTTGCGCTGAACAAGACCAGCTAGCCTAGTATAGCACATTAGGACAATTAAACAATTCTTCCTTTGGCTCTTGGGCTATTGACATCTTCTTGTCTGTGGGTTACAATAGATTTGACAATTAGATAATTAAACATTGAGGCATTAGTATTTTTGTTGATATGTATGTTGAGCAAGAGCGCTGGCCGCATGTGTAGCGACATGCACCAGCGGTGTGAGGGCCTAGTCCCGTTGTTGAAGCAGTACCTAGACCCTCATGGGCATTATGCCTGTGCAGGTGTCGCAAGTCAAGCACAGAAGGAGCTTGAAGCATGTTGAACTATGTCGAAACCGCTAGCAGGAGTACCATTGTCCCCCTTACACCGGTCCTTGGTAGTCCGTCCCAAGAACATCGTGTTGAGCCGCCGCCTGCTATGGCACCGCTGCAAGACCATCCCGATTGGAGCATTGATGAGACCTTCGGGGAACTGTGCTACCAAGGCCAGCGCGGAGAAATCCGTGTTCCTGGCATGATGTGGATGGGCTGTGATGCCGCCTTTGCACAAGGCTTCTGGCGGGGACGGACATTGATGCTTGGGCATGAAGAGGACAACTGGATTCTGCTCACGGACCAGCAGTTTACCGACCTCATCGCCCAAGAGCTTCCCGCCACATTGCCAGCCGTGGCCCTTGTTCCCTGGAAACAGGGCTTCATCTTTGGCTGGTGTATGACCTGGTACTATCAACCCATCCTAGACGAAGAAGCGGAGGCCTACGGAGAAGATGAGTCGGAAGCCGCTTCCTGTGGAGCCATGTACTAGCCCACGGCAAGGAGAGCACCAACGATGAAACGCAAGCGTCAGAAACGATCAGGACAGGACGAACCACCACGCATTACCAAAGCTGTGACCCATATCCGCTTGCTTGAGGTCAATCCAGGCAAACTGGCGGCCCTGGATGCCCTGGCTCCGCTCTTTCTCTCGCTCTGTCAACAGTATGTGACCCTCTTTTGTACCGATGAGCGCCCAGACAAGCTCCGTGCTCCCATCTTTCCGACCCCCTTGTCAGAACGCTGGCAGAGGGTGGCCATTCAACAAGCGGCTGGCATTGCCCAATCCTGGCGTACCAATCGAGAACAAGCCTATCAGGACTACGCAGACGAGCGAGCGGAGTATCAGGCTGATGGGACGCTGGACCCGAAGAGGGAAGAGCCGACTTGGCGCGAGTGGGACGTTCCCACCTTGCGCCAAACCTGTATCCAGGCCAATGCCAATGTGGTGGTGCTGGAGCCTTCGCAAGACTCCACCTTTGACTACTGGTTAAAGATCAGCACCCTCGATTTTCGCAAGCTGTTGCTGGTTCCCGTCAAGTTGGCGGACTATCATCGTGAAGTGCTCAAAGGCAAGACCCTCAACACCAGTGTGACCCTCAACAAGCGTGATGATGGATGGTGGCTCACCCTGTCCTTCGATCAAGTCATCCCCATCCAGACCAAACCGGATGCCCCAGTGGTGGGCATGGATGTCGGCATCGCCAACTTCGTGACCACCAGTACGGGTGAGCACTATGGCACATTCCACGGTAAGCTCCGCCAACGGCAAAAACGTGACCGGGAAAAGCGCCGACGCAAGGCCAAGCTGCGGGCGTGCCTGGAAAAGAAGGGGGTCGAGAAGCTGCCTTCCACCACAAGCCGAAGCGGGCAGCGCCTCGCCCGCCATGTGCGTCAAGAGATCAACCGGGCAGTCAACCAGTGTTTTGCCAAGCACCCCGATGCCCAGTTTGCCTACGAACAGTTGTCGGTAGCGACGATGAAGTTCAAAGCGCGGGCGATGAATGCCTATCTGCGTGCGTCTAACCTGGCACATATCCCCAAGCAAATTGCCTGGAATGCCGCCAAGCGAGGGATACAAGCCACATCAGTGAACTGTGCCTATTCCTCGCAGGAGTGCAGTATGTGTCATTATGTGGATAGGAAGAACAGGTCGAATCAGCAAACATTTTGTTGCCAGGTCTGTGGCCATCAGGCACACGCCGATCTCAACGCGGCAACCAACATCGCACAGCGAGTCGGGGATACCGAACTACACGCTTGCAGAGACAAGCAAGCCATCAAAGCCGTGCTCATGAGAAGGCATGAGGCATGGAGCACAGCCAACGGTTGGCCGTAGTCCAACCACCCGCCTATTCGGTTGTTTTATAACCAGGCGTAGGTTAAAGTGAGGAATCTGGGCAAATGTCCTGTTTGTCTCGATTTTTCGCAACTATAAAGGGGCTTGACAGAACCGTCACATACCATTACTCTAATGTTTATTCCTGGCAGGGATGTACGCAATTATTTCTTGTAAGGGCACTTCTAGTGCGGGCCCTGGGGAAACCAGCGATCCAGGTAAATTTCAGGCTGTTTGTTGTTTGTTGATAGCGGCAAAAAGGACAAACAGATAGAGGACATATTTATATAGGGAGGTGGTAGTCGCATGAAACCACCACGCTTTCAGTATTGTAGACCGGGCATATTGGACGAGGTACTCGCACTGCTCGATCAGTATGGTGAGGATGCTAAGATATTGGCCGGCGGCCAGAGCCTTATTCCCCTGCTGAATATGCGCCTGGCGGGGCCGGCATACCTGATAGACATCAACCATGTCTCCGAGCTGAACTATATCGAGCCTGAAGATGGCTACCTCGCGATTGGAGCCATTGTGCGCCAGAGACAGGTAGAACGCTCACCCCTGGCGCAAGAATTGTTTCCCATGCTGGTTGAGGTCGTGCAGCATATTGGTCATATGCAGATACGCAACCGTGGCACGCTCGTCGGCAGCATAGCTCACGCCGATCCTGCCGCTGAACTGCCAGCACTGCTTACCTGCCTCAACGGAGAGGTCGTAGCCCAAAGCGTGCATGGAGAGCGGATCATGAAGGCCGAAGAGTTCTTCACAGGCTATCTCTCGACGGGCCTGGAACCAGGAGAGATGCTGACAGAGGTACGCTTCCCCTGGATTCCTCAGCAGGCGGGCTGGGCCTTTATGGAGCTCACTCGTCGCTCTGGTGATTACGCCTTAGTAGGTGCCGCCGCCGTGGTAACGCCATCGCTGGATGACCACTGCATGTCTGCACATATTGCCTACCTTGGTATCGCAGGCTCTCCCATCCGTGTACGAGAGGTCGAGCATGTCTTGATTGGCACAAAGCTGGATGAGCAGACCCTCAATCGCGCAGCCGAGATAGCGCGTACCTTCGTCAGTGATGATATGGAAGATGTCCATGCCACGGTCGATTATCGCCGCGCGCTGACCGCAGAAATAACAAAACGAGTGTTAAGAGCCGCCTGGGAGCGGCGCGAGCAGTAGTGAGAAAGTGTACGCATCATGCAAGAGCAAGAAGAAAATCCCACCTTCTCTGAAGAAAGCCTCCTCTCTGTGACGGTCAACGGGCATCGCTATGAACAGTTGGTGCCTGTGCGTATGCTGCTTTCAGATTTTCTGCGCCATGAACTGCACTTGACTGGCACGCATGTTGGCTGCGAACACGGCGTCTGCGGCTGTTGCACTGTGCTGCTGAATGGTGAAGCGGTGCGCTCCTGCCTGTTGTTGGCGGTGCAGTCAGAAGGCATGGCTCTTACCACAATTGAGGGCATGGCCGGCACCAACAGTGCATTGCACCCCATTCAACAGGCATTTCAAGAGAAACATGGACTCCAATGTGGTTTCTGCACGCCTGGTTTCATCATGACCGTCCATGCCATGCTGCATGAAAACCCCGATCCAACAGAAGAAGAGATTCGCCATGAACTTTCTGGCAATCTCTGTCGCTGCACCGGCTACCAGAATATCGTAGAAGCGGTCAAGCTGGCTGCCCAACGCCTGCGACAACCTCAGATGGAGGTGGAGTAATGGCAACACGTTGGTTCGGTGCCTCTGTTCAGCGTTCGGAAGACCCGCGGCTGCTGCGAGGAAAGGGAAATTATGTTGACGACATCGACCTGCCAGATATGCTCCACGCCGCCGTTTTACGCAGTCCCCATGCGCGAGCGAAAATTGCCAGCATCAATGCCAGCGCGGCACGCGAGCTTGCGGGAGTGCATTTAGTGCTGACCGCGGATGATCTGGGAGAGGTACTGGAACCATCTCCACTGCTCGTCCCACACCATGCTCTGACGCAACCCCGCACACAGTTGCCCCTGGCACTTGACGAAGTCCGGTATGTTGGAGAGGCAGTTGCTTTTGTGGTGGCAGGAAGTCGCTACATTGCCGAAGATGCGCTTGAATTGATCGACGTCAAGTACGAGCCTTTACCAGTTGTCCACAACCTTGAGGTCTCCGCCTCAGAGCATGCTCCGCTCGTACACGCAGATGTTCCTGGTAACGTGGCCGCACATTTTGTGCAGAGCGTAGGTGATCCCGACAGCATATTTGCCAATGCCCCACATGTCGTACAAGAGACCCTGAGCATGGAACGGGGAGCCAGTATGCCCATGGAGGGTCGAGGCGTACTGGCACGCTGGGAGGATTACGAGGGCAAGCTGACCTGCTGGATTTCGACACAGGGACCTGTCCCTCTACGCAACGGCCTGGCCGCGATCTTTCATCTCCCCGAACACAAAGTGCGGGTCATTGCGCCCGATGTTGGCGGCGGCTTCGGGCCGAAAATTATGCTCTTCTATCCAGAAGAAATATTAACCCCCTTTGCCGCCATTCACCTGGGCAGGCCTGTCAAGTGGATCGAGGACAGGCGCGAGAACTTCATCTCCTCGAACCAGGAACGCGGCCAGGCGCACGAAGTTGAGTACGCCTTCGATGAGCAGGGAGTTTTGCTCGCCGTCCGGGACAAGTTTCTTCACGATGCTGGAGCCTATACACCTTACGGTATCATTGTACCGATCATCACCGCCTGTAGTTTGCCGGGGCCGTATCGCTTGAAGCACTACTACAGCGAGTTTACCGTCCTCTACACCAATAAAGTTCCTGTCAGCCCCTACCGGGGGGCCGGACGCCCCCATGCCGTCTTTGTGATGGAACGCATCATGGATCGCATTGCCAGGGAGCTTAATCTAGATCGCTTTGAGGTGCGCTCGCGAAATTTTATCCGGCCAGATGAATTTCCCTGGGATGTGGGCCTGGTCTACCAGGATGGAGGGCCTACAAAATACGATAGTGGCGATTACCAGGCCGGTCTGGACAAATTGAAGATGATGCTGAACTACGCTGATTTTCCCAGATTGCAGGCTGAGGCACGCCAGCAGGGAAGGTACCTTGGGCTTGGCGTTGGCTATTATGTTGAGGGCACCTCGATTGGCCCATATGAAGGAGCCAATGTACGTGTCGAGTCGGATGGGCGGGTATTTGCCACCACTGGCGTTACCTCGCAGGGACAGTCACATGCGACGACCTTTGCGCAGATCGTGGCCGACCAGCTTGGCGTGCAGCCAAAGGATGTACTGCTGACGGAGGGAGATAGCCAATCATTTAACTGGGGGGTGGGCACCTTTGCCAGCCGTGCCGCCACCGTCGCCGGTTCTGCTATGCACCTGGCCGCTGTCAAAGTGCGGGAGAAGGCTAAACAGGTGGCAGCCGACCTGTTTGAAGCGGCACCCGGAGATATCGAACTCGCAGATGGCAAAGTCTTTGTCAAGGACGCTCCCCACCGTTCTCTCACATTGGGCCAGGTTGCAATCTCGGCCAACCCACTACGCTACGCCTACGGGGAGAATGCGCGTAAGTTGATGTCAATGAAGTTAGCAGGCCCGCGTCCGGGACCGGCCTTACCACCTGAACGTGGCGCGCCCGGCTTAGAGGCGACCGAGTTCTACAGCCCGCTCCACGCAAGTTTTGCCAGTGGAGTGCATGGAGCCATTATCGAGGTTGATCCTACCACAGGCATGGTCTCGTTCCTGAAGTACGCCGCGGTTCACGATTGTGGCAGAGTAATTAATCCTATGGTCGTGGAAGGGCAGGTGCATGGAGGGGTGGCGCAGGGCATCGGTGGAGCTTTCTATGAGCGGCTGGTGTACAATGAAGATGGACAACTGATCAATGCCAGCTTTATGGATTACCTGCTGCCAACGGCGGCGGAGATACCAGCTATCGAGGTAGAGCACGTCGAGACTCCCTCTCCTCTTAGCCCTCTTGGCATGAAAGGAGCGGGAGAGGCCGGTGTCATTCCGGTAGCTGCTCTCTTTGCCTCGGCCATTGACGACGCACTTTCACCTTTTGGCGTGCGCGTCCGTGAGATGCCCTTACATCCATGTAGGCTATATGAGTTACTCAAGGCAACACAAATCGTGTAGCTGTATAAAAGGGATTTTAAGTTTTTTGGAGGGTTCCTGTATGTCCTCGATCTATCCACCCTATGGCAGTACACCGGCTCAGCTCTGCCAGCGTTGTGGAAGGCCACTTCCGCCAAACGAAACATATTGTGCCAACTGCGGCCTGCTAAATACCCCTGCTCAGCCAAACAATGCTGGCGTACAATCACCCTCTGGTATGTCCTGGGGTGGGTCCGGGTCTACCCCTGCTCCTCAGGTACCCTTTGGCTCTGGCCAATTTGCGGGACAACAGTGGGGTCAATCTCCCGCACAACCTCTCTCAAATGCTCCTTTCAACAGCTCTTCAGTGCCTCAGATACCGTTTAACCAGCCGAACCAGCAGCCATTTCCACAACCGGCCCATCCGAACAACTATTACGGCATACCTGGTCAACAATCAGGCTCCCATAACTCATTTGGTGTACTACCTCAACAACCTTTCTATCCTCAGCAGCCGGTGCCAGGAAATATGGGCGGTTATGCGCCGACTGGTTTTGGTCAAACACCGAACATCAATGGCTATCAACAAACAGGTTTTAAGCAAGGGAACGTGACGCAATTCCCACCAATGAACGGTTTGCAGCAGGGGGGCTTTGCTCAATCGCCAGCAATGAATAGCTATCAACCGGAGAACTTTTCTCAACCGCCGGAGGATAAACGTAAGCCCAGGATTGGGCTTATGATTGCCATCATTGTGATCTTGCTGGTTGTCATCGGTGGAAGTATCGGCGGTTATGCCTATATCAAGAGAAACTCAGCGAATGTCACTGCTCAAGTAACGCCCACTATGGCCTCTACACCTATCCCTAAAGGGACTCCTCTGTTTACTGATGCGCTTCTGAACAACAACGCCGGTTGGGATCTGACATCCAAGCCTGGCGAGTTTTCGATCAAGATTGGCGGCGGCGCTATGGTGTTAGAGGATGACAATAATAGACTGTTCTTTGAGTTACTGCCCGGCAATAAGAACTTTAATGATTTCTTCTTCACTACTGATGCCGTTCTTTCAAAAGGAGCTCAGGGCAATGGCTATGGCGTCTATCTCCGGAGTGCATCAAATCAGAATGCTGACATTGCTACCTACTACCGTTTTGAATTATATGGAGATGGCACATATGCTATCTTTAAGGGCACTGTAGACTCTACGGGCACATCCCAGAGTACCCTGCTGGTGAATTATACCCCAAGCCCCGCCATTCTCAAGCAAGGGCAGGTTAACCACATCGCGATCAGTGCCAAGGGACCGACCATGACCTTCTTCGTGAATGGACAGACGTTGAAGATCGTTACCGATAATACGTATGCCAGTGGCTCAATAGCTCTATTCGTTTCAAACCTGCCACATACCACGCCCGGTGCCCAGGCGACATTTTCAAAATTTGCTATCTATCCGCCACAGTCCTGAGTTGACATAAGTCACCTGGATATGCAAGGGAGAAGCACAACAATATGGCTCTTTGACTCTGTCAAAGAGCCATATTGTTGTGCTTCTCCCTTGACCCCTCATGAAAGTAAAGCCAGGCGCATTTCAACAACTGAACGAGGTGAACGCGGCACGTAGCCACCCAATGCGACGACCCGGGGCATCAGCGTTTCCATCTCATCGCAGAGGGAGCGTAAGGCGGCAATCTGTTCCTGGCCCATAGCCTTTCCATGTACCAGGCACCTTTGAATCATCACAATCGAACGCACAGAATACTTCATGCAGTATGCTTCTTGTATCGTGCGATTATGCAAAGTAGGTGCTAGTTTCGCCTATTAATAAGGTGAAACAGTACATGGTTAGTAGTTGGCGGGCATACTTGTTGGTCCCTCTAAATGTTATACAGTTAGTTTTCTTACTCTACATCAGAGTGATGTGCTTGTCAAGCTGAGGTCAAGAGTATGGCGAGGAAACGCGGCAATACGCGCTCCAAGAACTTCACCGCGGGCGCAAGAGCGTATGCGAGCAGGGCCGCAATCGTGAGCAAGAGCAGGGTTTGGATCACATGCCCTGCAAGCCACAGGATGAGCAGCGCGATGCCCGTCCAGGCGAGAATGGCGAACGGGAGGCCGCATCGCCGCATCCATGTGGCGATAACTGCTACGGGGTCAAGGTCTCGGGTAGTGTGGGGACGAGTGTGTGATGACATAAAGAGGTATCAAGAATAGTAGTACAAGGTGTGCCAGGAAAAACAAGAGAGATGCATACACTTTCAAGTGTACTGTATGCTTTTACACTATTCAAGTCAACAATAAAAATGCTCCAGCATTTTTATTGTTGAAAAGCGATGCTATCCTTCGCGGATGGGAGAGATGTCTGGATTGCCACGGCAACGGCAATGGACAGCTCTGCCAGTTCTGAAACATCCGGATAATCGCTGAACTATTTCTGATACACTACCGTCAATTGACCGGTGTGGTCTTGACCTGTTCCCACTCCTTTATCAGTGACCGTTTGAACACGCCAGCCGACCTTTGCCATTTTCTTTGAATCCCTATCAAACCGCGCTTCTCCCTTAAACATTGCTGTTTTATATATCTTGACCTGTTGCATTGCTATGCTCCTTCTGTGTGTGTTACTCTTCAGTAGCATGGTTTACTGGATCTCTGGTGTGATGAGCTCGATGGATGCATCTTTATCAACATAGGCTGAAAAGAGTTTGGTTACGTTGGTTTTATCCATGAGCACATACACAACTCCCCCATCGGTTGCATTGATTCTCCCTGTCTCTTGTGTGCGCTTGATACGCACATGATCTCCTTCCTGAAAGTAGGTTCCGTCTCTATTTGTCTCCATGGCTCTGTTTGCCTTTCTCAAGGTGGTCTCTGGGCACCTGCTTCATCGCGAGCGTGAGGGCGGGAACAGGAAGTTCCCGCCCATTGCGCAGTTGTGCATGGTACGTTCTTTCAAGCAGCCATCGCTCACTAAGAGATTCTGCAAATGGGACCGTCATGATCATCGTCGTATCCTTTCGTCGGAGTGTATTGCGGCGTACGTTTAGGGAGCCAGGGATGCCTCGTTGCTACGAGAACCGTTCAGTGGCTCATGGAATGGCACGCTCTCCTGGCGTCGCATCATCTGGATCATCGGCTCGATCAGGTCCATGGGCAGCGGGAAGACGATGGTCGAATTCTTCTCTACCGCGATCTCGGTCAGCGTTTGCAGGTAGCGCAGCTGCAGAGCAGCGGGCTGGGAGCCGATCACTGCGGCGGCCTGGGCCAGCTGTGCCGAGGCGAGCAATTCCCCCTGGGCAT
>WNFH01002768.1_pt1 | contig 12291 bp, 11 predicted proteins | sample 5400411 | NCBI WGS metagenome assembly WNFH01 (sample SAMN13153347, study PRJNA577476) | soil metagenome | isolation source: 200 cm saprolite under Douglas fir tree site 2 hole 3 | place: USA:California | collected 2015-04-18
CAATCCTGTGATGATCGTCCTGTTCGCCGTGATCTTTGGACTGGTGCTGGGCGCACTCGTGCTGGTGGCCCACTTCGCCTTTACCACCATTCCAGAGCTTACGGGCACGCTGGCCGGTGTCGTCGTTGGCGTCATCCTCGGAGCGGTGGTGGGATTTCTGCGGCGCGGCCCTGTGCGAGGCGCAATTGGGCAAGATTTGACCAAAGTCAACACAGCCAGTAAAAAAACTGCGCAAGGGGATATGACGGTAATCGCCATCCGCTTGCCAGATGGCGCTGATCTTCCTCGTAAGTCACGCGCTCGTGCCATCCTGCTGACGAATGGGGGGAAAATCGATAGAAGCGTTAGCAGAAACGAATGAGTAAAGGCTAATAGAAGAAACACCTTACATTTGGGAATATTAGAGAGTGTCGCCAACACCTACTAAAAACGACTATTGGTTGCCATTGGAAGTACGTGAGTAAAGTTGCTATAGCTCAAGAAAAAAGCCCTGGCAATTGATAGCACCAGAGCTTACCTATGCTATTTATCATCAGCTACCTAACTCTTTCAAAAAACTCAGGAGCAACGAAATCAGAGAAACACCCAGGCCTATGTTACCCAATCGCATACACCTTGTTCACGCACAAAGATATGGTATAATTCACTGTAGAGAAGATTATGGAGAGAGAATGCCACTTAAAATCAGGCAACTCAAAGCTCAACTAAGAAAAGCGGGCTTTTCCTCTCGACCAGGCAAGGGAAGCCATACCGTATGGGAACATCCAATGCTCCCCAAAATAAGAGTCACAATATCAGGGAAAGATGGAGACGACGCGAGACACTATCTCGTTGAGGAAGTACAAGCTGCACTCGATCAACTGAAGGGGAAATGGACATGAACCAGATTCACTACTCAATGATTATCCAGTGGGATAGCCGAGATAACATCTTTGTTGTAAGAGTGCCTGAACTTCCAGGGTGCGTCACCCATGGAGAGACCTACGAGGAAGCTGTCAAACAGGGAAAAGATGCCATTGAAAGCTGGATTATGGCGGCTATCGCCGATAATGAACCACTTCCACCCCCCAGAGACTATATAGCAGCATAAATGAGAGCAGAACCGATACACCCTAACCAACAACGTTAGACAAACATGGACAAAAATAACCCGTCTCACGCTCAACAAGCCTATACACGCCGTCCCAAAGTGGCCCAAAAGGGGTGTATAGTGGGGTTCAACTCTCCCCACCCTATCCCAAATAGCTTTGCTATCAAAGCAAAATCCCCAAAACGAAGTACCATAAATGCCTGGTCCGAGGCACCTTCATTGCCATTTTTTGACAGCAGATTTGACAGCAGAGCCGATACATTCTGATAGTCACCATTGCACACATCTGGACAAAAATGAGCCCCTGCGCGCTCAGTAACCTCGGAAATCAAGGGGTAGACAAAGCTCCAACATGAGCATATACTAGGAAATGCATTCCGACGCAACTGAATTTCTAGTGGTACAGGGGAGATTACGCATGAGCAAAACGAAGATACGGTGCAATACCTGCGGCAAGTGGTTTCAGTCGGCAAATGCTAAAGAAGTGACTTGCCCCGATTGCACGCAGAAGGCCAGAAAAGAGAAGATGGCGGCCAAATCAGGACCGCTGCCAACCAGTAAAACGACAGGACAGACCACGCCGGGCGCAGAAGGCCAGGCACGATCAGTTCCACCTCCACCCAAACCGAAACTCGCCACCGGCGGGACAAGCCATTGGCTTGACAGCCAGGGCGATGTGAAAGTGGGCCAGCCAGATCAACCGGCACGCCCAAAATTACCTTCCTCCCCAACACCACGAGATAATCGCGGCGGACAAGAGCGAGGCGGGTATCCCAGTGGCCCCGGTAATTACCGCGACCGTGATGAGCGTAGCCCCTCTGGCAATCGCGAGGGGAATCGCGGCCCTGGGGGCTATCGTGAGACCGATTATCGCAGCCCCGGCGGACCGGGAGGATATCGCGAGAGCAATTATCGCAGCCCTGCCCCCTATCGCGTAGGCGGTGGGATGGGGATACCTGACACTGTTGAGCAACGTCCACGTCAACCCATGGTTGGGCCTAATCGTGGCCCAAGGCCCGTCGTTCCTGGCGAACCACGCCCAGAGAGATTACGCCAGGGAGGCAAACCTGCTGGGCAGAAGACTATAACGCCCAAACCAAAACCAGACATGCCGCCAAAACCCAAGCGCGAGAAGATTCCACCTCCGGCACCTTTTACTCCCACAGAGGAGCAGATTAAACAGGTCGAGGCTCGCTATGCCGAACTGGCTGTGCCGACCGAGTTTGATGGTATTCGCACACAGATCGCCACGGAATTGAGCATTCCGAAAACTGCTGTCAAGAAAATTGTGAAGGAATACCGCGAAAGACAACATATACCAAGCTGGTGGGAACTACAAACATATAAAGGCAACGAGGAAGAAATGGCGAAGATCAAAGCCGCCTACGAGCCACACCTGCCTCTACCTGCCGTGGGTATACACAAGCAAATCGCCGAAGAACTCTCGCTCCAACCCGGCGATGTCTACCAGGCGATCAAAGCCATACGCCTGGAAATGAATCTACCGCAGTATAACGACCCGGCCCTGCATGGATTGACGCTGAGATCTTCTAAGAAGAAGGAAGAGACAGAAGCTACAGAAGGAGCTGAGTCGAAAGAAGCAGGGGAGGGGGAGACCCAAGAACCGCAAGCGGAACAAGAAGAGAAAAAGGAACCGCAAGCGGAACAAGAGCCGAAAGAACCACAGGCGGAGCCAGAAGAGAAGAAAGAGCCTCAATCTGAACTGGAGAAAGAGGAGCCAGAAGGCAAAGTTTCTTCTATTGAGACAGATGTATCACTTCATAGAGTGGGTGACACCATCGAGATTGAAGAGACTCCCACCACTGAAACAACAGGGTAGTGAGGACGAATAGTATGGAGAACTGCCTTTTCTGCAAAATTGTGGAGGGTCAGATAGCTGGTAAAATTGTCTACCAGGATGAAGACGTGGTCGCGTTTGAAGACATCAATCCAAAAGCACCACATCACATCTTGCTCATCCCGCGGCGTCATATCGCTTCTATGGCTGACCTGACGCCGGAGGATGGCCCCATGCTGGCTATGCTGTTCTCGGTTGCCACCAAACTGGCACAGAAACTGGGGCTGGCTGAGCGGGGCTACCGTTTTGTGACCAATGTCGGTCCCGATGCTGGACAGAGTGTCTTCCACCTGCACTTTCACCTGCTTGGAGGTCGGCAATTTAGCTGGCCTCCAGGGTAGGAATCACAAGGTTTGTCATGCGTATCGCCATTGACTATACAGCGGCAATCCGGCAAAGAGCAGGCGTTGGCAGCTATGTTCGCAAACTGGTGGACGCCATGCTGGAACAGGATGCCGAAAATTCGTATACGTTACTCACGAGCGGACGCCCCACCAGGGAGCGTCCGTTTCCTACAGCAGACAATGTACGCGGGCGCAGTATTTTTATCCCTGACCGCTACCTGAACATTATCTGGTATCGCTGGCGATTACCACTCTATGCCACCTATTTCTCCGGCCAGGTGGATATTTACCACGGCCCCGATTTCGCTTTGCCTCCCATCGGCAAACATTTGCGCAAAGTTGTCACCGTGCATGACCTGGCATTCATGGAACATCCAGAGTTTGCTGTCCCTTCGCTGGCGACCTATCTCAAGAAAGTCGTACCCGAAGCAGTGGGTGCCGCCGATGTCGTCTGCACCGTTTCACAGGAAGTCAGTCGCACGCTCATAGAACACTTTCACACGCCTCGCGAGAAGCTCACCGTCATTCCCAACGGCGTGAGTTCACACTTCCGTCGCATCACCGACCCTGTACTTCTAGGGGCGACGCGCCACAAATTTGGCTTGAGGCATCCCCTTGTGCTTGGTGTAGGGACGCTGGAGCCGCGCAAAAATCATATTGGACTGATAAAGGCCTTCTACGCAGCCCAGAAGAGGAACAGGGGGCCTGCAATGCTCGCCCTGGCGGGCGGCAAAGGCTGGCTCTACGAGGAAACACAAAACCTCGTGGAGAAGCTTCACCTGGAGAAGAAGGTACGCTTTCTAGGGCGCGTGAGCGACCTGGAACTGGTCACGCTCTATAGCCTGGCCGATGTCTTTGCCTTTCCCTCTTTTGTTGAAGGCTTCGGCGTGCCTCCCATAGAAGCCATGGCCTGTGGTGCGCCGGTGATCACCTCAAATACCTCTTCTCTCCCGGAGGTGGTTGGCGACGCGGCACTGCTGGTCGACCCGCACAATACAGGAGAACTCGCGACGGCGATCATGCGCATCCTGGAGAGTAAACCGCTGCAGGAAGAACTGCGCCAGAAGGGCTACGAGCAGGTGAAACAGTATACCTGGGCTGAATCGGCACGCAAGATGCTCTCCATCTACCAAAAACTCTACGACGGAGTGACGAACTTTTCTGACGAGGTAGCCCCTCTATGAAGATTGGTATCAATACGCTTTTCTTTCAAACACCGGCAAGTGGCAGCGGTCAATATCTCAAACACCTGCTCGGTGCATTGGCAGAGATTGATCAGCACAACGAATATGTGCTGCTGGGAGCGAAACCGCTCCCCCATAACAATGGCAGGCAGCTATCCTTTCCCTACCAGGTAAGCTCTGTCCCAGCCTTTGCCCGGCGCAACGAGAACATCGAGAAGCTGGTATGGGAACAGTTGAGCGGCCCGGCGGCGGCCCGAAAAGCTGGTGTCGACCTGTTTCACGTCCCGTATTTTGCGCCACCACTCTTTCCACGCACGCCAACAGTTGTCACTATCCATGATGTGATTCCCTTGCGCCTGCCGCTCTACCGCGCCGGAGCGAAAGTTGAGGCATATATGCGCCTGGTAGCTCGTGCAGCCCACCGCGCAACGTTGATAATCACGGTCTCACAACACGCCAAACAGGATATGATGGACGCCCTGCACCTGCCTGCTGAACGCATCCGCGTGATCTACGAGGCGGCGGGAGATGAATATACTCCCATTACCGATCCCGCCAGGTTGGCGGCTGCACGCGCCCGTTACGGCGTGGGCGACGAGTACATTTTTTATCTCGGCGGGCTGGATCAGCGCAAGAATGTGCCCCAGTTGGTACGGGCCTTTGCCCATCTCTGCAGGCAAGTAGAGGACCCCAATTTGCAACTGCTGATATCGGGCAATCCTGATAGGCAGACGGGGCTGCTCTTCTCCGACCCACGCCCCATCGCCGCCGAGCTGGGCGTGAGCGACCGTGTGTACTATTGCTTTGTCGAAGATGAAGACAAGCCTGCCATGTATAGTGGGGCAAAGCTATTTGTGTATCCTTCGCTGTACGAGGGCTTTGGGCTGCCTCCCCTGGAGGCCATGAGTTGTGGTACACCTGTCCTCTGCTCTAACCGTACCTCCCTGCCAGAGGTGGTCGGTGATGCGGCCATTACTGTAGATCCCGGCGATATTCAGGCGATGGTTGAGGCCATGTACCGTGTCCTGACCGATAGCACGCTGCGCGACGATTTACAGGCGCGTTCATTACAGCAGGCTGCCCGCTTCAACTGGCGCAAGACCGCGAGCGAGACGCTCACAGCTTACGAAGAAGCATTGGTAAGGAGCAAGAAATAGCATGCGCGTATTGATGATCTCAAAAGCTCTTGTGGCAGGTACCTCGCAGCGCAAACTCGAAGAACTGGCGAAATGCCCCGGTGTCGAATTGACCCTGGTAACACCTGCATACTGGCAGAGCGACGACGGCAGTAAACAAATGCTTGAACGCCTCTATACGAAGGGCTACCGCATGATCGTCACTCCGATGAGGCTGAACGGCAACTTCCACCTGCACTATTACCCACGCCTGGGCAAGATTATGCGCGAGGTGCGTCCGGAGGTCGTGCATATCGACGAGGAACCCTATAATTTCGCCACCTTCCACGCCATGTGGCTCGCCAGCAGGCAGAAGGCCAGAGCACTCTTTTTCACCTGGCAGAACCTCTATCGCAGCTATCCGCCGCCTTTCCGGCAGATGGAACTCTATAACTATCGCCATGCGGCAGCTGCATTGGCGGGCAACCGCGACGCGGCCGACGTGTTGAAGCGTAAGGGCTATAAAGGCCCCATCCACATCATTCCACAGTTTGGCTTTGACACCGATATCTACCAGCGCACTGAACCCCACAAGTCTCGCGCTGCCGGTGATGCCTTTACCATGGGCTACATCGGGCGGTTAGTGGAACAGAAGGGCTTGCCGCTTATGATAGAGGCCCTGGCAAGCCTTCCCGAATATTGCCGCGTTGTGTTGATTGGCAACGGCCCGATGAAGAGCGTGCTTGAAGAACAGGCCACACGCCTGGGAGTCTCGGAGAGGGTCATTTTCAAGAGAGGAGTGCCAACCTATGAAATCCCCAATGAGATGCAGCAGCTGGATGTGCTGGTTCTGCCATCGGTGACCCGTCCCAATTGGATAGAACAATTTGGACGGGTGCTGCCTGAAGCCATGTCCTGTGAGACGCCCGTGATTGGCTCCAGTTCGGGCGAAATTCCCCATGTGATTGGCGATGCCGGTTTAGTCTTTCAGGAGGGCAATGTGCAGGACTTAGTGGCCTGCGTGCGCAAGCTGCTGGATGATGCCGAACTTTATGCTCGATTAGCGACGAAGGGGAGAGAGAGGGTGTTAGAGAGGTATACGCAGGAACAAATTGCTCGGCAGACGTTTGAGGTGTATAAGGAGATGATGATCGGGTAAAACTTGACAAGAAAATAATACTTTGTTACGACATCAACATAGGTAAGTTAGCAATGCTGCCATGAGAGGTATTACCATGCAAGAATATGAAACCACCGTCACAGAAAAGGGGCAAATCACTATACCGCAGGAGATTCGTCGCCTTATGGGTTTGCAGCCACGCGACAAAGTACGCTTTGAAGTGGAGTGAGAAGTAGTAATGATTAAGCGGGCAACCTCAAAGCTTCTCCAGGGATATGGAGCGGTGGTACCCAGGAAACAGCCAGAGGATTTTCGCAGCTTGCGAGAGAAATTTGAGAAAGGAGTCGCCGAGGAAGTGACTTCCGAGGATTAGAAAAAAAGCTGTCGCTACACATGGCTTTCGAGGATCTAAACTGTGCGGAACTTTTGGAAACGTAACAAAGCATTGTACAATGGTATAGATTAGATTGTTGTTTTGCCTTGCAAAAAGCATTTATTTGCGAAATGCACTGAAATTAAGAGGAGTAACAAACATATGACCAGTCCGACCACGTCGGTAGAACTCATTCCCAGAAAAGTGCTATTGGGCAATCCTGTCAAGACCAACCCCCAGATCTCGCCGGATGGGACGAGAATGGCTTACCTGGCCCCGGTGAACAATGTATTGAATGTCTGGGTAGGTGCCATTGGCAGCGAGGACTACCGGCCTGTCACTAGAGACGAAGATAGAGGGGTACGCTTCTATTTCTGGGCCAAAGATAACAAGCATATTTTGTACATCCAGGACGTGGGGGGCAACGAAAACTGGCGTTTATATGCCACCAATCTGGAGACGCAGGAAACCCGCGATTTGACGCCATTTGAGAACGTACAGGCGCAAATCGTTGATGTGGACAAACATTTCCCCAATGAACTACTGATCGGCATGAACAAAGATAACCCACAGGTTCATGATGTCTATCACCTCGATCTGACTTCTGGTGAGCTTATGCTCGTTGCCAAGAATCCAGGCAACATCGCGGGCTGGGTCACCGACACACATTTTAAGGTGCGTGCCGCCATAGAGGCAACACCTGATGGGGGAAGAGCATTGCTTGTGCGCGATAATGAGCAGGCTGACTGGCGAACACTGGTCACATGGGAGCCAGATGATGCGCTCACCAGCGGCCCCATTGGTTTCACGCAGGATGACCAGTCGCTTTACGTGGAAGATGCGCGAAATGCCAATGCAAGCCGCTTAGTCAAGTTAAACATTGCTAGCGGGGACATCACGGTCATCGCGGAAGACCCACAATATGATGTGGGGACTGTCATGATCCATCCTGATTCGCATGAAGTTCAGGCGGTGTCATTCAACAGAGACCGCGTTGAGTGGATGGTACTGGACGAGTCGATCAAGCTGGATTTTGATACTATCCGAGAAATTCACCAGGGAGACTTTGGCATCATCAACCGCGATAATGCTGATGCTACCTGGGTAGTGGGATTTAACGCCGATAATGGCCCGGTTTCATTTTATGCCTACAACAGAAAAACTCGTTCAGCCACATTCCTCTTTGTTAACCAGCCCGATTTGAGTAAGTATACGTTAGCGAACATGGAACCCATCTCGTTTACCTCAAGAGATGGATTGACCGTGCATGGATATCTGACTCTGCCAGTCGGTATGGGCCGCTCCAACCTTCCAATGGTGCTGGACGTACATGGTGGGCCGTGGGGGCGTAACGGCTGGGGCTACGACCCGGAGGCCCAATGGCTGGCTAACCGCGGTTATGCCTGCTTGCAGGTGAATTTCCGAGGTTCTACCGGATACGGCAAGGACTTCCTCAATGCTGGCAACAAGGAGTGGGGACGAAACATGCACCATGACCTGGTGGACGCCGTTTCCTGGGCGATTGAGCAGGGCATTGCCGACCCGCGAAAAGTGGCTATCTATGGCGGCTCCTATGGTGGATATGCGGCGTTAGTCGGTGCAACATTTACTCCCGACCTATTCTGCTGTGCAGTAGATGTTGTCGGCCCCTCAAACCTGGTCACGCTGATCAAAACCATTCCACCCTACTGGTCTACTTTCCTGGCAACCTTCCACAATCGTGTTGGCAATCCTGATACCGAGGAAGAATTTTTGAAATCGCGTTCGCCGCTCTTCAAAGTTGACCAGATCAAGATTCCTATGCTCATCGCGCAGGGAGCCAATGATCCTCGCGTGAAACAGGCTGAGTCCGAACAGATCGTCGAGGCGATGAAAAGCAAGGGCATAGACTACGAGTATATGCTCTTCCCTGATGAAGGACATGGCTTCGCCAGGCCAGAGAACCGCCTCAAGTTCTACGCCGCGGCAGAAAAGTTTCTCGCCAAACACCTGGGAGGCCGCTTCGAGGAGAACACGAGTGAATGAAGGTGGCAGAACATGAGCTATGATGAGATTATGGTGTTCGCGGGAAGCGGTAGTCCCCGCCTCACCGCCCGCATTTGTGACTACCTGCAAATTTCCCAGGGGAAAAACGAGACGCTGCACTTCTCGGACGGGAACACCTTTGTGCGCATCTTAGAGAACGTGCGTGGGAGGCGGGTGTATTTAGTGCAATCGACCGTGTTTCCCGCGAACGACAATTTCATCGAACTGCTGTTCTGGATCGATGCTTTTAAGCGTGCCGGCGCGGAGTCTGTGACGGTGATTATTCCTTATTTCAGCTATGCGAAGGGGGATAAGAAGGATGAGCCGCGAGTGTCTATTCGCGCCCGTGTCTGCGCCGACGCCATTGAGTCGGCGGGTGCAGACCGCGTTGTGACCATGGATTTGCACGCTCCACAGATCCAGGGCTTCTTCCACCTCCCGGTAGACAACCTCTATGCTCTGCCAATCGTGGTCGAATGCATCCAGCGGAAAAAGTTGGAAGACATGATCGTTGTCTCACCTGATGTTGGTTTCGCCAAACAGGCCCGCAAATATGCCTCAGGACTTGGGGTGTCCATCGCTATCGCCGACAAGGAGCGTATCGCGCACGATGAGAAGGCAAGAATTTTGCAGATTATCGGCGACGTGAAAGGCAAAACAGCCGTGGTGGTGGATGATTTTACCATATCTGGCGGGACACTCGCGAATGTTTCTGTGAAGTTAATGGAACAGGGGGCTAAAGAGATATATGCGGTTGTGACACACGGCGTTTTAACCGAAGGGTCGATTGAGAGGATAGACAAAAGTCCTATCAAACAACTGCTGATCACCGATACGGTGGAAAACCAGCCGGTGCAATTTTCAAATAAGATTGAAGTGGTCTCGGTGGCTCCCCTCTTCGCGGAAGCGATCAAGAGGATTCACAACAGGGAGAGTATTAGCGAGATGTTTGCCTGAGCCCCCCAGGGCGAGGACAAGCCATCGCCCCTACTATGCCTACGATAAATCAGCGTCCAGGCGCGTCCATAGTAGGGGCGATGGCTTGTCCTCGCCCTGGGGCACCTTGTAGCCATCGCGGCAAATCCGCTATCGAGGGCAGGACGGCATCGGGATGTATTTGTGCTAATAGAGGTGAATCGGCCCCATGTTTCCCTGTACAAACTAAGATGCCGCGCAAGCCTGCACGCTGAGCACCTGCAACATCGTTCTCAAGATCATCACCTACCATGATCGACTCATTCGCTTTCATCTTGATGGTGAGTAAGGCCTGCTCGAAAAAAGCACGATCGGGCTTGCCCAGGACAACCGCTTCTTTGCCGGTCGCAATCTCTAGAGCATGCACATACGGCCCGCTATCTAGCTTCAGCCCATCACTTGTCCGCCAGTAGAGGTTGGTATGCATGGCTACTAACACCGCACCATCCATGAGCATACGAAAGGCGGCATTCATCGCTTCATAGGACAGCAGTTCTTCTGCTCCACCAATCACTACCACATCGGCATCGGACTCGACGAGTTCAATGCCATCAAAATCAGCGGCGGTATTGCCCTTCGTCAGCACCCAACATCGCTTCCCTGGATAGTGTTGGCGAATGTAATTTGCCGTTGCTACAGGTGCGGTTATTAGCCGCTCTTCAGCGATTGGCAGGCCAATCGCTTGTAAACGTTGTGAGAGTGTGGCACGGGCCAGGGTTGTAGTGTTGGTGACAAAGCAGGTTTGATAGCCGTGTTGCTCCAACCACGACAGCGTTTCTGCCGCTCCTTGTATGGGCTGCATACTGACATGTAACACGCCATCAATGTCGAGTAGGATACCATGAATGGGCTGCATACAGTTCTCTTTCCGGCTCTGAAGGAGGGTAGGTAATCATCTGGTTACAGAAAGTATATATTTCAGATGGAATAGAGCGCAAGAAGAATGAAGCTTATAGGAGACTCTACCCATTGAATGACTGATTTGATGGCTGCTCCGTTTGTACATCACGAGGGGGTCTGAAAGATGGAGATCATCCTCACAAAAAGCTAACATGACATCTGGTAGTAAATGATGTTATAATAGCCGCGAAGAGTAGAACCTTGCAGTTAGGAGTTGACATAATGAACGGTGACATGATCGGTCGTGTCATCAAAGGACGGTACAAGCTCATCGACGAACGAGGTCGAGGGAGCTTTGCGACCGTGTATGTCGCACGCGATACAGAAAACAACCACATTTATGCAGTCAAGGTGATGCACCTTGAACTCTCGAATGATGGTGAGTTACTCGCACGCTTCCAACGAGAGGCTCATATCCACCTGAACCTCAGTGATCCTCATATCGTGCGGATCGTCGATTATGGAAATGACAACCATATGTACTTTATTGTGATGGAATACATCGATGGCCAGAACTTGAAGTACCATATGATTACTCATGGTCCAATGGAACCCCTGCGGGCATTGAACTACACGCGACAGATCGTTGAGGGACTGGACACAGCCTACAAGCAGGGAGTGGTACATCGCGATATTAAGCCGCAGAATATCCTGATCAATAGCAAGGAAGTGGTGAAGATCGTCGATTTTGGGTTGGCGCGGAGCAGAGAAACTGTCACACTTACTCAATCCAATGTATTTATGGGCACGGCCTACTATATCTCGCCTGAACAGGCGGAAAGTGGGCGTTCAGCGGACACCCGCTCTGATCTCTATTCGGCTGCTACTGTGTTGTTTGAGATGCTGACAGGTAGTCCTCCATTTGAAGGAGAAACCGCTGTAGACATTGTTATCAAGCACATGAATGAAAAAGTGCCTTCGGTCTGCCGCCTGCGTCCTGATCTGCCGATAGATATGGATATCTTTATGCAGAAAGCCATGGCAAAAGTACCGGCGGACCGCTATGCCACTCCACAAGAGTTTATTGCAGCACTCGAACAGTTACAGGAACGTATCCAGGCAATGCCACCAAGTAAGCGAGTCACAGAGCCTGGAAACGAACAAAAAGCTGGAAATATAGGGCCTAACAAAGCTCCAATAGTTCCACCAAAACAGGCCCGCATTGTGGTTATCTCCAGTGGGCAACCTATTCCATTAACCGGTGAGTTGATGGTTGTTGGGCGCCAGGATCCGATACTGGGCATTTTCCCGGAAATTAACCTCGCGGACAAGACAGTTGGACGACGTCATGCTTATCTGAGAAATCA
>WNFH01002769.1_pt1 | contig 12290 bp, 9 predicted proteins | sample 5400411 | NCBI WGS metagenome assembly WNFH01 (sample SAMN13153347, study PRJNA577476) | soil metagenome | isolation source: 200 cm saprolite under Douglas fir tree site 2 hole 3 | place: USA:California | collected 2015-04-18
AAACCTGGCAATCTATTCGAGACCAAGCCAGACAAGTCTTAGCGGCGCCCGCCGGAAGCGTCCGGGACTACGCGAGCCTTGCCAGCCCCAGCTTCCCCTTCTCTCCCCTCTCCACATATCCCCACGGCGTAGTGGGATCATGCGTGAATACAGTCAGCCATCTCTCAGGAATCGCCTCCGCGTAATACTGCTTTCGGCTTTCGATGGTTTGCAACGGATAAAGGTCGAAGGCCATCCCCCAAGTCAAGTCAATGTGCGCGCTGGTCGGGATCAGGTCGGAGATGTAGCAGGCCGTCTTACCTCCGCTTCCTACGATTACCGCCTGCATGTGAGCGGTGTGGCCCGGAAAAGTTTTTACCGAGATGCCGGGGACGATTTCCTCGCCTCCCTTCAGCAGGGTCATCTGTCCACTTTCGACTAACGGGTCGTAGTTCTCCGAGATGAAGCTGATGGCGTCGCGTTCGCTGGGATGGCGGGCGTATTGCCGCTCTCCTTCCGGCGCATAGTATTTTGCGCGCGGGAACGTCGGCGCAATCTTGCCGTCTTGGCGGACGGTGTTCCATCCGCAGTGGTCGAAGTGCAGATGAGTGTTGATGACGATGTCGATGTCTTCGGGAGCGATTCCGGCAGAGTACAGATTCTCGAGCAGTTTGGCGGGCTGAGTGTAGATCCGCACCATCTTTTCAGAGAGCTTGTTACCGATCCCGGTCTCGATCAGGACATTCTTTTCCCCGGTGCGGACAAGTAGCGAGTTGAGCCCCGCGGCGACACGGTTCTGATCGTCGGCTGCGACTTTCTTCGACCACAAGCTCTTTGGTACGACGCCGAAGAAGCCGCCGCCATCGAGGAAATAAGTGCCGTCGGAGACGACGGTGAGTTCGAAATCGCCAAGGGTTGTGCGATGCATGGAAAACCGGCCGCTAGCACTTAGCATTTAGGACTTGGCTCTTCGCAGTTCGGAAGTCATTCCCGCGATCCGCGACGCCAAATCGATTTGGCTAAGTGCTAAATGCTAAGTGCCAAGTGCTGTTTCGGCTACTTCAGCTCCTTCATCCAGAAGTCTTCCATCATCTTGAACAAATGCGTGCGTGCTTCCGGACCGGAAATACCGTGCGTCTTGTTCGGATAAAGCATCAGCCGGAACGGCTTGCCCGCTTTGATCAGCGCATCGGTCATCTGGATCGTATTCTGCAAATGCACGTTGTCGTCGCTGGTGCCGTGCGCCAACAGCAGCACCCCGCGCAGGTTACCGGCGGCGCTGACGATCGAATCGTCGTAGCCCTTGGCGTTTTCTTTGGGCAGTCCCATGTAGCGCTCGGTGTAGATCGAGTCGTAATTGCGCTGGCTGGTAACCGGCGCCACCGAGATTCCTGCCTTGAAGCGGCCAGAATGTGTGAGCGCGTAGAGCGACATGGAGCCGCCGTTCGACCATCCCCAGATGGCCATGCGCGCGGGATCGAGTTGCGGATACTGCGCCTCCAGCTGATCGAGCGCGGCGAGCTGGTCTTTCAGTTCGACTCCGCCGAACTGCTTGCGGAGTGCGGCGGAGAATTTCTTGCCGCGATTTGGGCTGCCGCGATTGTCGAGCGTAAAGAGCGCGAAGCCTTCTTTGACCAGCATCTGGTGGAATAGCGCAGTGCCCCCGCCCCAGGCCTTCTGCACGGTCTGACCGGCGGGGCCGCCGTAGATGTACACGATCAGGGGGAGCTTCTGGCTCGGATCCACATTCGGTGGCAACAGCAGCGATCCGTAGAGAACCGTGCCGTCATCGGCCTTGAATTCCAGATATTTCGGTGCGATCAAGTCATATTCAGAAACGCTTCGCGCTTCCCAAATCTTCTGGCAAGAGCCACCGACCGCGCACACCGACAAACGCGGCGGTTGTAACGTGTCGGAGCGGTGCTCGACATAATGTTTCGCGTCATCAGCGAAATCGCCGGAGGTGCTGCCCTCTTCCGAAGACAGCGCCGCCATGCCCGAGCCATCGACTTTGACCGAGAACAGCTGTTCCCGGCGCGGGTCGCCCTTGTTGGCGCTGAAGAAGACCGTCCCGGACTGGTCGTCCACTCCGCTCACTTCGATCACCTCGTAGTCGCCGCTTTCGAGATGGCGGTCGAGTTTGGCGTCCGCCGAGAGTGGGTCCTGCTTGTCGAAACTGTAGAGATAGATATGGGTATGGCCGTCGCGCCAGCTGGTCCACAGGAAGCGGTCGCCCGATTTCAGGATGTGAAAGTCATCGTTCACGTTGACCCACGCGTCCGGGATCGACTCGGTCAGCACTTTGCGCGTCTTGCCTGACTTCGTCTCGATGAAGTAGAGGTCCATCGTGTCCTGTTTCCGGTTCAGGACCTCCGCCCAGGCCCAGCCTTCGCGAATCCAGCCGAAGCGGGGGACGTAGGTGTCATCGTCGTCGGGGAGCTTGATCCAGCGGGTCTTGCCGCGTTCGCTGCCAACGACGCCCAGGCGGACAACCGGATTCGGGTCCCCGGCCTTCGGATACTTTTCGGCGTCGACTTTGGGATGGGTAGGCATCCAGTCGGTGATGGGATAAGTGGGCACGCGGGTCTCGTCCATCTGCAGGTAGAGAATGTCGTGCCCCTCGGGCGACCAGAAATAGTTGCTGCGCACGGACAGTTCTTCCGCGTAAACCCAGTCCACTTCGCCGTTCAGGATGTTGTCTTCTTTGTCGTCCTTCTTGTTTTTTTTGTCTTTGTCCTTGCTCTCGTCGCGGGTGAGTTGGTATTCGCCCTGTTCGCCTGAAACCGGATGCACGTACAGGTTGTGTTTGCGCACGTAAGCCAGCCGCTTGCCGTCGGGCGAAAACTTCGGGTCATCGCTCGGATCGGAGGAAGCGGTAAGCTGCACACCGGTCCCGGTCTCGAGGTCGAAATACCAGAGCTGTCCCTGGGAGTCGAAGAGCAGGTGCTTGGAGTCGGGGGACCAGATGTAGGCTGCGACGTGATAGCGCGTGACGCGCTCTTTCTCGCGCTCGTCCTTGATCTTGCTGAGAGGCGGCGAAAGCTGGGCCAGCTTGACCTCGGTCACCAGGACTTTCTTCTCGCCGGTGGTGGTGTCCACATACCAGAGCTCACCGTGGTCGCCCGAGTCATCGCGCTGCACGAAAGAAACCCTGGTGCCGTCGGGACTCCACTTGATTGTCTCCGGAGCGCGCCCGGTGAGCCCGCCTTCGGCAAAAATAGCGTCGATGGTCAGTGGCTTTGGCGGCGCAGCAGTCTGGGCGAATAGGGCAAAGAGCGGAATGAACAACGACCCGAGGCTAAGCGCAAACAGTCTTCTCACGTAAAACTCCGATCCGTGCGTTCGGTTGGTGCACCGGTGCTGCAGTTGAAACTCAAGAGTTTACAACTTGCGAGGGGTCCACGTCAGATTGACGGGCATGCCGCGGGCAGCTACGCTCATCCGGTCATGTTGGCTGATTTGAAGGGAAGAGTGGCGGTGGTGACCGGAGCAGGCAGCGCCGAAGGAATCGGATTCGCGACTGCACGTCTTCTGGCCGCGCAAGGAGCGGCCGTCGCAATTACCTCGACTACCGAGCGCATTCACAAGCGAGCGGCGGAGTTGGGCAGCGGGCACCTGGGGATCGTCTGTGATCTACGCAGCTTCGAGAATGCCGGGAAGCTGATTGCTCAAGTCGTCGAGCGCTTTGGGAGAATCGACATCCTGGTCAACAACGCTGGCATGGTGCAGACCGGATCGAAAGAATTGCTCGCCCGCTTCGACTCGCTGACCGAGTCGCAGTGGGATAGCGAGATCGAGTTGAACCTGAAAACCTGCTTCAACATCACCCGAGTGACGTTGCCGCACATGATCAAAAAAGAGTATGGGCGCGTCGTGAATGTGAGTTCGGTGACGGGGCCGGTGGCGAGCAATCCCGGAATGTCGGCCTACAGCGCCGCAAAAGCGGGGATGGCGGGACTGACTCGCGCGTTGGCATTGGAAACTGGCAGATCGGGGATCACCGTCAACGCGGTGGCGCCAGGATGGATCAAGACCGCTTCTTCGAGCGACACTGAGATCGAGGCGGGACGCAACACGCCAATCGGGCGTCCGGGGACCCCCGCAGAAGTGGCGGCGCTGATTGTGTTTCTCTGCTCCAAAGAAGCGTCATACATCACGGGGCAGGTGATCGTGGTCGACGGCGGAAATACAGTGCAGGAGTACAAGGGAGCGGGAACATTCAGCTGATATCAACGCTCTGGCAGGATCGCTCTCATCTCTGCCTGCACGGGATGTTTCGACTCGTAAGCGGCAATCGCGGTTTCGTGCTTCAGCGTAAGCCCGATGTCATCTAGGCCGTTGAGCAAGCAATGCCGAGCGAACTCGTCCATCGCGAACGTCGCAGAAAAACCCTGTCCGTCGTTAACACTCAGTTTTTCCAGATCGATCGACAACTGGTAGTTCGCGGTGTCCCGCGCGCGGCGCATGATCTCCGCGACCTGATCTTCGGTAAGGGTCACCGTCAGCAGGCCATTCTTCAGGCTGTTGTTGGCAAAGATATCGGCGAACGACGACGCAATTATCACCCGGAAACCGTAATCTGCCAGCGCCCATACCGCGTGTTCGCGGGACGAGCCGCACCCGAAATTCTTTCCCGCGACCAACACAGTCGCGCCCTCGTAGCGCGGATCATGCAAGACAAAGTCGGCCTTCTGCGCGCCGTCTGCCGAAAACCGCCAATCGTAAAACAGGAACTTTCCGAATCCCGTGCGCTCGATGCGCTTCAGAAACTGCTTGGGGATAATCTGATCGGTGTCAACGTTCACGCGATCAAGCGGAACGACAAGCCCGGTATGTTTTCGAAAAGGTTGCATGTCAAGCGTGTCAGACTCAGCTTCTAGCTACGAGCTCCTAGCTAAACCGCCAGTTTCGAATATCTGTAAAGTGCCCCTCAATTGCAGCCGCGGCCGCCATCATCGGGCTGACAAGATGCGTGCGTCCCCCGCGCCCCTGTCGGCCTTCGAAGTTGCGGTTGCTAGTGGATGCGCACCGCTCTCCCGGTTGCAGGATGTCAGGATTCATCCCAAGGCACATTGAGCATCCCGATTCGCGCCATTCAAAACCGGCCTCCAGGAAGATCCGGTGCAGCCCTTCCTGCTCGGCCGCATGCTTGATCGCCTGCGATCCCGGCACCACCATGGCTCGCACTTTCGGGTTCACGCGATGTCCTTTAGCCACGCGCGCCGCCGCCCGCAAATCTTCGATACGCGAATTGGTGCATGACCCTATAAACACTCGGTCCACCGCGATCTGCTCCATCGGCGTCCCCGGCCGCAAATCCATGTACGACAACGCTTGCTCCGCCGCGCGACGATCCGCCTCCTGCGCGAAGCTTGCCAACTCGGGAACGCGCGCTGTCACAGGCACCACCATCCCGGGATTCGTTCCCCAGGTAACGAACGGCGCGAGCGACGCGGCATCGATCTCGACCACGCGGTCGTATTTCGCCCCCGCGTCGGTCGTGAGATTTCGCCAGGATGCTAGCGCATCTTCCCAATCTGCCCCCTTCGGCGCAAAGCGCCGCCCCTTCACGTATACGAATGTCGTTTCGTCAGGCGCGATCATTCCCGCACGCGCACCCGCCTCGATGCTCATGTTGCAGAGCGTCATGCGGCCTTCCATGGAAAGTCCGCGGACTGCTTCGCCGGTGTACTCGATCACGTGCCCGGTCGCGCCGTCGGTCCCGATCCGGCCAATGATGCCGAGCGCGAGGTCTTTGGCCGTGACGCCTTCAGGCAATTTCCCGCGCACGTCAATCTGCATTGTCTTCGGCTTCTTCTGCGGCAGGCACTGCGTTGCGAGAACGTGTTCCACCTCGGACGTCCCGATACCGAAGGCCAGCGAGCCGAAAGCGCCGTGTGTCGACGTGTGACTGTCGCCGCAGACAATGGTCATGCCGGGCTGAGTGATGCCCAGTTCCGGCCCGATCACGTGCACAATGCCCTGCTCGGGCGAATTGATGTCGAACAACGGAACGCCAAACTCGCGACAATTCCTTTGCAGAGCTTCAATCTGCTTCGCTGCAATTGGATCCGCGATCGGCAGACCGCGCGGGGTCGTGGGAACATTATGGTCCACGGTCGCCACCGTGCGAAGCGGTCGGCGGACACAGCGGCCGCCAGCGCGCAGGCCATCGAATGCCTGGGGCGAGGTCACTTCATGCACTAGATGCAGATCAATATAGAGCAGCGGCGACTGCCCCTCGGGCGATGTGACCAGATGGGCGTCCCAGACCTTCTCAGATAGGGTGCGCGCAGGCATGGATGATTCGATCGCAGAGGTCAGAAGTCAGATTGCAGAAGTGCAAGCCTGACTTCCGGCTTGTGCGTTTGCTGTTCAACTTGATTTTAGCAGCGGCGTACCCCGCCAGGGCGCCCTTTGGATTTTGAGAGTGTGCAACCTCCGGTTATCATCTAAAGAACAAGAAAAAGGACATTTCCTACATGATCAACGGCAAGCGGATCGCTGTGGTGCTGCCCGCCTACAACGCGGAAAAAACGTTGGCCGCCACGGTGCGGGAGTTGCCCGACCTGGCGGATATCCGTATTTTGGTGGATGATCACAGCTCCGACCGCACCGTCGATATTGCGCACCGCCTCGGCTTGCAGTATTACGTCCATGACCGCAACTATGGCTACGGACGCAATCAGCAGACCTGCTACCGCGAAGCGCTGGCCGCGGGCGCCGATGTGGTAATCATGGTTCACCCCGACTATCAGTACACGCCGCTGCTGGTGACTGCGCTGGCCAGCATGGTGGCCTATGGCGTGTACGACGTGGTGCTGGGGTCGCGCATCATCGGCGGCACTGCGCGGCGCGGGGGCATGCCGTTTTACAAGTACGTTGCCAATCGGCTGCTAACTGCGTTTGAGAACCTTTTCCTCGGGATCAAGCTCTCGGAGTATCACACCGGATATCGCGCCTTCAGCCGAGAAGTGCTCACGCGTTTGCCGCTCCGCGAAAACAGCGACGACTTTGTCTTCGACAACCAGATGCTGGCGCAGTGCGTACATTTTGGCTTCCGCATTGGCGAGGTATCGTGCCCCACGAAGTATTTCGAGGAGGCGTCTTCCATCAACTTCCGGCGCAGCGTGCAGTATGGGTTGGGGGTGATCGGGACGACTTTGCGCTTCGCCCTCGAGCAGGCCGGAATCGCGCGCAGCGCTATCTTCAGCAAAGAGGGGAAGACGTTGGAGAGCGGCGCCGTGGCTTACTACGAAAGCCGCCTGCCGGCCACGACACCACGCAACTGAGGAATGCCCGCTCGGATCAGCGTTTCCGCGACAAGAAATCCAGGATCCTGCTGGCGAAATCGTCGGAGAACCCGAAACGGGCCTTGGCCCGGGAATACAAGTCCACCGCTTCCTTATCCAGCCAGATCATGGCCGACTTCAAAGGACCATCTTCGGGCCGGGGGCGGTAGTTCGTGGAACGGGCAGTCACATGCGCGTCTGATTCGAGCGTGTAGTAGTAGAGAGCAACGCTCTTGCGGGATTCGCCCTCCGGACAACGTAACGGCTCGGGGAAGCCGTGGTACGAGATGTCATCGGTCTGGAAGATGAGGGCCTCATTCAGCAGTGGCGGCACCTTGGTCACGCATTGACGCACGTCCCGATCCCACAGCTCGATCGCCCCACCCCAGTCTTCCTGCCAATTGGGATTGAGGTACAGGATCAGATTGATCCGGCGCCGCCAATGTTTGTGATAGTGGTGCATGGAAAAATCCGTGTGGATGTTCAAGAAGCCACCGGGCCCGGACTGATGGAGTCCGCCGCCTTCCAAAGAATCGTCGGCAAGCAGTCCTGGAATTCCCGTCACCTTCGACAGCCATTGCACAAATTCCGGAGAGTTCAACTCATCCACAACTTCGCCCAGAATCGCGGGGAACTGCGAACGCTTGGCCAGGCCGAGCTTGTTCTCGTTCTGATGTTTGTACCGGGTCCAAGCATCGGTTTCGAGGCCGGGAAACTCGCTCGCCATCTCGGCAGCCACGTCCGGGTCCAAAAATCCGTTGAAATGCAGGTGGGGGTACGGCTTGTTCTCTCGAAATTGCCGGCTCAAACTGGAGACTTGGGGAAACCATTTCGCGTAAGGGAACAGCTGCCGATTTTTGATCGCTACGCTCGCGTTTGCCATGAACTGATTGTATGGAGATAGATAGACTAACATACCTGCGGAAAGTTGTCCGTGTAACTCCGCGCCGCCAGGCTTACTCTAATCGGCACACGCGCACTGCTGAGTTCTGGTAAGGACAGGCCAGCCCCACCGGCCCGGGCTGCTCCACGACGATCCAGCTGACGCCGTATTTCTGCCTCAGCCGTTCGAAGTCGTCTTTCCGAAAGTGTTCCCAATTCTCCTGATCTCGGATCTGTTCCAGCCACTTGACCGAAAGCGGTGGAAAGGCCGAGGCGGCTCCCTTGTCCTTCACGGCATCCGCGAGCATGCTGCGTTCGGCGCGCGCGCGAAATCCGTTCTCGTCTTCACCGTGCAATTCCATGTGGCGGGGATTGAGGGCAAACAGTGCGTCGGACGGAGTATTCGCACGAACCCATTCAAAGCCCTGCGCCCAAGGATTGCGGGGCTGCGTCCACGGCCATTCGATGTGTGCGCTGGCGGGAAACAGCTGCCTCTGCGCAACATGCATTCCGAAGCTGAGGGGAACGAGCAAAACAAGCCACAGCCAGACTCGGTCCTGGAGTATGTACTCGCCCAGCAAGCCTCCGCCGATAACGATCAGCAGCATGTAAGCGAGAGCGAGGCAGCGTAGTGGCTCAAACCGCGCCAGGGCTTCGAAACGAGCGGGGATCGAAAGTATGATGGCCGCAAGCGAAGCCACCAGGATGTAAGGAATCATCGCCCGCGAGACTAATTCTATTTTCTCCATTCCACGCCGGCGGGCCAGGCGAGCCAGCCACCAGAACAGCACTATGGGACCGATTAACCCCAGCCATTCGTACCACTCCCAGCGCAAGACGAAAAAATAAGACTGCCGCAGCGCGACCTCGTGGTAGGCAGGCGGAGGAGGATCGAAAATTCCAAAGGGGAGTAAGCCTGCGAAACCCAGGACCCGAAGCCGGTAGCGGTCGAGCACTGCAAGCCACACGCAAAGCGCGATGGCGAAGCACGACATGAGCGGGTGCATGGCCGCGGCCAAAACGAGCCACAGCACAGCCCCTGCATATCTGTGGTGCAAGACTTCTGCAACCGCAAACACGGCCGCGAACGCCGCCAGATTCCTCGGATTCAGATACTGGTCGAGGATGTACAGAGCCGTGCCCGCAATGGGCAAGGTCAGCAGCGTGGCCATCAGGATCGCGGCACCACATCGCGCCCGGCCTTGCTGAAAGAAAGCGGCCGCCAAACGCCAAGTCCCAGCCAGGAGGAGAAAGATCGATGCGAACTGCCAAAGAAAGGCGGCCCAAGGCAGCGGCAGATGAGTAAGCCGTACCGAAGCTGCCATCAGCTTGGGATACAAAGAGTAGCTGGCGTGCCCTCCAAAGAAATCTGCGTTCGCTGGAAACAGGCTCGGATGCAGGATTTTCAGGACGCCGGGAAGATAGATTTCCGCGTCCTCGGCGTAGGGATGGTAGCCCTGAATCAACAGCGCGACGATGCTCAGGAGCACCAGACCGCAGATACGTCGAATGGTGAACAGACTGTGCTTCATCCCGGAGTCGGCAAACTGGCCGACGCTACTCCGCTCCTCTTGGGCATAAGGGCATAGACTGCCAGCACCAGGATCATGGGATCAATTTGCCGGCGGAAATACACCTCTACGTGTACAAAGTAGTAAACCGACGGAAAAAAGAAAAGCACGGATGCAAAGAGCGCCGCCAGCAGGCGATCCTCACGCCAGACACGGCGTAGTCCCATGAGCATCAGAACCGTCAGCGCAGTGCAAAAGAAAACATTGGGAGGGTCGAGAGGTTCCTCGGCGAGGTAGCGCTTGTCAAAACTCCAGAAGCCAGTCCAGATGTAGGCAAAGCGCCGCAGAGTCATGACAGCGAACCAACACGGGTGCGTGCGGATAAAATCGAGGCCTTTCTGTTTTTCCCTGTCCATGTAGCCGACTTCGCCTAGCCTCTTGAAGTCCTCCCACTCCTGGTCGTTGTGCCAGGGACCAATCCAGCGTGGACGCCAGTGGAACGTGTCGCCGCTGTTACCCATGTGAATCTCCATTCCCATCGTGTCGCGGAAGGGGATGAAGCGGCCGAAAGCAACATAATTGCGGACAAACCAGGGCGCTACAAAGGCGACCAGGGCCAATACGCTTACTGCCAAAGGTAGTGCCCAGCGCAATTTTTGCCGATGCATTCTAAAACCAACCCACGCCAGCATGAAGGGCCATGCCGCCAGCACCACGGGGTCGGTAAGCGCGACAAATCCCCAGAACAGCCCGTACACCACCCAGCGCGTGAGACGAGTGGACCGCTCCATATATAAAGTGATCAGAAAAAGAATGCTGAATAGAAGCGTGGCCAGCCAGGTGTTCCAGATTCGTTCTGCCGGAAAATAAATCGCATATGGAAAAAATGCCCACGCCCATCCCGACCACGTCGCCACCACCGGCCCAAAAAGCTTTCGTGCAAAGTAAAAGAGGGGGAGACAATTCACAGCGGAAACCAGGCACTGGAATGAAAGCAGTACCAAAGCGGAAGCTGTGCTGTAGACGCCGAAGATTTTGAACACACCGGCCGTCAGGTAGGGATAGACCGGCGTCAACCAAGCGCTCACGCCAGTATCCTCAAACAGCGGACTGCTGAAGCCACGGCCCTCGGCGATGGATCGCGCCAGCCTGCCGTTTTCATAGGAAAACCGCCAGTGATCGCGTTTCGGATCCAGTTGCTCAGGATAGAGGAAACCCATCACCACCAGTCGGAGCGCCAGTGCCACCAGCACCATGCAAAGAGTGCTCTGAAAACAGGTGCGGAGTCTCGCCCGAAGGAGGCTTACCCGCGGATCGCCGGTCCCCATGACTTTGGATCGCTCCTCTCGTCCGGTTCGATAGCGTGGCCTGCCCAGCCACAATGCAGAAAACAGAGGCCGCCCTGATTCGGCTGCGAGACGTCGAAATGCGCAGACTCTAGCGTTCCCGGAGAGAATACCTGCCGCCGGAAGCCGGGGTCAACGCACCGTGACTCATCGAAGGCTTGCAGCGTCCGCCAACTCTCCGTAGCATCTAACTCCAGAGATGAATGCTGCCCCCACAAGCAACGGCCGTGCTCACCTAGCGCTGGGCGAGATCTTCACGTTTGCCTACGACACATTCATGAGCAACAAGGTGCGGTTCGCCCTCACCGCGCTCGGCATGGTAATTGGCACAGCATCTTTGATTTTGGTGACCACCATCGGGCTCACGGGGAAGCAATACATCCTCAATCAGATTCAGGCCATCGGCGCCAACCTGATCTATGCAGAATACGAAAGCGGCGGACAGCGCATTACCAATACCGGCAACGACTCGCTCACCATCGACGACATGCTGGCCGTCCAGCAACAGATTTCCGGCATTGCCGCCGCTTCTCCGGTGGTTCCCCTCAGTGAGCGTGTACCGGTCGGCAACGGCAAGGAGCGAGACCTCCAGGTCCTCGGCGTTTATCCCGAGTACCTTCAGGTGCGCAACTTGGCCGTGCTTTCCGGACGTTTCTTCGACAAGCAGGACTCGCAAGAGCACAATAAAGTCGGCATCGTTACCCAGAAACTGGCGGAACAACTCTACGGCTCACAAGCGGCCGCGCTCGGGAAGACGGTCAAGCTAAGCGGTCTGCCGTTTACGATCGTGGGTATTTTCCGGGAGCGGGTGGATACCTTCGGTCAGTCGGAGGTGAGCGACAACACCATGCTCATCCCCTATTCCGTGATTCGCTACTTCCAGGACACACCCTCGGTGAAGCAGCTTTATTTCTCGACCACTGACGCTTCGATGGTGGTGCTCGCCACCGCGCAGATTCAGCGAGTGATCCAGTCCCGGCACCGCCCCGAATCGGTTTATAAGGTCGAGAACCTGACGCAACTGGTTGCCGTGGCCGACAAGACAGCCAATGCCCTCACCATGGTTTTGCTGGCCGTCGCGCTGGTTGTGTTGCTGGTAAGCGGCATCGGGATCATGAACATCATGTTGGCGACCGTGAGTGCGCGCATCCGCGAGATCGGAATTCGCAAGGCGATCGGCGCTACTAACCGCGAGATCCGCTTTCAGTTCCTCTCCGAGGCCGTTCTCATTTCGCTGATAGGCGGATTGATCGGCATCTTCATCGGACTCGCCATTCCAT
>WNFH01002770.1_pt1 | contig 12288 bp, 12 predicted proteins | sample 5400411 | NCBI WGS metagenome assembly WNFH01 (sample SAMN13153347, study PRJNA577476) | soil metagenome | isolation source: 200 cm saprolite under Douglas fir tree site 2 hole 3 | place: USA:California | collected 2015-04-18
ACAAGATTTCCCTCGACGCCGTTCGTAGTCGTAAAGAAAAGCTTCCGGCATCAGGCGCATCAGCGCAGGATGTTATCCCGCAGGTCCGGCGTCGTCAGATCGAACTTCCGCTCTGACACCCTGGCCAGCAACTTGGCGCACGTATCGTCGGTCAGCGAGTATTCCGCTGGCGCAGCACACGGCAGTCTCACCCGGACAAATCAGCGTCAGCGTTCTTCAACTCTGCATCCTCATCACGATGCCCCAATTGACCTTGCATGCTAGTATTGCCACCTTGGTTCCGCTGGTCCTGCTCCATCGCGCCCTTGCCCCGATCCTGATCCCTCGATTTGTCCATGGATGCTTTCTCCCCTCGCTCAACTATGGCACTTTCAACATGGCTAGCCGAACACAAATACATCAGGCAGAATATTGAACAATCGCGCCCCTTGTTCTGCCTTCTTGTTTCACGTCTGCGCAGATTTCCGGATGCAAGTCCATTGTTCGCTTCTGAATGTCGCTCTCCACCACCAGCTTCTGCGCCGCAATCCCAAAGCACAACTCAAGAAGACAGCGATGAGCAACTTAGGCATTTGCTGGATCTAATCCGGAGAGCGGCGCCATTTTCGTCGCGACCAGCACCTCCAACAGAGTTGCCGTGTTACGAACGCTTCCCGAGATGCCGATAAGTGCTTCTGAGACGAGGGGATGTTGCCTCGCCAGCGAGTCAAGAAGGTCACTTACGTTGTGGAGCCGAGACGCAGGTTGATTTCGGATAGGCAGCTTTCGAGTTCTTTATATCGATCAGAATCCAATTTGTTCAAACTCCAGTGGATTTGGCTTTTCCTACCTTCCGGTCAGCTTTCGCCGCATACATTTGTCGGTCGGCACTATCAAGCAGTTCGTCAAGAGTCATACCATCCGACCATTCCGAAACACCAATGCTCAAGCTCAATTCGAGACCTGCGAGGTGTCCGGCCCGATTCCACTCAAGAAGGCCGGACCTGATTCTTTCCACCACGTTGTCAGCATCGCCTGATGACGTGTCTGCCAAAATGACTAGAAATTCATCCCCGCCGTAGCGAAACACTGCATCTGAGCCACGAACCGAATTTTTCAGCAACGCTGCGGCATCCGCCAATACCACGTCGCCCGTCAGGTGGCCGAATCTGGTGTTTACGTCCTTGAACCGGTCGACGTCGATCAACATGAGCGTGAGCGGCTTCTTCAAACGCCTGGCGTGGCTGATGAATCTTCCCGCCACATCCTCGAGGGAATGACGGTTATAGATCTCGGTTAGGGGATCTGTGAAGGACTGCTGCCGGACCAGCTCGTGCTGAATCGTCCTGGAGATTAGCTCTTCGCGCACTCGACGAATTTCATGACGTTTTGATATGAGATAAGTGTTGAGCAACGCTAGCAGAGCGACGAGGCAGAGCACCAAGGGCCGTGATACGGTGACTTCAAAATGGATATTGTCTTGCTTGAGAAAAGCTGCCGGGAGAAGGATTGCCAGCAGTCCGGCACCAACCAGTAGGCCGGCAAGCGACACAATTACCCACAGCTCCCAGTCCCGCTTTTCGAGGTGCGAGAGCTGTTGGCTAACGCGCCCCAAAACACTTTCAGTCTGCGTGTGCATTATGATCCTCGGGCTCAAGCCTGGCGATTCAAGAGACTCAGTTTATTTCCTGCACTGATGGTCCGCACGGGTACGAAAGTAACTGAAGGTGGTACACACTCGACGAATACCTCATATCACCAACAGTGGATCGGTCCGATTAGCAGCCAACTCGCCGATCTCTTGCGTTTGGAAACTATGGTTCAGCACACTGCGCTGAAAAGAAACAGTTTTCAAACGCTTGGAACATTCTCCGTCCATCGTTCCATTTCACCCTTACCCTCGTAACTTGACATGAAGCAACTGAAGCCCTCAGGCTGATGACGAAGCATCTCGTAAAACAAGAGTTTCCTTCAACTACGGAGACGAGTGGCCCGCCGGTAGCATCCGGCGGGTTTTTCCTTGGCACGCCCTCATGCCGTCTTGGCGTCGCCCGCTGTTCCGAAAAGCAACGGTTTCCACTCAGGGGCTCTGCAGGCATGCGGGAAAAGCAGGAAGCTTGAGCTCCTGTCGAGTACATAGGTGAGTGCTACCGTGGCATAGGCAAGATTAAAGTCCAGACGACAGAGAACAGGCATTTTCCCAGTTAACCGATGCAGCTTCAGATCCGATTCACTGTCCGTTCGTTCTTGTCGTCAGTACGTTCGTCGTCGTCACGGCCGATGAGATCTCGGATAACCTGTAGCTCTCTGGTGCCAATGTAAGTGAAGCGAACCCCGGCGCGCTGTTTCTCATCGACCCTGGCCACAACTCCGGTCACGTCGATTCTTAACTCTCGGCCGGGAAGGCGGAACGACAGCCGGACGGCAGTGCCCGGTGGCAAGGTACGTCCCATCTCGAACAGTATTCCTCCCTGACTGATATTTGAACTCACCCCCCGGAAAGTGTGATGTTCGACTTGGCAAGTCACCTCGGTCTGAAGCGGAACGCGCACGAACTGGCGGCGATTCTCAAACATCCTACCGCGGGCCGCTTTAAACAATTTTGTTAGTCTCTGCCTGTCGACAGGCTTTTGGAGGAAAAAGGTAGCCCCCGCCGCGAAAGCCTTCTGCATAGTTTTCACATCATCGTGCCCGGTGACGACCACGATCGGAGCAGATTTGTTCCAGGATGACTTCCGAATTCGTCGCGTGAGTTCCAGACCGTCCACACTTGGCATTTGGAGATCCACGAAAATACCGTCGAACCTTTCCTGGTTGACCAGGGCCGCCGCTTGTTCGCTGTCACCCAAGGCACACACCTCCACCTTAAGCGAGGTGAGAACCTCGTACATCAATTCCAGCGTTGGCGCATCGTCTTCCACGATAAGTACCTTGAGTGCCACGAAATTCTTCCCCTTTTCCTACAAGATTTGTCGGGCGCGGACAGCTTTGCTTTTCAAAGAATGTCCATATATTGCCAATATGACGGGCTAAACGCGGCATTACTTTCGTACTCATCCTGTTCCCACAAAAGATTGAGTTCCTATTTGGCCATCGAGCACTATGGGGAGACACCATGGCGGGAAAGATTTTAGTTGTCGATGATGATCCGGCCAGTCGTGAACTACTGCAAGAATTCTTAGTTGCCGAGGGATTGGAAGTAGTGACCGCGCCCGATGGCCGAAGTTCCCTTGCGGAGTTCGTGCGCCTTAAGCCCGACTTGGTGTTGCTAGATGTGAACATGCCTTTTGTAGATGGCTTCGAGGTGTGCCGCCGGCTCAAGGGCAATTCCGAGACGCGGCTTACACCTGTTGTATTGGTTACAGCACTTTCAGCAACTGAAGACCGCGTTCAAGGAATCAAGGCAGGTGCAGACGGATTCTTGAGCAAACCCTTTGATCACAGCGAGCTGTTGGCGCACGTGCGCTCTCTTCTGAGCCTCAAGGCCCACACCGACGAACTAGAGCGGGCCGAATCAGTCCTTTTTGCTTTGGCACGTTGCATTGAAGGTAAGGATCCATACACCGAAGGTCACTGTGAACGACTGTCAGGCTACTCCGCCCGGTTGGGCGAACGAATCGGCCTCGCGGAAGACCAAATTATCGCCTTGCGCAGAGCCGGGATTGTCCACGATGTAGGCAAGGTAGCGGTACCCGATGCCATTCTTCTGAAACCAGCGCGCTTAACCCCCGAGGAATTCCGAATCATGCAGGAGCATCCGGTGGTGGGTGAGCGCATCCGTGCTCCGCTGAAATCTTTTCGCTTAGTGCTGCCCATTATCCGCCATCACCATGAAAAGCTGAACGGGTCAGGATACCCGGATGGACTTAAGGGTGAGGAGATTCCCATCACGGCCCGGGTCCTGCAAGTCGTGGACGTGTACGATGCGCTCACCACGCAAAGGCCATACAAGCGCGCTTTCTCGCGTGCGGAAGCCTTAGAAATGATGGAAGAAGAGATCAAGAAGGGCTGGTGGGATGCACATATTGTTGGTGAATTCAAGGAACTGGTCACGTGTGCCTCTTGGGAAACAGTGGTTCGGAGCGCGGCTGCCGGACACTAGGCATCCCGGCAAGTGAACCATCAACGAAAACGAAAAGATTGAGATTGACGCGCGCGAAAGATCACGATCTGGAGTGGTCGAACCAATTACGGCGATGAAAGCTCACAAAACAATGAGGGCTCAATGAAAGTGCGAGCCAAAGTTGCCAACTGGGTATCAAAAAGCCGGTGGCGTCTCTACTGCATCTTTCTTCTTTTGATGGTCGTGCCAATTGCGTTCTTCGCGTATTCGGTAAGTCGGGTATTGAAACAGCAAACCGAAAGGCAGGCCGTCACCGAGAGCAGCCAGATTGCGCGGCTCTCGGCTACGCTGATTGAAGAGCACTTCCGCCAGAGCACCTCGTACCTGGAAGCGTTTGCCGTCCACACATTATTCCGTCAAGCCTGGATGCAGGGAGATCTGAAGGAAGTCGGACGTCACCTCGCGCAAGCGCACGCTTTGCGCCCTGATTTCGTCTTTCTCAGTGTATACGATCTCGACGGCAACATGCGTGCAATCTATCCACCTGAGCCCACATTGCTCAATCAGAATTTCGCATATCGCGATTGGTACAAGGGCGTCGCTGGTCAATGGAAGCCTTACATCTCAGAGGTATATCAAACCGCCGTTTCGACGCATCAGCTAGTCGTGGCCACCGCGGTTCCCTTGACAGACGCCGAGGGCAAACCAATTGGCATTCTGATGGCTCCATATGCGCTCAACACGATTAACCAATGGTTAGCAGAAACCAAGATCGAGGGAGCATGGACCATTTCGCTCGTAGACCAGAGCGGACACTTGTCCGCCCACTCGAATATTGAGCCCTATTCGCCACCGGTTGACTTAAGCGACTATGAGCCCATGAAGCAGGTACGGTCAGGCCACGCCGGCAACGGGATATTTGTGCTCGATCATAAACCGATCTTTAGCCGCTACGAACCGGTGCGTCGATATGGTTGGGGGATTCTGGTTGAGCAGCCGGCGGCAGCCTTACAAGAAGGGGTTTGGGCCGTAGGACGGCGCGTGTGGCTTCTTGGGGTACTGTTTCTTGCCGTCGGCGTAGGACTGAGCGTTCTAATGGGTTCGCTGTATAGGGAGCTCGAAATCGGCAATCGATTTATCAACCTATCGATCGACATGTTTTGTATCGCTGGTTTCGACGGGTTTTTCAAGAATCTGAACCCCGCTTGGCAGAACCTGCTGGGCTTCACGACTGAAGAACTCTTGGCAAAGCCTTACCTCGATTTTGTCCATCACGAGGATCGTCAGGCGACGGTGGCCGAAGGTCAACGACTGCAGAACCGAGAAGTCACTTTCGCATTTGAAAACCGCTATTTATGCAAAGACGGGTCGTATAAGTGGCTCTTGTGGAACGCCGTTTCCGTACCCGAGCAAGAAGTCATTTATGCGGTCGCGCGCGACATTACGGAGCGCAGAAGAGCGCTACAGCAAATCGAGCAACAGAACCGTGAGCTGGAAATTCGGAACCGCGAGGTCGAACGTGCAACCGAACTGAAGAGTAAATTTCTGGCCAGTATGAGTCACGAGTTGCGGACCCCACTCAATGCGATTGTCGGTTTTTCGGGACTTTTGGCAGAAGGAACCGCGGGCCAACTGAATGAAAAACAGAAGCGCTTCATCAACCACATCAAACAAGGTGCCGATCACCTTTTGCAATTAATAAATGACATTCTAGACCTTTCAAAAATCGAGTCGGGACTACTCGAGCTGCGATGTGTGAACTTCAGCGTTGCAGCGGCCATGCCAGAGGTGTTGTCCATAATACGTCCGTTGGCCATGGCCAAGAAGATCAGTGTGGAGCACTCGGGAGACGATGTTTCTGTTTATGCAGATCGTGTTCGTTTCAAGCAAATTCTGTATAACCTGCTAAGCAACGCCGTGAAGTTCACTCCTGAGGGCGGCAGAGTTCAAGTTGAGTCTTCCCCTGGCGCCAATTTGGTCCGCGTCTTAGTCAGTGATACGGGTGTTGGTATTCGTCCGGAAGATCAACAGTTCATTTTCGAGGAATTCCGCCAGGTGGGCGATACGACCCGCGGAGTGAAGGAAGGAACTGGTCTTGGATTGGCTATCACTAAGCGCTTGGTCGAGCAGCAAGGTGGGACACTTCGCGTGGAAAGCGAACTGGGCAAAGGCAGCCGTTTCATCTTCACCTTGCCGTCAGGACGAGGCATTCCAGAGACTGGGCTAGAAGTTCTGGCAGCTAACACCGGTACTGTGGATACACAGCTTGGGGAAAAGCCGTTGATCCTGATTGTGGATGATGAACTGCCGGCGCGCGAACTCATAGCCAGCTACTTGGAAAATGCAGGTTACGCGATAGCATTGATAGGCTCGGGTGCAGAGGCCATTGAGAAAGCCCGTCAATTGCGTCCAAGTGCCATCACTTTGGACATATTGATGCCAGGTGGAAGTGGCTTCGAAACACTCTTCCAACTCAAGAACACACCAGAGACGGCCCATATCCCCATCATTGTGGTTTCGATTGTGGATCAAAAACAGATGGGGTTCACCTTGGGCGCTGCAGAGTATCTGGTGAAACCGGTGCAAAAGTCTGCTCTCCTGGAGGCTGTCCGTAAACATGTACGGCCGCATGCCGGGAACTCCAATAACGTGCTCGTAATAGATGATGATCGTAAAACGCTTGATCTCGTCAGCGATATTTTGCATTCTGTCGGCTACACTCCGCACGTCGTTCCGAGTGGCAAGGAAGCCCTCCAGCTTCTGTCAGAAGTTCGTATGGATGCTATCTTGCTGGACTTGATGATGCCCGAGATGGATGGCTTTGAGGTCCTTCGCAGGATAAAGGAGAACCCGGCATTGGGTGACATTCCTGTCTTCGTTGTCACCGCCAAAGATCTGACCGATGCAGAGGTTGAACTCTTGAAGCGCGAGGCGCGCGCCTTGTTCCGGAAGGATGGGTCCTGGAAAGCGGACCTGGTGGCGCAGCTTCGAAAGGCAGTAGGGAACTCGATTCGAGCCACCTCTGCGGGACAGTCATGAGCAAGATTCTCGTAGCAGAGGACAATCTCCCGAGTCGGGAGTTAATACGTGAAATCCTGGAGACCTGCGGATATGAGGTGATCGAAGCCGAGGACGGCCAACAAGCCCTGGAAAAGCTCCAGCAGACGGAGCCCGATTTGGTTTTGCTGGACATTCAGATGCCTGTGTTGGACGGATACGCCGTTGTCCGCCGGCTGCGACAAACTCCACGCTTTGCCAATCTCAAGATATTGGCGCTTACGGCTTACGCGATGCAGGGAGACCGAGAAAAGGTCCTGGAGGCAGGGTTCGACGGGTACTTAACAAAGCCGATCGATATCGCCAAATTGACAAGAGAGATCCAGCAGTTCCTCGGTTAAAGGTTGAGCTCAGACAACCCTACATCGCGGCGAGCCCACGCCGAAACCGTGAGGTTGTGGCACGCAGTCTTCGTCCACTGTGCACAACAGAAACAAAACAACTTGTCGGACCAGAATCAGAAAGGTTTTTGGCACGCCGGCGACGCCATGCTCATGATGAACCCGTGGTTTCGCCAGGACGAGCCCCTCAGACAACCCGGGGCAATCGGGAGAAGGTTTCGGCCAGCCCCTACGTATCAGAAAAAGTGCAACCAACCCTCCCTCGAACCAGTAAGGGTATATAGAGACAGCACATGGAACTGCTGGAGCAGTTCGCGCTTGGTGAGCTCGAAGCCTTCGAGACACTGTTTCGACAGTTCCAGGGCGAAGTTTACCGTTGGATTCTGCGGATAGTTCGGGATTCGGGAGTGGCAGAGGACCTGACGGTGGAGACATTCTGGCGGATCTATCGGACGCGGGCGAGATTTGACCCAAGCCGCAGCTTCGGGCCCTGGGCGCGGCGGATCGGCACCAATGTAGCACTGGACTATCTGAAGACTGTCCGTCCGGCAGCCAGCCTTTCGGAAAATTGGTCGCACGGACTGCCGCCTGACCCCGCCGTCCGGCAAGATATCCACGACCGGATCGAGCGTGCCTTCCGGCAGCTGCCGGCAACATTCCGGGTGGTGGCTTCCTTGGCGCTTATTGAACAAAGGCCTTATGAAGAGATTGCGGAAGCTCTAGGAACCCCCGTGGGTACTGTGAAGTCGCGCGTGTTCCGCTCTGTCCGCATGCTGCGAAAGGAACTGAAAAGGCAGGGTATTGAACCATGAATGGTCAAGACGATGAGGGGTTTCGAGAACTGCTTAGAAGTGTCATTGCTCCTGTAGCAGACCTGGAGCTGAAGCGAGACCTGTGGCCGAAAATGCTTCGCAAGCTAGATGAGCGGGCGCCACGCGTCTACTGGTTGGATTGGGCTCTGGTCGCGCTTCTGGCGATGTGGTTTCTCTTTTTCCCGGAAGCGATTCCGGTCCTGCTCTACCACCTGTGAATGGAGGAAGCTATGAAGACCCATCCTTATCTGCGAGCCTACATGGCCGGGATTGTCGTACCCACCATGCTTCTGCTGGTTGCGATGAGCGTCTTTTCCGTCGTCCGTTATGTCTACAAGATTCCCATTCCGATCGAGCGTGTCATCGTCTTCCCGATGGCCCTGGTTCCGAACCTGTTTGGCGTGTGGAACATGTTGTACGTTTGTCTCCGCCCGCGTCGCCATCTACCCATTGGCTTCCACGGGGCCCTCCTTCCCTTTGTGCTGGCGCCGATCGCATTCACCATCGTGAGGTCGCTGGGCTTTTTGGCCGTCACCCCGCTCGGGTTGGTCTTGTTCCAGGCGATAACCCTCCATTACACGTTTGTTGCGACCGGGTTTCTTGGCGCCCTGATTCTTTACTACCTCGTCTGGAAGCACCTGGTCGGGTTCTTCAACGAACTTTTGGGGATTGCGTGAGGAAGGAGTTCAACGATGGTGGCAAAATGATGCCGAGGCTGCGTGGTGTACCGGAGGCCACGTTTGTATGTGGACAATTTGGTCAGGCGGTCGCTTTTAGCAGACTTTCTTTGGCTTCGAGTTGATAGATTCCGGTGACCAACTCTGGGCCATGACCGTGGTCGGGTGTCAGGTTCTCCTGTTGGCGTTATGGGGTCTAAGAAAAAGGTCCTCGTGAGTCTATTTGCCGCAGCGGCGTGATCAGCGCTCCTGCTGGTTCGGTTCGATACTCCGGTGTCCGAATTGGATCGCGCTACACCTTGTATCAGGTGGACGAGCTCCGGAGGTTCGATGTAACTAGGCTCGGATCCTCCGCGACCGCGTTTCCCTTCGTCGTGGTTGCTTATCCTATTTCAACGAAGGCAATCTGTGGGGAGAATATGTATTACTTCTGGATCGGGCGCAATTGCTCTGCTCTGGAGCATCCTTGGCCTGCGCATGCTTCGCGGCATGGCCGGAGTCCCACGGCTCGCCGGCGTCATGCCGTTGCCCGACGGTGAATGCCCCAAAGTTTCGATACTCTTCGAGGCCGCCAAGCTTCCTCAGGCTCTGCCCACCCAGTTGGCCCAGGACTATCCGCGTTACGAGGTGATTGCTGTCGACGACCGCTCCCGCGATGCCACACCGCAGATCCTCGACGAGTTTGCCGGCCATCACAAGAACCTCAAAGTCATCCATCTCACTGAGCTCCCCAAGGGCTGGCTCGGCAAGCCCCACGCCCTCCACGTAGCCTGTGGCCATGCCAAGGGCGAGTGGCTGGTCTTTACTGACGCCGACGTCCGGATGGGGCCCGACCTCCTCCGGCGGGCCGTGGCATTGGTCAAGGGAAAAGGGTGGGATTATCTCACTTGCCTGCCGACGCCGGAGTTGCGGAGCTTCTGGGAAAAAGCATTCATGAGCTATTGGAGCTTGGGCTTCGACCTCGGGCAAGCACCCTGGAAACTGAGCGACCCGCGCTCGCGGCGCTACCTGGGCGTCGGCGCCTTTCAACTGTTGCGGCGGTCAGTCTACGAAGCCATCGGCACTCACCAGCGCCTGGCCATGGAAGTCCTGGACGACTTCAAGCTGGGCAAGCTGGTCAAACAGGGGGGCTTCCCGTCCGGCGTGGCGCTGGGCGGGGAGTGGGTGCAGCTCCGTTGGCAAGACGGTTTGAGCGGTATCGTCAGCGGCCTCATGAAGAATTCTTTCGCCGGCTGCGGCTTTCGCCTGAGAAACGTCGCGCTGTACCTTCGTCTTCGATGTGCTGCCATTCCTGGCTTTGCTGTTTGCCGTCGGAACGCCGCGTGAAGTAGCCGCCGTGTGTGTCTTCATCGTTCTCGTCCTTCACGCCAACGGCTCGCACGCTGGGCGAGTTTCGCCCGTTCTACGCCCTCACTCACCCCCTCGGGGCTGCGATCTTCTGCTACGTCATGCTGCGGTCGACAATCGTCACACTCTGGCGCCAGGGCGTCGTTTGGAGGGACACCTTCTATCCGCTCGACGAGCTCCGCAAAGGCGTGGTGTAGCTCATGTGTTTAGGAGGGTGGCCTATCAAGTCAGGTTAGCGAATTGGCCGGTCTTTTCTCAGTAGATCCTCGTGATAAGGCGCAGAAAAATGAAACCGATCACGGGATGAACAAGTAAGGATGGTAGGGAGTAGCGAATGGAACCGGCAACATCAGCCCTCGCCCATGAAGCCGATGAAGACTGTCCTAGACGTCTTCCGTACCACCTGCTGCATCGTCGGAGGCGGTCCTGCGGGGGCGGTTCTAGCGCTGCTTCTGGCCCGCGCGCGGGTATCCCGGTCACACTTCTCGAAGCCTACAAAAATTTTGATCGTGAATTCCGCGGGGGATACCGCGCACCCGTCCACGCTCGAAATCCTTGACGAGATCGGTCTGGCCGAGCGGTTGCGTCGGCTCCGCCACGTCAAAGCTTTTGCTCCCACCCTCCGGGCTGGGGGCAGCTCCTTACTCCCTTTGACTTGCGTCGGCTCAAGACGCGCTTTCCCTACATCATGCTCATGCACCAACCGATATTTCTCGATTTTGTCACTGAAGAGGCAGCGAAGTATTCGAATTTTCGCCTGCTGAATGCAGGCGAATCCTACATATGGAGAAGCTCATTTCTGCTGCGAACTGCATCGTTACTATATCCGGGTGTGCAAATTATTCTCTTTCGGCCCACGAAAATGCGTTTAGCAGAGGGGACGTATCTTAATCGCCCAGGCTGGGATTTTCAGTGAGATGCGGTGCTTGGCTTCTGACTGTTCTGCTTAACCTTGGTCTTTCCTTTGTTAGTCTTCTTAGAGCCTTTATGCAGACTTTGCTTGATCCCGCGCCCGACATGGCCATTGCGCCGTGGCTCGGCACGTCAGGTTCAATTGACGGCGGATTTGGCTGCTTTCAAGAAAATGGGGGGCTCGTGGCGCGGCTCTCCGCTGGTTAGCCCTGATTCGCTCGCGTCGTATGACGTGCAAAACCGCGCTCGCTCCCTGGAATTAGGCAATTTCGGCTTGTTTTTCGGATTGCTGGCGAAAAGAGGCGTTTTCACAATCTAAGGATTGCTTGTGAAATTGATTCCATAACAATGTCGGCTCCCAGGCCCGAGTAAACTTTGGTGGTTACCAACCAAAAAGGCTCGGGAGAAAAGGAGCCGAACAATGATCATTATAGGAGCAGACTACCACCCGGGCTTTCAGCAAATTGCGTTTGTGGATACGGACACTGGGGAGTTCCAGGAACGGCGACTCCAGCACCCGGAGGAAGCGGAAAAGTTTTATCGCGATCTGGGGGCACAAGGAGCGAGCGTGCGCGTGGGGATGGAGGCGAGCGGGCATGCGCGCTGGTTTGAGCGACTGATGTCGGAACTGCACTTTGAGCTGTGGATCGGGGACGCAGCCGAGATCCGAACGAAGCGGGTACGCAAGCAGAAGACCGATCGCCAGGATGCCCAGCTACTTCTGCGATTGATGCTCGAAGATCGCTTTCGGATCTGGGTTCCGAGCTGGGAGAATCGGGATCTGCGGCAACTGCTGTGGCACAGGCACCGGATGGTGCAGGCGCGCACGCGAATCATGAACCAGCTGCAAGCGGTGGCGCTCAACGAAGGCCTACGCTACAAGAAGAGGTTGTGGCGGGAAGCTGGACGGAAGCAACTGGAGTCGTTCCCGTTAGCACCGTGGGCGAGCCGGCGACGGCACGATCTGCTGGAGTTACTGGACCGACTGAACCCAACGATTGCCGAGCTGAGCCAAGCGATTGAGCAGGCAGTGGAGAAATGTCCTGAGGCGCAGCGGTTGATGACACATCCCGGGGTCGGTCCACTAACCGCGCTGGCCT
>WNFH01003734.1_pt1 | contig 12286 bp, 10 predicted proteins | sample 5400411 | NCBI WGS metagenome assembly WNFH01 (sample SAMN13153347, study PRJNA577476) | soil metagenome | isolation source: 200 cm saprolite under Douglas fir tree site 2 hole 3 | place: USA:California | collected 2015-04-18
TGGGTGGCGGCCCACAAAAGACCGTTATCCGGTCCGACGAAGCGGGCGCCAGCGCGGCTCTCGACCGCAATCGGGAGCCGCTTCGTGCCAACCCCGGGGTCCACCACCGCGAGAAAGATCGTTTCTTGTGGAAAAAATCGCCAACTCTGCGCCAGCGCAATCGCACCCGCCGCGACCGATTGCGCCGGAATTCCGTGTGTTAAATCGATAACAGATGCCTCAGGTGCAATTGACGCGATTACTCCTTTCATTACGCCCGTATAGTGGTCGCGATAGCCGAAATCACTGAGTAATGCGATCGGGCAGCGGCGGCGTGCTCGCGAAACCATAGTCGGCTACGTTAGTTGACCCTCCGGATGTCCGAGAAAGCTCAGGAAATACAGGCTCTTACGCGCATACTGATTTTCACGAAATTTCACAAAGATCATGTTTTTCGGCGTATCAGTTCCTCCCGTACTATGGCGGCCAGAAGCGGGAACATCAGCTCATGATGGCCCGTCAGGACGAAGCCGCGTCCCCCATCACGCGTGGGCCGGTCGACCACATTCATGCGCGGACGGTATTGCCGGATGAAATCCATATCAGCCGCCGTGAACGCGCTCACTTTGCTGCGGCCCAGGTTGCGCGCGAGGTTGAGCGCCTTGAGAAAAACCTCGGGCATTATCACCGCCGAACCCAGGTTCACGACCACCCCGCGCGAAAGCTCCGAAACCACCGCGGCCAGGCGATGGAAGTCCGCCATCGATGCCTGCCCGATCGCCGCACCGTCGGCCGCCGGATGCATATGAATGATATCGGCGCCGATCGCGACGTGAACCGTTGCCGGCGCCTCGGCCCGGTAGGCCGTCGCGAAGACGCTCTGGCCGCGGAATTTGAGTTTCGCGCGAATTATCTCGCGGCCCACCACCTCGCCGAGTCCCCTGCCCTCCCGCGCCGCCGTCTTCGCCGCGTCGTTCAGGAAGGCCCCCGTCTCTTCGGCCATTCCGAAACTGCCGTCGGCGAGTCCCGCGCCCACGTCCTCGGAGGTGCGGCCGGCGGCTGCGAGTTCGAAGTCATGAATTATCGCGGCGCCGTTGGTCGCGATTGCGCTGAGGATACCGTCGCGAAGCAAATCGCAGATGATTGGCCCGAGGCCGACCTTGAGCGGATGCGCGCCCATCATGAGGAGGAACGTTCGTCCGCCGCGACGCGCGTGCGCGATCGAGCGCGCGAGTTCGCGCAGATCTCTTGCCGCAAGAACTTCGGGCAGCGAATCGAAAAAGCGGCGCATCGATTGGCCCGCCTTGACGGGCGACGCCAACTGCTTGCGCTCGACGATCCGCGAGAGGGTCTCGAGCTTCTGCGTGCGGGCGCGCGCCGGGTCGATCGGACGAAGCTTCATCGGCGCACGAGGCGCGCGGCGCGCCATTTCCGCTGCCGCACTTGGGCTCGGTTTGATTGTCGCTGCTGCACGACCAGCAAAACTACCGCACGTCCGCCCTCCGCGCTACGTATTTCACCTTTCCGTGCGGCTCCGCTGTCGCCGCACCAGGTTCACTTGTCTGGCTCCCTCGGCCACCTCGACGCCATCCTGTACGGTTAAGCGACGCCTTGCGCAGCGTACGGGCTTCAAGCGGGATTGCACACCGGGCGGGACGTTCCGGTCCGGGTCAGCAGCATCGTCCGACGGGTGCGATTTGTGAGGCAACGCAGCTTGGGCGGGGTGATTTGACAGTGATCGGTGACGGTCCTAGACTTCGACCAGAGCGGGCGTAATTCAGCGGTAGAATGCCAGCTTCCCAAGCTGGACGTCGCCGGTTCGACCCCGGTCGCCCGCTCCACCAATTCTCCTTGTAGAATCAGCGGTTTGCGGCGATCGGCGGCTTCCGCCGCGGACGCTGGGAGCGTCCGCGGCGGCCATTTTCAGGCTAATTTCAGGCTTTTTCGACGGGAATTTGGCGGAAAGCTGGTGAGCTAGAGTGCCAATGCGCTCGGGTCTTCGCGACCATCGCGCGTAGTGCCGGATGATCATTTCGAGGTTCGTGTGACCCATCTGATGCGCGACGTACTGCGGATTTTCTCCGCGGGAAAGTTGTAGCGCGGCGTAAGTGTGTCGGCACTGATAGACAGTGCGGTGCCGCAAAGAAGCCTTCACGAGAATTCGTTTCCAGTTGCGATCGCGGAAGTTGGTCAGATCAATCGGACCGCCAGTCTCGTTCAGGAAGACGAGATCGCCGCGAAGCTGAGTGCGTGCGCGTTGCTCTTGCAGCTCGTCAACAATGAGCGCGAGCATGTCCACCTCGCGCTCGCTAGATGCGGTCTTCGGGAGCCCGATTCCGGAGAAGCGATGTATGCTGCGGCGAATTCTTAGCTGCTCGCGATCGAAGTCAACATCTTCCCAGCGAAGTGCGAACGCCTCGTTCGGCCTCAGGCCGCAGAAGATGAGGACGGTGATGATCGCGCGATCCTGGCCAGTCGCCGTATCGATAAGCCTCCCCGCCTCGTCCAGCGTGAAAGGATCGACTTCGCCCTTCGGCTCGCGCAGGTTCTTCACGAAGACCATCGGGTCTTCGGCGATCAGTTTACGGCGTTTCGCGATCGAGAAGATCGTCCGCAAGCGCGCAATCATCATGTTGATGCGCCGCGGTCCGATCAGTTGGCCGTTGAGCCCTTTCCGCTTCATTAGCTCACCGAGAAAACGATTGATGTCGCCGTCGTCGATCTGGCCGATCGGTCTCTGCGCGATCGGCGCGGGCAAGAGCAGCGCTTTGATGAGGCGATCGTAATCGTAGGCGGTCGCCAAGGTGAGCACCGTTCGTCGCTCTTCGAGCCACGATTCAGCGAACTCGCCGAGCGCCGGCATCTGTGGCTTTTCTTCCTGGGATGGCGCTGGAATCGGCTGCGGGGTTAGACCGAAATGCACGAGCCTCGGGCTCTCCGGGAATCGCGCGGCGTAGTCGAACTTTCCGCTGGCCAGCTCGCCCTCGATTTCTTTTAAGGTGCGATCCGCGACGCGGCGGTTGTCGCGGTTGTCGTCAAGGTCGAGATACTCGCGGCACCGCTCGCCGCGATATCGGAATCCGATAAGCAGCCGCCCGCGATTGCTTTCAAGCCACGCCATTTGTCCCTCTCCTCATCACCGCCGCCTCAAACGTGGGCCAGTGAATCACGACCTTGCGTCCGACGTGACACACGCCTTGGCGCGGTCCGAGTCGGCCAAGGCTGATCCAATTATAAATCGTTTTCACCGCGAGGCGCGAGCGATTCGAGGTCTCGGAGATGTTGAGATAGTCGCGCGTCTCGGGGCTGGGGGGAACTTGAGCGTCGGGCATTTGCGGAGTCCTCCTGAATTGGTGTGTCCACCTCCACTCCGCCACACCGCTACCAGGCTGTGATGGTGCAACTCAGGGACCCGCGGGGAAGTCGGAGATCGGCGCGCGAGCCGCGACCGCTGGACCGCGAAAAGTGTGCAGTGTGCAGATTTCGCACACACACTTTTGCGTCGAGTTCCCGCGCCTTCCCGGCCATGGCGCCCGTTCCGCCCGTGGCAGACGCGAGTCACCCGCACCTGCACGTTGCGATAACTGACGGTCATGCTCTAACGAAGAACGCGCCAAGAGCCCTCATGGCTTAGAGGTTCTCCGCGCGGTAAGCTGTCGCTTTCGGCAATTTAGCCGACTCTTCCTGTGCTTTTAACGTTGACAAGTACCGCGCGGCCGGCGACTGATCTTGGCTACCTGCTGCACAAGAATCCTGCTCGGGCGCAGGCTTTTGACCTCGCTTTCGGAAAAGCTCACGTCTTTTATCCCGAGGTGACAGACGCGCGATGTACCGCCGCCCTGCTGCTCGAGGTAGACCCGATCGCACTAGTGCGCCGCCGAGGGGGCGACCGCCGCACGCTGGAGGAGTACGTCAACGATCGCCCCTACGTAGCCTCGTCATTTCTGAGCGTTGCGATTGCGGATGTGTTCGGAAGTGCCCTGGCCGGTAGGTGCAAAGATCGGCCGGAACTTGCTGCGAGTGAGCTCCCGCTCGAAGCTAAACTCGCCGTACTGCCCTGTCGCGGCGGAGAACCGTTTCTGCGCCGCCTGTTCGAGCCGCTCGGGTATACGGTAGAGGCAACGCCACACGTTTTGGACGAAGCCAATCCAGAGTGGGGGTCCAGCCGCTACTTCACGGTGACGCTTCGTGGCGAACGCCGCTTGAGCGACCTGCTGACGCATCTTTACGTGCTCATCCCGGTACTCGACGACGACAAGCATTATTTCGTCGGCGACGACGAGGTTCAGAAGCTGATCCGCCGTGGCGAGGGGTGGTTGCCGTCGCATCCCGAGCGCGAAGCGATCGCGAACCGTTACCTGAAGCATCAGCGGAGTTTGGCTCGTAGGGCGCTGGAGCAGTTGGTGTCGGAGGAACTACCGGACCCAGACACCGCCGAGGAAGAGCACGACGCCGAGGAGAATCAGCTTGAAAGGAGAATCAGCTTAGGCGAGCAGCGGATCGGGACAGTCGTCGCGGTGCTAAAGGGCTATGGTGCTCGGCGCGTGCTCGATCTGGGCTGCGGAGAGGGGCATCTGCTTCGCGCTCTGTTGATGGAAAAGTCATTCGACGAGATCCTGGGCGTCGACGTTGCGCATCGGGCGTTGGAGATCGCAAGTGAGCGCCTACGGCTGGAGCGCATGCCTGAGAAACAGCGGTCGCGGATCAAGTTGCTGCACGGGTCGCTCATCTATCGAGATCGCCGGCTAGCGGGCTACGACGGCGCGGCAGTCGTGGAGGTGATCGAACATCTTGACCCGGCTCGTCTGGGCGCTTTCGAGCGGAGCCTTTTCGAATCTGCGCGGCCGGGAATCGTGGCGCTTACGACGCCCAATGCTGAGTACAACGCAAAGTTCGAGAATCTGCCGGCCGGGAAACTGCGGCACAAGGACCATCGGTTCGAATGGACCCGCGCCGAGTTTCAAGGATGGGCAGTCGGCGTCGCCGAGCGGTTTGGCTATCGCGTTCGCTTTCTGGCGATCGGGCTGGAGGATCCGGCGTTGGGCGCGCCGACGCAAATGGGAGTGTTCACCCGATCAGCATGAAGATCACGATTCCCGAACTCTCGCTTGTCGTGCTGGTCGGACCTTCCGGCGCTGGCAAATCGACCTTCGTTCGAAAGCATTTCAAACTGACCGAGGTGCTTTCGTCCGACTACTGCCGAGGTCTCGTGAGCGACGACGAGAACAGTCAGGCTGCGACGAAAGATGCTTTCGAGGTGCTCCAGTTCATCGCAGCCAAACGCCTGGCGGCGGGCAAGCTCACCGTCATAGACGCGACCAATGTTCAGGTAGAGGCGCGAAAGCCGCTGATCGCACTGGCCCGCGAGTATCACTGCATCCCGACGGCTATCGTGTTCGACCTACCGGAGCGGCTGTGCGCAGAACGGAATGCGACACGACCGGACCGTGACTTCGGTCGCCATGTAATCCGACAGCAGATTCAGCAGATGCGCCGGTCGCTTCGGAGCTTGGATCGCGAAGGCTTCCGGCACATCAGGATCTTATCGTCGGTAGAAGAAATCGAAGGCGCGACTATCGAGCGTCAGCGCCTATGGACTGATCGCAGAGATGAGCGGGGGCCGTTTGACATCATAGGCGACGTGCATGGATGCCGCGCCGAGCTGGAAGCGTTGCTGAAGGCGCTTGGGTACGATCTCGCGGCTGCGCAGCATCGCGACGGACGCAAAGCCGTGTTCCTTGGCGACCTGGTCGACCGGGGTCCAGATACTCCGGGCGTGCTGCGAACCGTTAGGCGGTTGGTCGAGAGCGGGACGGCGCTGTGCGTCCCCGGCAATCACGACATCAAGCTGATGCGCAAACTGAGAGGCCGCGACGTTCAAATCACGCACGGGCTGGCCGAGTCGCTGGCTCAACTTGAACGTGAGCCGTCCGAGTTCAAAGAGGATGTGGTCAAGTTCATCGATGGTCTGGTCTCTCACTACGTTCTCGACGATGGACGGCTCGTGGTCGCGCATGCCGGGATGAAGGCTTCGATGCAGGGTCGCGGTTCGGCAAGGGTGCGGGAGTTCGCGCTCTTTGGTGAAACCACGGGCGAGAGCGATGAGTTCGGGTTGCCGATCCGTTACAACTGGGCGGCCGAATACCGTGGTAACGCAACGGTGGTGTACGGCCACACGCCAGTGCCGGAGCCCGAATGGCTCAACGGGACCATCAACATCGACACCGGATGCGTCTTCGGCGGGCGACTAACGGCTTTGCGTTATCCCGAAAAGGAGCTGGTGTCAGTTCCGGCGGAGCAAACCTGGTGCGAGCCCGTGAAGCCGTTTCTTGCACCGGAAGCTCAGGCGCCTGCGCTAACCGCGCAGCAAAGCCATGACGACACGCTCGACTTGGACCACGTCCTCGGCAAGCGAATCGTCACCACCCGCCTTCATCACAACGTCACGATCCGCGAGGAGAACGCGGCAGCGGCGCTTGAAGTGATGAGCCGGTTCGCAGCCAATCCCAAGTGGCTCATTTATCTGCCGCCGACGATGGCGCCGTCTGATACCTCTGAGGAGACCGGATTTCTGGAATATCCCGCGCAAGCGTTTGCGTACTACCGTCACGAGGGCGTGCCGCAAGTCATTTGCGAAGAGAAGCATATGGGTTCGCGCGCAGTGATAGCGGTTTGCCGCGATTCAAATGCGGCGCACAAGCGATTCGGTGTGGCAGGAGATGAAACGGGCATCTGCTATACGCGCACGGGCAGACGTTTCTTTGATGATCTTGAATTGGAGAACGAGTTGCTTGCACGCATTCGCAGCGCTGCGGATGCCAGCGGCCTTTGGGAAGAGCTGGATACCGACTGGTTGCTTCTGGATTGCGAGCTGATGCCGTGGTCCGCGAAGGCTCAGGAGCTGATCCGCACTCAGTATGCTGCCGTTGGCGCGGCATCGCGGGTCTTTCTGGACGAGGCTGTCCGGGAGCTTGAGCGCGCCACCTCGGCAGGCGCGGAGATCGACCTGCTGCTCGGGCGTGAGCGCGAGCGTAGGGTCCTTGCCGACAAATATATCGAATCGTACCGGCGCTATTGCTGGCCAGTTCGGTCAATCGACGATCTCAAAATTGCCCCGTTCCACCTGCTCGCCTCCGAGGGCAAGGTCCACACGTCGATGAGTCATCGCTGGCATATGGGAAACGCTAGCCAGACTCTGCGAGTCTTGCGCGCCACTGATCTGCGTTACAGACCATTGCATCGTGGATCTGACCGACCCGCGCTCGGAATCCGACGCCACGGACTGGTGGTTAGATCTGACTCGTCGTGGCGGTGAGGGAATGGTGGTCAAACCGCCGGACTTTATCACTCGTGGCCGGCGTGGACTGGTGCAGCCGGCGGTGAAGTGCAGAGGGCAAGAGTACCTGCGGATCATTTATGGACCGGAATACACGCTGTCTGAGAATCTGGAACGGTTGCGTTCAAGAGGGCTTTCCGCGAAGCGCTCGCTTGCCCTGCGCGAGTTCGCGCTCGGCATCGAAGCGGCAGAGCGATTCGTGCGCGGCGAGCCGCTGCGCCGCGTGCACGAATGCGTGTTTGGCGTCCTCGCGCTGGAGAGCGAGCCCGTTGACCCGCGGCTCTAGTCCTCCAGAGCGATCGCCATAAGATCGTCCGAACCTCGCACCGCGATTCGACAGAACCAGTGGCCGGGGTATCTCCGCATTAAAGTGTTTTCGTGGTGGACAAGATCCGTGCGGCATTGCTTCAGGATTGCGAGGCTTCAGGAGTTCTTATGGATCTTAGCCTCTCGGCATAAGATTCCTAAATTCTCTATAAACGGATCCTCGCTAGCTAGAACCCTGACGCCTGACGCCGGAACACCGCGGCCGGAACTGGCTGGTCGAAACAATCTGATCGAGCGCGTCGCGATCGCGCTCAACCGGACACGGGCACGTCGAGCCGCGAGTTTTATCCTGCCGGGCGTCGACGAATCTTCTCTTGTCGCGGTCCTTTTGGTGGCCGCTGGCTCCTTGCGCCCGTTCATGTTTTCGAGGTGGACAAATCGCACGTGATGTGCATCCTTAAGCATCGCAGCTGTGGCGACGTATCAGCGCTGAACGGCTGCGAAACGGGCGGGATTATCGGTTCACAACCTTCGACTACCGGTTTCACCCTCACCCACGGGGCCCTAAATGCCGTCCGCAATTTAGGCTAGTGATCGGAGTAGTGAAAGGGGGCGTTAGAGGTTCTCGACCCGAGGTGGTGGCGGATGCGGTAGCGGAGAGACTCTGATGCTTGCGTCCAATGTTTGTTGGCGGATCGCAAGCGATTCTTCGCGTGCAGGAGCTGATCGACAAGGCAGCTCGATCTAGCTCCACCGTACTGATCATTGGCGAGAGCGGCGTTGGCAAAGATGTCGCCTCCAACGAGATTCATGCTCGGTCGAGGCGGAGCGGACGATTTCTTGCGATCAACTGCGCGGCGATTCCTGGCGATCTAATCGAAAGTGAGCTGTTCGGGCACGAGCGCGGTGCGTTCACCAGCGCGGCTGCCCGGCGCCTCGGAATCTTCGAGCAGGCCAATGGCGGCACTGTCTTCCTCGATGAAATAAGCGAGATGAAGCCGGAGCTTCAGCCGAAACTCCTTCGAGTTCTCGAAGAGCACAAGATCAGGAGGGTTGGCGGTGAAGAAAACGTCCCCATTAACGTTCGCGTAATTGCCGCCACCAATCGTCCCCTTCGCGAGGCTCTCGATGGTGGCAAGCTGCGAGCAGATTTATACTATCGGCTGAACGTTTTCAGGATCGCGATTCCTCCGCTCCGAGAAAGGCTTGAAGATCTGGATTTGCTCGTCGCCCACTTCGTTGAGGAGCTCAATCAGGAGCACGGAAAGGATGTTGACGGCCTCGACGCCGAATCTCTGGCCGCGTTCAGGGCGTACGATTGGCCGGGCAACGTGCGGGAGCTTCGGAACGCGATCGAACGGGCCGTCGTCACGCGAGAGCAAGGTCGCATAGCGCTCCACGATCTTCCTGAGGAATTTTACGAGGTTAGGCACAGCGAAGATGAGTTTGTCGTCCGCGTTGGATCGACGCTGGAAGCGGTAGAGCACGAACTCATCCGGAGGACGTTGGAGGCGACGGGTAACAACCGCAGTCGCGCTGCGGACATTCTTGGAGTTTCGAGGCGCTCACTCTACGTCATGCTCCACAAAAACGGATTCGAGCCGCGCGGCAAGAAGTCCGGGCGATCTGGCGGTCGCGATTCGCAGACATGAGCGTCACGCAGGCCGCTTGGAAAGCGACCGTTGAAAATCATCGTGGGCCGCTGTGATGTCGCAGAAGTATTTGAAAAGCTGTTGATTATCGTAGTCTGACTACGATTGCAGTAATAATATCAAATATGGCGCGAGTTTTGAAATATGCTTATAATCGTAGTGTGGCTACGACTCATAGAAATAAACTAAATCGGCTCTATAGCCGCCTGACGCCGGGGGCGCCGCTGACCTCGGAGGATCTCGCCGCCTTGGCGATATCGCCCGACCTCGCTGTCCACTATGTCCGTGCCGGCTGGCTTCGACGGCTGGCTCGCGGTGTCTATTGTCGGCCTAACGATCCGCCGGCATTACACTCGAGCCTGGTCCTGCTGCAGCGTCGGTTCGAAGGCTTGCATGTCGGGGGGAAATCGGCGCTCGATTGGCATGGCGTACGCCACTATTTGACTCAACGGCCGGTCCTCCACCTCTACGGCTGGAGAGCCGCGCGTCTGCCTCATTGGTTCACGGAGCTCTTTCCGGCCGAGTACCACCGTAAGCGCCTGTTTGAAGAGCGACCCGATGCGCTTCTCCACGTCCAGCCATTCGAGAAGCTGAAAAATGCTCCGCTTGTCTCGGCACCGGAGCGTGCATTGCTGGAGGTGTTGAGCGAGGTCGGCGTGCGACAGCCGCAGCAGGAAGCGCGCGAGCTGGTCGAGAGCACCTATAACTTACGCGCCGACGTGCTGCGCGAGTTGCTGCGGCGCTGTACCAGCATCAAAACCGTGCGGCTATGCTTGCAGCTCGGCCGAGAAAAGTCGCTGCCTTGGGTCGCTAAGCTCAACCCGGCCCGCTTGCCTACCGGAAGCGACCGGCCGTGGGTGTCACGCTCGGCAGACGGTGTTCTCGTGCTCAAGCCATGAATCAGGTGTATCTCGACAGCGCGCGCCTGATGACGCGCGTGGCGCCGCTCGTGCTGGTCGACGATACCTTTGCGCTCAAGGGCGGCACAGCGACCAACCTGTTCGTGCGCGACATGCCGCGGTTATCAGTCGATCTCGATCTGGTCTTTCCCGACCACACTCTGCCGCGCGATCAGGCGCTCCGGCGGATCAACGCGGCGATCCGCCAGTCCGTTGCACGTCTCAAGAAGCAAGGCTTCCAGACACATGCCTTGGCCGCGGCTGATGCGGGCGAGACCAAGCTGCTGGTGCGACGCGACCGCATCGAAGTCAAAATCGAGGTCAATTTCGTGATGCGCGGCACCTTCCATCCGGTTCGGGTCGCGTCGTTGAAACCGAGTGCGCGTGAAATATTGCAAGCAGACCTCGAAATTCCGGTAGTGTCGCTGGAGGACATGTACGGCGGCAAACTGGTGGCGGCGATGGACCGGCAGCATCCTCGTGATCTGTTCGACGTGCTGCAACTGTTTGCGCATGAAGGAATCACGGCCGGTACCTGTCGCGCCTTCGTGATCTACCTCGCAAGCCACAACCGGCCGGTTCATGAGGTTCTGTTTCCGTCGCTGCGCGACATCCGCAACGAGTACGAGAACAATTTTAAGGGCATGACCGAAGAACCTGTGGCACTAGAAGCGTTGCTTGCTGCGCGCGATCGGATGGTGCGCGAACTCCAGCGGGGCCTCAGCGCCGCCGAGCGCCGCTTTTTACTGTCATTGGTCGCGGCAGAGCCCGAATGGTCCCTGTTGGGAGTGGAGCATCTGGAACAGCTCCCCGGCCTGCAATGGAAGCTGCAAAATCTGGAGCAACTTCGGAAGGTCAATCCTAAGAAGTTCGCGGCACAGTCCGATGCACTCGCCCAGTTGTTGGCCTGAGCGGGTTCCGGACGCCAGGTCGAAGTAGTTGTCGCTGAAGTGGGTCCGCTCGTCGCTCACCAGCAGGTGTACGAAGTAGAGATAGGCCCGGCCTCCAGATGCACCGCAAGCCGCGTCTTACCGATCCCGGGGCTAAGAGCCACTGCTTGCACTACAGCGCCGGCGGGGCTACGAATGGCTCAATTCGAGGCGTCAAAAAGGAAATTCCGGGTTAATGTGGGCGGTCGAAGCGCTGAAGCAATGGCACGACTTTTACACTCTGATAGGAACGGCAGGGGCGACCTTGCTCGGCCTGCTGTTTGTTGCCGTTTCGCTCGGTGCGGGTTACTTGACCGAAGAGCATCAATCGGCGATCCGCACGTTCTATAGCCCGGTAGTCATACATTTCACTAGCGTGTTCTTCTTGTCTGCAGTCGCGTTATTTCCATCGCCTCAGGCTAAATTCCTCGCCGCGCTAATTGGTGCCACCGCTTTGATCGGTGCAATCATCTCGACCTACACCACAATCCAGGTCGTGCGTACCGATATGACGAACTATATACAGGACTACTTAGCCTATGGCTTGTTACCCGGTGTCGCTTACCTCGTCCTGCTCGCGGCCGCCGTGTCGATCTATCTGGAAAAGGATTTTGGGCTGAATGCGCTGGCGGGGGCTCTTTTGCTATTGGTGATCGTCAACATCCGCAACACCTGGGAGCTCACGCTCACTCTGGTCCGTCGGCACCATCGAAATGACTAGCGACCGCCGCGGGCCTCCTCGTGCAGCAAGGCAGAGGCAACGAAGCCCGCACGATGCTCGCCGAGATTTGCAGCTGGTTCATCGATGGCTTCGATACCGGAGATCTCAGTTAGTCAGCCGAAATCACAATGTGAAGGAATTGTGATCAGCTGCAGGACCGAACGAGGAAATAGGCAGTGTGGTGGCCGGCTTGCGGCCTATTATTTCTGAGGATCAGGCCTCTAAATTCAGCCGGAAGGTTCTTCGACTCCGCCAATTGGTGCTCCACCTCCGACACGGCTACGCCTCCTAGTTCGAGAGGCTTCGGATTTCCTCGTCGCGGAAACCCTTTACCCAGTCTGCTTGTGTCCCCAGATAGATGCCGGCGGGTCGATTCTCAATGGCTCGTTGAGCCTGGCGAAAGCCTCGACCGCCTTCAGATCGGGATGCGCATCATTGTCAGGATGTAACGGCTGAATGCACACCTGCGTCGCTCCCGCCTTCAGATGCGCCTCGATGCGATC